>Ga0222658_1000234_pt1 | contig 33405 bp, 35 predicted proteins | sample AntAcemetagen476_FD_179830 | JGI IMG/M metagenome (GOLD analysis project Ga0222658, IMG submission 179830) | Saline water microbial communities from Ace Lake, Antarctica - #476 | ecosystem: Environmental > Aquatic > Non-marine Saline and Alkaline > Saline | place: Antarctica: Ace Lake... | reverse complement strand
CCGGAGATGATAAGTTTATCTGGAGATATCCCTTGTGAGAGGCAGGTTTGATAAGCGTTGGAGTCAAAAACTAGATTGTAGGCTTGAGAGGAAAGTTCAAGAGGAGAGAAGGTGCGAGGATTGGCAATAGTGTTAAAAAGAATAAAATTTTTGTCAAACTGATATTGTTGAAGAAGATGGTTGTGCATGTAGAAACAAGAAACAGCGAATTGAGGCTTTTGGGACTTAAGATATTGTAAGAGGCTTTTTTTGTAAGAGATTTTGGAGTATGAGTTGGCGATTTTTTGAGTAATGGGGAAGTTGCCGAGTTTAAAAGGTATTTTAAAAAGATAAGGGAAGAAAAGGTAAAAAGGGGTGTAGAGGTTAAATTCTTTGGCGCGAATAATGTTGAGGTGGGTGGTGTGGTTTTGTTTAAGTGCTTGTTGAACGGCTTGAGCAATACTAAGATGGCCTTCTGTGGTGGTAAAGATTGAAGTGGTGGGTTTGTTTGAGTGATGAAAGAGTGACATTGAGGTGATTATATCTTGAAAGAGATATCAATTGAGGTTTGTTTTAGAATAGAGGTATGAGTGAGAAGAAAAAGTATAAAAAAGTAGGATTGGCTTTGAGTAGTGGTGGTTGGAGAGGATTGGCTCATTTAGGAGTGATTAAGGCTTTGGTAAAGCATGGAGTACCGATTGACTATATTGCGGGTAGTAGTGCTGGAGCATTGGTAGGAGGGATGTATGATGCTTTAGAAGATGTTGATAAAGTGGAGGAGATAATAGGAGGGTTAAGGTATAAAGATCTGGCAAAAGTTTTTTCTGATCCGTACTCATCTTCAGGTATTTTAAAAGGAGAAAAGGTGACAAAGTTTTTGAGGGGATATATGGGAGATAAGAAAATAGAAGATTTAAAAATTCCTTTTGGGGCGGTGACGACAGATTTGAAAACAGGAGAGACGGTGGTTTTGAGTCAAGGAGGTTTGGTTGAAGGAATTAGAGCAAGCATGTCGTTGCCGTTTGTTTTTGAGCCGGTTAATTATGGTAAAAACTTATTGGTTGATGGAGGAGCTTCGTCACCGGTTCCGGTGGAGGTGGTGAGAGAGATGGGGGCTGAGGTGGTGATTGGAGTGAATCTTTATGGACATGCTTTTCCGGTAGAGAATTGGGAGGATAACAAATTGGGTAGAGTGGGAGTGGCAAAATTGTCGTATCATTTGGTGATATACCAATTGGCTAAAAGAGACGTGGAAAAAGCAGATTTGGTGATAGAACCAAAGGTTGTAGAAAGAGGATTTAATATCTTTTTTAAAGTTGTTCATAATCAAGAAGCAATTAAAAGAGGTGAGGAGGCAGTGGATGTGATGATCGATGAGATTAAGAAGTTGGTAGAATGTTAGTATGAAATTAATAGTTGGTTTAGGTAATCCAGGGAAAGAGTATGAGAAGAATAGACATAATGTTGGTTTTAAGGTGGTGGACAAGTTGGGAGAGGTTTTAGGGAAAGGAAAATTTGTTTTGGAGAAGAGGTGGGAAGCAGAAGTGATGAAAATAGACGATTTAATTTTGGTGAAACCAACAACTTTTATGAATGCTTCAGGAAGAACAGTAAGAAAAATAAAGGATTATTTTAAGGTTGGTTTGGATGAAATATGGGTAGTTCATGATGATTTGGATATTGTATTAGGTGAGTACAAGATGCAGAAGGGTAAGGGTCCAAAGGTTCATAATGGTTTAAAATCGGTGGAAGAAAGTTTGGGAGAAAAGGATTTTTGGAGAGTGAGGGTGGGAGTGGATGGTCGAGGAGGAAAAAGAAGAGAGTCAGGTGAAAAATATGTTTTAAAAGATTTTGGTAAACAAGAAGGGGAAGTGGTGAAAGAGATGGTGGGTAGAGTGGTGGATGAGTTTTTGTTTGTGCTAGCATAGATTTATGCATTTAAAAGGAAGACTGGAAAAACATTTGAGGGCTGAGCCGCTGACGCCGATGTATTGGAATGTTTTTTTGAGAGGGTTGGGGGTGTCGATGATGGGTTTGTTTACACCGATTTTTATTTTTCTGATTGGTCAGGGTGAGGGTGGGGTAGTGGAAGGGTTGAGGTTAGTTTTGATTTACTTGTTTTTACAGAGACTGGGAATTTTCATTTTAGTACTGGGAGTAAGTAAGGTAGTGGCTAAGTTGGGATTTAGGATTAGTTTGCTTTTGGGGAGTGTTTTGTTGGTATTTTATTACCTGATCCCCGGTGTTTGGGGAGAACAGATTTGGGTGGTTTATTTAATGGCTTCGATTAGTGCGGTGGCGATTCCTTTTTATTGGCTGTCGAGACATTCTATTTTGTCGATGGATGGTAAAAGAAGGAAGAGGGGAGCAGAGATAGGGTTACTAACTTTGATTGATAAAGGATCTGCAATGTTGTCTCCGGTGGTGGGTGGGGTGATACTGGGATTGTTTGGTTTTAAGGTTTTGTTTATTGTTGGAGCAGTTATTGTGCTTTTTTCAAGTGTGCCTCCGTTTTTTATGGATCACCATGTTAAGGAAAGTGAAGTGGGTGTTAAAGATTTCTGGAGTTGGGTGAAAGATAGGAAGAATAGATACAGGGTGTTGGGTTTTGTGGGAGATGGGTGGGAGGGGATTGTTTCTGCATATCTTTGGCCAGTATACATATTTTTGATTGTGGGTAGTTTTCAGATTTTAGGAGGAATGACGTCGGCGGTTTTGTTGTTTAGTTCTTTAATGGTTTTTTTGGCAGGGAGAGTATTTGATAAAGATCGGGCTAAGGGGGGAATGGAAGACGAGAAGAAGTACTGGTTTGTAGGAAGTATTTTGGCTGTTTTGAGAGTTTTGAGGGGTGCTTTTGGGACTTTGGGGGGAGTATTTGGTTTAGATTTAGTGACTAAGTTGGTGTCGCCGTATTACTGGGTGCCTTTTGCTAGTTACATTTATTCCATGGGAGAAAAAGGAAAGGCGTTGAGTATTTATGCTTATAGATCGGTGATTTACTCTTTGGGAGTGATGATTTTGACGGGGATTTTGTGGTGGGTGATGGGACAGCCTTGGAGATGGTGGGGTGTTTTTGGGATAAATGGTGTGGCTGTGTTGTTGACTTTTCCAATGGCGAGAGAGAGTTGATTTTATAGTAGAATGTGAGTGTGGGGAAAAAAGGATTTAGTTCAATAGATCAGGTTTTGAGTAAGTATGAACCTAAGGGGGATAAACAGAGACGGATTAGTCGAGAATGGCAAGATTATGCTTATAGACTGGCAATGGAGTTAGGAGATACGGAGCATACAAGTTTGTATATGAGGATGTGTAAGAATAGTCCAAGATATATTTTGGAAGAAGCTTTAATTTTTGTAAAAGGAGCTAATAAGGTAAGAAGTAAGGCTAAGCTGTTTATGTGGAAGGTGAAACAGATAAAAGAGGAAAAAAAGAAAGAAAAAGAGGAAAAATAATTTGAGGTGGAGAGAAGTTGACTAGATATATAGAATGTAAGTTATGAGTAAATTCCCCAAAGTAACAAAAGCAGTAGTTCCTGCTGCAGGTCTAGGAACAAGATTTTTACCTCAGACTAAGGCTATGCCTAAGGAGATGTTGCCGATTGTAGATAAGCCAGTGGTGCAGTATGTGGTGGAAGATTTGGTAAAAGCAGGGATTACAGATATTATCTTTGTGACTGGATATCATAAGCGGGCAATAGAAGACCATTTTGATTTACCTCACAAGGAGTTGGTGGAGACCTTAAAAAAAGGAGGAGAGAGTAAAAAGCAGATTTTAGATGAGGTGGAAGATATTGGTAAGATGGCTAATTTTTATTATGTGAGACAAAAGGGTCCTTATGGAAACGGAACTCCTCTGTTGAATGTGAAGAATTTAATTGGAGATGAACCTTTTATTTACAAATGGAGTGATGATAGGATTGATGCTAAACCTAAGAATGAGATTGAGCAGTTGATTGAGGTGTATGAGAAGTATGGGGAGTGTGTGATGGCGGGGGCGAGACTAGAAAAAGATGAAGACTATGATAAGTATGGAGTGATTGCAGGGAAGGAAATAGAGAAAGGGATATTTGATTTAAAAGAAGTGGTGGAAAAACCTGGTAAGGAGAAAGCCCCATCTAATTTAGGAACAATGTCGAGTTTCTTGTTTACTCCGACTATTTTTGAGTATTTGGATAAGGTGATGAGTAACTTTAAGGAAGGGGAGGAGTTGTATTACAACACAATGTTGGCGACGATGTTGAAGGATGGTCGAAAAGTGATGGCAACTGAAATTAAGAATGGTAAGTATTGGGATACAGGGAACAAGTTGGAATACCTTAAAACGGCAGTGGCTTTTGGAGTAGAAAATAAGGAGTTTGGTGGTGAGTTTTTAGAGTGGATAAAGAAAAGCTTTTAAAGATGTTTGTGCTAAAGTTAAGTTGTGAGTGGTAAAAGAAATAAGAAAAAAATTGATGGTGGTGGAGTCAAGAAGATTTTTTGGCATGAAATTGTTTTAGTATCAGTATTGTTGATTTTAAGTGGTTGGAGATTGTGGCAAGGGAGATGGGTGATAGAGGTAGATGTTTTGAAGTGGTGGTTGGGGGCGATTTTGGGATTTTTGTTTGTTTTTTTGGATCGTTTGGCGGCAATGGCAGTGGCTGAGCCTGAAAAGGTACTGGAGATAAAATTAAAAGAAGTGGGAGGGAAAGGAAAGATGAAGAAGGGGTTGGTGTCGTTGTTGACAGATAGGGGTAAGGAAGACAAGTTAATTATGAGAACGGCGTTGTTTTTGGTGGTGTGGGTGGTGTTGGCTTTGTTATCAGCCACTAGTGTGGCTAGTTTTGGAGCAAGAGGTTTTGTTTTGGGTATAGGGACACATTTAGTGTTTGATCTGATTTGGGATTACTTTAAGGATAAAGAAAGACTTTCTAGATGGTTTTGGCAGAGTAAAGGTAATTTTTCAGAAAAAGAGATGGAGGTGTTCTTTTGGTTGATAGTGGCTGCCTATGTGTTAATAGGTTGGCGTTTGTAGTCTTGACAGTGTATGCCGTTGGGGGTATATTGAATATTGATAGCTTTATTAGAAGTTTTATATAGTAAATATGAACCCAGAAGAGAAAAAGAAACTACAGGTTATGTTAAAAAGAATTCAGGGTCAGGTAGGGGGTATCGGAAAAATGATAGAAGAAGATAAGAGTTGTGAGGCTGTTTTAACTCAAGTGTCGGCAGCGGTTAGTTCATTGAAAAGTGTGGGAAGAAGTCTGTTGGTAGAGGAGGCGGTTAAGTGTGATGAGAAAAAAGGAAAAGAAGGTTATGGCAAGTTATTAAAAAGATATTTATAAATTAAAAATTAATTAAAAAAATGAAAGTACTTGAGATAAACAAAGATAATTTTGAAAAAGAGGTGTTACAGTCTAGTAAACCTGTATTATTAGATCTTTATGCCGACTGGTGTGGTCCATGTAAAATGGCGGCTCCAATTTTGGAGGAGTTGGCAGGAGAGTATGAAGGTAAACTAGTGATTGGTAAGTTAGATGTAGATAATAATCGAGAGATTGCGGGGAAGTTTGGAGTAATGAGTATTCCAACGGTGATTATGTTTAAAGAAGGAGAAGAGTTTGACAGACAGATCGGTTTTGCGGGTAAAGAAGGATATGAAGTGATGATTAGGAAGGTTTTGCAGTAAATGGGAAAAAGAAAGGTAGTTGTCATTGGTGGTGGCCCGGCAGGATACACGGCAGCGATGTATTTAGCCAGAGCTGATTTGAAGCCATTGGTTATTTCAGGAGAAAAGGCAGGGGGACAGTTAATGTTAACTACTGAGGTGGAAAATTACCCTGGTTTTGTGGAAGGAATCATGGGTCCTAAGTTGATGGAAGATATGAGAAAGCAAGCAGAGAAGTTTGGGGCGGAGATGATGAATAAAAATGTGAGTAAGGTGGAGTTGGGTGGAGAAGTAAAGAAGGTTTGGGTAGGGGAGGAAGTTTTTGAAGCAGAAACAGTGGTGATAGCGACTGGTGCAGAAGCAAGAATGTTGGGATTAGGAGAAGAAAAACTTTTAGGAAGAGGGGTGTCAACTTGTGCGGTTTGTGATGCAGCTTTTTTTAGAGACAAGAAGGTTTTTGTGGTGGGAGGTGGAGATTCAGCTATGGAAGATACTTTGGCGTTAACTAAATTTGCTAGTGAGGTGGGTTTGGTTCATAGAAGGGATAGTTTAAGGGCTAGTAAGATTATGCAGGAAAGGGTGTTAGGGAATGAGAAGGTAAAGGTGTGGTGGAATAGTGTGGTAACGGGTGTGGGGGGTGAAGAAGTTTTGAGTGGAGTGAAGATTAAAAATTTAAAGAGTGGAGAAGAGAAAGAAGTAGAAGCTGAGGGCTTGTTCTTAGCCATAGGGCATTTGCCAGAGACTAAACTTTTTAAAGGACAGTTGAATTTAGATGAGAAAGGTTTTTTAAAGGTGGGGATGTATGAAGAGGGGATAAAAGTTGAAGGGTACCCAATGATGACAAATATTGAGGGAGTGTTTGCAGCTGGAGATGTGGTTGATTTTAGGTATAAGCAGGCGGTAACAGCGGCAGGAATGGGATGTCAGGCGGCTTTGGATGTGGAGAAATACTTGGTGAGGGAGAAATAAGATAAAATTGTTAGTGTGAGAAAATTAAAAGATCTTTTGGGTGGTGTAGTGGGAGGAGAGTGTAAGGATGGTGGGTTGTTGATTAAAAGGATTAAAACTGATTCGAGAAAAGTTGAGGCAGGAGATGTTTTTATAGCTTATGAAGGTGTGTTTATAGATGGTCATGATTTTATTGAAAGTGCAATTAATAAAGGGGCGGTGGTGGTAGTGGGAGAAAGAAAAATGAGTTTGTCCGTGCCCTATTTTCAAGTGGAAGATGGACGTTTGGCTTGGGCAAGAATGGTGTCTAATTGGTATGGTAATCCTGAGAGAAAATTGAAAATAATAGGAGTGACAGGAACTGATGGAAAAACCACTACAGTCAATTTGATTTATTCGGTTTTGCGAGCAGCGGGGAAAAGAACAGGTATGGTGAGTACTATTAATGCCAAAATTGGAAAGGAAGATTTGGATACTGGTTTGCATACAACTTCACCTGATCCGGATGTATTATGGAGGTTTTTGAATTTGATGGTTGAGAAAAGAATGGAGTATGCGGTTTTAGAGGTGACGTCTCATGCTCTGGAACAAAAAAGATTTGGGAATATTAAATTTGATGTGGGAGTATTAACTAATTTGACCCATGATCATTTGGAATTACATGGGAATATTCAGAAATATATGAAAGCTAAGGGAAAATTGTTTGAAAAAAGTGAAGTGAGTGTATTGAATTTTAGAAGCAATGGAAAGGAGTATTTTAAGAATATGTCTAAGGGAGAGGTGAAGGAATATGATTGGAAGAGAGAGGTAAGAAAAGTTGTGTATAGTGGTTTGAAGGAGGGGAAGACTAAACAAAGAGGGGAGATAAGATATGGGAGTGAATGGTTGGAGATAGAAACGAATCTTTTAGGGGATTACAATTGGGAAAACATTTTGGCGGCGGGAAAAGTAAGTGAGAGTTTGGGAATTAGAAGTGGTGATTTTAAAGAGGGGGTGGAAAAAATAAAACGATTAAAGGGTCGATTAGAGTTGATTAAAAGCAAAAAGGGTATTAATGTGATGGTGGATTTTGCTCATACAGAAAATGCCTTGAAAGAGGTAATAGGTTTAGTGAAAGAGAAATTATTAGAGAAAGGAAAGAAAATAATTGTGGTTTTTGGATGTAATGGGGAAAAGGATCGAAGCAAACGTGCTCTGATGGGAAGAGTGGCTTGTGAGTTAGCTGATACGGTAATAGTAACAACGGAAGATCCTAGGAGGGAGAGTGTTGATCAGATATTTGAAGATATAGAAAGAGGTTGTGTAAAGGGAGGTGGAGTTTTAAATGAAAATTATTTTAGAGAGGATGATAGGGAAAAGGCAATAAAGATGGGAATAGAAATGGCTAAAAAAGGTGATTGGGTGCTGTGCTTAGGAAAGGGACATGAGCAAAGTATGAACATAGATGGAGTTGAGGAATCGTGGGATGAGGTGGAAAAAGTAAAGGAGATTTTAAGAGAGGTTGTTTGAAGATGATGGTTTATTTTTTTATTTTGATCTTCGAGAAGAAGTTTTTGGAGATTTAGGTGTAATGATGGGCTTTTCTTTGGGTTGGGCTGATTCTTGCATGATATGATGAGTGCGACAAAGGGTGTAATATGGTTCGATTTGAGCTGTGGGTTTGATATCTATTTGTAAGTTTGCCTCAACACATTCTGGGCATATACCTCGATAGATTTTTTTTGGTTGTAAACCTTGTTCAAGATTTTCTGAATAGTCACTTTGATGAATTTTTTCTGGTTTAGCCATGTTTTTTAGTGTTGCCTGTAGCATATATGTTAGCGCCTAGATTTGCAAATTTTTCAACAATTTTTTCATAACCTCTTTCGATGATGTCAGCATGTTCAATAACACTTTGACCTTTGGCAGTAAGAGCGGCTAGAAGAAGAGCCATGCCGGCGCGAATGTCAGGACTGGGGACAATAGCTCCATAAAGAGGAGTGGGGCCTTGAATGATGATACGATGAGGATCAGCAAAAGTAATATTAGCACCCATACTAGAGAGGCGATCAGTAAAGAACATACGAGTTTCATACATCCAATCATGACAAAGGGTGACACCTTTGGTTTGAGTGGCAAGGACAATAAAAGGGCTCATGACATCAGTAGGGAAGCCGGGCCAAGGGCGAGTTTGGAAGCGCTGAGTGAGTGAAGTTTTTAAATTGGTGACTTGTAGTTTGCTGGGATGGATTTTGAGTGTTTTAGGTTGAGGATAAGAATATTTAACACCCATACGAGAAAGATAAAGGAGAATCATGTGAAGATTCTTGGGTTCGACAGGGCCGATGGTGATTTTACTTTTAGTGATGGCAGCAGCAATGGCGTAAGTGGTAATTTCGACATGATCTGGTTCACATTTGATAGTGGCGCCTTTAAGTTTCTTTTTACCCTTAATGGTAATTTTATTGGTACCAAGACCGGTAATATTGGCTCCCATTTTGTTGATGAATTTACCAAGAGTGGTAATGTGAGGTTCGCAGGCAGCGTCGTCGATGATGGTGGTACCAGAAAGATTGGCGGCTAGCATGATGATGTTTTCGGTGGCTGTAACTGATGCTTCGTCGAGGAAAATATATCCTGGTTGAGGTTGTTTGAGTTTAAGTTCAAAAGTGTGGTTTTGGATGAAAATCTTGGTGCCGAGAGTTTTGAGGGCGTCAATGTGAGTACCAATGCCGCGTTTGCCGATTTGGTCACCACCAGGAAAAACGAGTTTGGCTTGACCGAAACGAGCCAGGAGGGGTCCGAGAAAAACAATACTAGATCTGATTTTTGTAGCTAATTCTGAAGGGATAATGTGGGAATTAGCATTCTTACAATTAATGGTGAGAGTGTGGGTCCCAATACCTCTAACGGTGGCACCAAGAGTTTCGAGAATTTGAGCGGTGATTTCGACGTCACTAATAATGGGAGCGTTTTTGATGACACAAGTTTTGGAGGTGAGAAGGCAGGCGGCCATCAGTTTGAGAACGGAGTTTTTATTGCCTGAAGGAGTAACATGACCTTTGAGTTTGTGACCTCCTTGAATTATGTAGTTAGTCATTGAGTTTGATTATACATAAGGAAGGAGTGATTAGATGTATAGATTCATTTTATGGGGTATAATCTTATCAAGATGTCTGTAGAAACAGAGGTTAAGTGGATTAGGAAAGAAGAAGGTGTAGAGACAGATTTATTGGTGGAGAATTTGTGTAAAGATTGTGATGATAATTGTTGTGTAGATTTTAGAATAGCAATGGAAGTGAGATTTCCAAAGAAATATAGAAAAATGTTGGAAAAATTTCCGTTTATAAAAGTAGTGGAAAGGAAATTAGTGAGAAATGGAAGTCGAGTAGAAATGATGAACGTGCATAAATGTGAGAGATTGCAAGCAGATGGAAGTTGTAAGAATTATCATACAAAGAAGAGGCCTCAGTTTTGTCATAATGCAGGAGTTAAGTATGATCCAACTGGAAGTAAGGGAAATTGTGTTTTGTGGAATAAATTACATGAACAGAATGAATTGAGTGATGTAGTAAAATAAGGAAGATGAAACAAAAAATTTTAGTAATGTATGGTGGAGTGTGTCCAGAACATGAGGTGTCGATAATTACGGCTTTACAAGTGATGGAGGCGTTGAAGGATGGAGGATTTGAAGTATTGCCTTTGTATATTAGTAAGAAAGGTGAATGGTGTTGGGGAGATAAGAGGTTTCTGAAGCCGAAGTTGTATAAGAATCTAAATGAAGTGGTGAAGTTGAGTAAAAGAGTGATTGTTTCACCAGATAGTAATTGGGGTATTTTAAGCAAGGGGTGGTTGGGTTTTGGAGCAATGGAAGAGAAAGTTGATGTAGTGTTTCCAGTATTTCACGGGAGACTGGGAGAGGATGGAGCGATTCAAGGGATGTTAGAACATGCAGATTTGCCGTATGTGGGTTGTGGTGTTTTGGCGGGATCGGTAGGAATAGATAAGTATGTGGCTAAGAAAATGGCTGAATCTTTGGGAATATTGGTGACTGAGGATAAATTAGTGAGTAGTGGTGAGTGGAAAAAAAATAAGAAGAAAGTTTTGAATGAAGTGGAGAAGTTGAAATTGCCAGTGTTTGTTAAACCAGTGGGATTAGGATCGAGTATTGGGATGACGAAGGTAAAGAAAATATCTGAGTTAGAAGATGCTTTGGAAGTAGCCTTTTGTTATGATACAAGAGTTTTGGTGGAAGAGGGAGTGGAAGAACTAAAGGAGGTGAACATTTCCGTTTTAGGTAATAATCCGTATCAGGTGTCGGTGACAGAAGAACCTGTTTTAGAATCAGAGATTTTGTCTTTTGAAAATAAGTATGAGGGAGATAGTGGAAAAGGTAAGGGGATGGCAGGAGCAAAAAGGTTTCTTCCAGCTAGGATTGATAGGAAGACTCAGAAGAAAATAGAAAAAATGACGATAGATTTTTTTAGAGCGATTGGAGGGAAAGGAATTGCTCGGATTGATTTTATGATTAGTAAAGATAAAAAAGTATATTTTAATGAGATTAATACTATGCCAGGTTCTTTGGCCTTTTATTTATGGGAAAAGTCGGGGATACCATTTAAAAGATTAGTGAGACAGTTGGTGGAGTTAGCAATTGAAAGCTGGACAGAGAAGAAAAGGTTAACGACTACTTTTGAGAATAATATTTTGGCAGGTTTTAGTAGGAAGGGATTAAAAGGAGGGAAGGTCTAGTAATTGTCTGGCAGATCATTTTCGAGGAGAATCCAGTCGAATTTTTGAGAAAGTTTTTGGATGATAGGTTGTATGTTTTCGGAATTGGAGATGAACTTGGTTTTTGAAAGGGAATTGATGGTTTGAGCTAGATTTTGGGTACGTGAGTTTTTACCAACAAGAATGATTTGATCAAAAATGGGTTTGATGGCCTTGCCTAGTTGTTGATGAACCGTGTCTGATTGAATGCCGAGTTCGATAATACCTGGAGTAATAAGGGCCTTTTTGCCTGGAAGTTTCTTAATATCTTGGATGATGTTATGGAAACCTTGTTCGTTGCTAGAATAGGCATTGTCAATGAGAATTGATTTGTTAATTTTTTTAAGCTGAAGACGATGAGGTGAAGGTTGAATATGTTTGAGAGCTTGTTTGATGGTTTGAGAAGGGACATTAAGCATGAGAGCCATGCTGATGGCAGCAGTGAGATTTTGGAGATTGTTAGTACCAAAGAGTGATGAGGAGAAAGTGTAGATTTTGTTTTTATACTTGAGAGAAAAGTCGGTACCCTTAGAGGTGAGTTGATATTTGGTGACATAGAAGTTGGCTTGAGGGTTGATGAGAGAGTAGGTTTTAACAGAGGAGTATTGTTTAAGCTGGAGATGTTTTTGAATATGGGGATTGTCTAGGTTGACAATTACGTTTTGGGGTTTAATGGTATCGATGAGTTCAAATTTGGCTAAAGTGGTGTTGCGAATGTTTTTGAAGCGTTCAAGGTGTTGGGAGCCGATAGCGGTAAGAATGGCGTATTGAGAAGGGATTTGATGGGTGAGAGTTTTAATTTCGCCTCTTTTGTAGGCACCCATTTCACAGATGAAGAAGTGATTTTTAGAAAGAAGTTCAAGCTTAATGGTTTTGGCAATACCGAAAATGGTGTTATAGCTTTCAGGGGTTTTGAGGGTTGATTGATGAAGATTGAGGATTTGATAAAGAAAGTCTTTAGTGGAAGTTTTACCGTAGGAGCCGGTGATACCAATAGTGGTGAGATGGGGGTGATTAAGAATGGTGCGTCTGCTTTTTTCGATAACTCTTTTTTTATTAATAATCTCGTAAGGTTTAAGAAGAAGGAGAGAAAGAAAGAGGAAGAGAAAGGGGGTGAAGGTGAAGAAGAAGAAGGTAAGAGTGACTAGAAGGATTTGGGTGGGCCAGAAGGGGGAAGAGAAGAGAAGAAGGAGAGAAAGAAATAGGAGGAAGAGAAGACGGGAAGCGTAAAGGAGAAATTTAGCCTTGAAAGTGAGGATGAGGGTTTTTTTTTGAGAAAGTTGGTGGGTAAAAGGGTGTTTGAGCCACCAAGAGAGGAATCTTTGGGGTGAGTAGCCCTCTAGTTGAAAGAGATGGAGGTAGATTTTGAGAGGGAAGACGGTTTGTAGTTTCATGATTGAAAATTAAGTGATTGCTGGATAGCTGAAGAAAGCTTTTCTGGTTTAAGTAAATGAGGGTTGTGGTCAGCACCGTAGAGAATGGTGAGTTGAGAGTGAGGAATGTTTTCGGCTAGGAATTTGCCTTGGTAAGGGATTTCTTTGTCCTGGTCTCCCCAGATGATGGTGGTAGGAATAGAGATTTTTTTAAGCAAGGAAGTAAGATCTTGATTAACGATTTTTTTAAGAATGGAACGGTGTTGAGGAGAGGAGTTAGAGTAGTCGGCGGAAGAAACTTGTTTGATGAGGAGATTTAAAAAGAGTTTGGGAAGGATTTTTTTAAGAAAATTGAATTGATGATAGATGAATATTTTTACTTTTTGTTTTTTTGTTTTTTGACGAATAGATGAAGGGGAGAGAAGAATAAGGTGTTTAATATTTTTGGAATGGGTAGCGGTGAGGTAGGTAGCGATTTGACCGCCGAACGAATGCCCCAAGAGAGTAATGTTTTTAAGTTTGAGTTTATGGATGAAGGAAAGGATAAAGTCAGAGTATTCTTTTAGGCCTGGATTGTTGGGTAGATGTTGAGTGTTGCCGAATCCAGGAAGATCTAAAATGAGGTATCGATAATTGTTGGGAAGAAAGGAGATAAATTTGATCCAATGGGTGCTTGATTGTCCCCAGCCGTGGAGAATGAGAAAGGTGTTTTTTTGTTGTGGGTTGATGTCTTGATAGCTGGTGAGAGTGCGGTTGATGAGTTTTTGCATTAAGTTTGAAAAGTGTTATTTGAAAACGTTGTTTTTATTTAATATATTTTCTTTTAATTCTGGGAGAAAGTGAAGTGAGGACTTGATAATTAATTGTATTAAGTTGAGAGGATATTTTATCAACAGAACAAGGGTGATTTTTGTTCCAGCTGATTAAGGTGACAGGCTGGTTTATTTTGGGTGTGGGGTCAATTTTACTGATATCTAAAGTGATTTGGTCCATAGAGATCTTACCAATAACAGGGGCAAGTTGTTGATTGATAGAAACATAGGGCCAAGGAGGTGACAGACTAAGACCATCTCCGTATCCAGCAGCAATGGTGGCAATAAGAGTGTCCTTTTTGAATAAGTGAGTATTGCCATAACCTATTGTTTCTCCTTGATGGGCGGTGTGTATACGAGAGATAAAAGTTTCTAGTTTAAGAATGGGTTTAAGATTAATGGGATTTGGTTGGGGAGCAAAGGAGTTGAGGCCGTAAAGAGATAAGCCCGGACGGATAATGTTAAAGTGGGTATCTTTTCTAGAAATAATGGCGGCACTGTTGGCAGAGTGAATTAAGATGTGTTTAGGAAGATGTTTCTTTATTTTTTTAATGGTCTGATTGAAGAGTTTTAATTGTTTGTTGGTTTCTTTTTTGTCTGGGTTTTCTGCGGAAGAGAAGTGAGTAAAAATTCCCTGAAGATTGACTGAAGGATTTCTAATTATTTCTTTTAATAAAGGAAGGGTGTTTGAGATGGTAGTACCTGAACGGTTCATGCCGGTATCAATTTTAAGGTGTAGGTTGGGAGTAATATTGAGAGATTGAGCAAGGTTAACTGTTTTTTTTATTTGAGAGAGGGAAATAACAGTGATGTCGATATGATTTTTGATGGCTTGAGAAAGGGAAGTGTTATGAATAGGGCTAAGAATGAGAATGGGAGTGTTTATTTGATGAGAACGGAGTTCTAATGCCTCACACAGGCGGGCAACACCAAAAAAGTCGATGTTTTGTCTTTGGAGGTGAGATGCAATAGGGATGAGGCCGTGACCATAGGCGTTAGCTTTAACAACGACAAGAACTTTTGTTTGAGGTGAGATGATAGATTTAATGGTTTTGAGATTGTGAGTAAGCCTTGAAAGATTAATGGTTGCCTGAATTTGATTGATTGGCATTCTGTTTTATTATACTAATGTAGGGTGTTTTGTGTTTATTTTGTCCTTGCTTTTTGGGCAAGGTGTGGTTAATATTGAGCAATGAATAAAGAAAAGAACAACAACATATTAACTTTAGTCTTAGGTGGTTTATTGGTGGTGTCAGTTTTCTTTGTAGGAAGACTATCTTCACAGGTTGATTCATTAAAAGGTGGATTAAATGTTAAAGGAGCTAATGTTGATACTGGAGATGTGGTTGATGATGGTAATGTTAAAGGAGCTAATGTTGATACTGGAGATGTGGTTGATGACGATGGTGAGATGGCGTATTTGAGTGTGTCTGAGATGAAGTTAACAGCAGTTAGTTTAGGTTTGAATGAGGATGATTTTAATGCTTGTTTGGATGGAGGAGAGTATGAAGGGCAGGTAAAAAGAGATGCAAATTTGGCTTCTTCTTTGGGGATTAATGGAACACCAACGTTTGTGATTAATGGTTGGGTTTTGAGCGGTTTAAGACCTGCAAGTTTTTATGAAGGTGTAATTGATGCAGAGTTAGCTGAAGGAGCAGATGTTCTATTAAAAGAATTTTTGACTTCAGGAGAGGTACAGAAAATTGATATTGAAATGAGAGGGGAGTATGTTAAAGGTAAGTTGGGGGCAGCGGTAGAGATAGTGGAGTTTTCCGATTTTGAGTGTCCTTACTGTACAGATGTTTATCCAGTAATGAGGGGTGTACTAGAAAAATATGGTGATGAGGTTGTGTTTGAGTACAGACACTTACCTCTAGGTTTTCACACTTATGCTCAAAAATCGGCTGAAGCGGTTGAGTGTGCTGGAGCACAAGGCAAGTTTTGGGAGATGCACGATGCCTTGTTTGAGGCTGGATTATAGTTTTGGTTGACAGTTTTAGGTAAGTTTTAGGTAAAATAGGGGCATGCGCAAATTATGGGTATTGTTTTTATTGCTGTGGGGAGTGTTTTTGCCAGGTAGGGTGGAGGCAGTAGATGTGGTATTGATAGAGGAAGAGGTGTTAGAAAGTACGAGTGAGGCAAGTTTAGCGGCAGATATTGTGGTGCCTGTGGAAGAGATAAAGACAGATTTAACTGAGCCTGAAGAAAGTAAGCCAAGATTAGAGCAAGTGTTGGAAAGTCAGTCGGTTGAGAGAGTGTGGCCAGAGAATTTTTTGAAGGTGGCGATCAGAAAAGCGGTAACAGCCGGGGTGCCGGTAAATATGTTTGTGTTGTTGTTGTTGTTTCCTTTGGTAACGGCGTTGGTGGCTTTTTCTAGGAATGTGGTTGGAATTAAAGGTTTTGGTATTTTTACCCCCGCAGTGGTGGCAGTAGCCTTTTTGTCTACAGGAGTGGTGACAGGAGTGTTGTTGTTTTTGGTGATTCTATTGACGGCGACGTTGTCTAGAAGATTGTTAAGAAAGGTAAGGATGCAGTATTTCCCTCGGATGTCGATTATGATTTGGGCGGTGTCGATGTCTGTTTTAGGCTTGTTGTTGTTATCACCTTTGGTGGGGTTGATTGATTTACAGACAGTGGGTATTTTCCCAATTTTACTATTTATTTTGTTGGCTGATCCGTTTATTGATGCTCAAATTCATAAGAGTATGAGAACGGCAATGATGATGGCTATTGAGACGGTGGTGTTGGCTTTGTTGGCGTTTTTGATTGTAAAGTCAGAGTGGTTGCAGAAAATGGTGTTGTTACAACCAGAGATTACAATGATATCGAGTTTGCTAGTGAACTTCTTAATTGGTAGATACAAAGGTTTGCGTTTAATGGAAGTGTATCGTTTTAAAGATTTATGGAGAAAATAAATGAGAGATATGGGCGAGCTAAAGAATATTTTAGGAATTAATGCTAGATCGGCTGAGTTTTTGCGTTTAAACAAGAAGAGGTACAGGAAGAGAGCTGATGATAAGTTGGTGACTAAGAGAATGTTGAAGAGAAAAGAAATTCCCCATCCAGAGTTGTTAGGTAAGTTGTCGAGTATTGCGGAGGTTGAGGTTTTTGATTGGATGTCTTTAAGGGGTAGTTTTGTGATTAAGCCAGTACAGGGTTTGGAGGGAGGAGGAATTATTTTAGTGAAGAGAAAAGCTAAGTATGCAGGAGAGTGGATTTTGGTAGGAGGAGGAAAAATAAGGGTGGAAGACTTGAAGATTCATGCAAGAGATATTATTGAGGGAAGATTTTCTCGTAATAATGTGCCAGATCAGGTGATGATTGAGGAAAGAGTTAAGTTACATCCTAAGTTTAGAAAAATTTCTAAAGGAGGGGCTCCAGATGTTAGGGTAATTGTTTATAACCGGGTGCCGATTATGGCAATGTTGAGAGTACCAACTGAAGAGAGTGAAGGTAAGGCTAATTTACATCAAGGAGCTTTGGGATTAGGAATCGATATGGCAACAGGAATTACAACTTATGCAGTGCATAAAGGGAAGAGAATAAAGTATTTTCCAGGAACTGAGAAAAAAATAAACGGAATTACAATACCTCACTGGGATAAGATTTTGAGAATGGCGTCTAAAACACAGATTGTGTCTAAGTTGGGATATGTAGCCATAGATATGTTGATAGATGAAGAGAGAGGTCCGGTGGTGTTGGAGTTGAATGATCAGCCAGGATTGTCGATACAGGTTGCTAATCGGAACGGATTGAGAAGAAGGTTGAATCGAGTAGAAGGGTTAGAGGTGGACAGTTCAAGACAGGGAGTGAAGATTTCTAAAGCTTTGTTTGCTAGTGGTTTTGTGAAGAGGATAATAACCATACCAGGAGAAAAACAAGAGGTGGGTATTTTTGAGGTGGCGAAGATAAAGATAGGTAAGAAAAAAAGTGTAGAAGTGGAAGCCAAGATTGATACGGGAGCTTACAGTACCAGTATCGATAAGGGTTTGGCAGAAGAGTTGGGTTTGTTAGAAAAAGATAATGTGTTGTGGGAGAAGATGTATAAGAGTTCTTTAGGAAGTCAGAAGAGAGTAGTGATTAGATTGATTTTTTGGTTGAGAGGTAAGAGGGTGGCGACGAGAGCCAGTGTGGTTAATAGATCAGGTTTGAGGAAAAAATTATTGATTGGTAGGAGAGATTTGAAGGATTTTGTGGTGACACCGGGTAAGTTTAAACCGAGGGATGTAAAAGGGAAGAGAATAGCTTAATTAAAGAGTTTCGAAGTACTCAATTATTTTTTCGGCAGCGTTAATTTTGGTGTATTTTTCAAAACCAGTGAATTGAGGTCCAGGGTTTATTTCAAGAATGTATGGTTGTTTGGTTTGTTTGTGAATCATGATGTCAACACCAGCAATTTCTGTTTTGGTTAGTTGGCTGAGTTTTTCGGCGATTTGTTTAATTTTAGGATGAGAAGAAAGATCAAAATTTTCTCCAGAACCACCCTGGCTGATGTTGCTTCTGAAGTCGTTTGGTTTAGGAGTGCGTTTCATGGCGCCGATGGTCTTGTAACCAACAGTGAAGATGCGAATATCACCGTCATTGGGTATAAATTCACGGATGACAAAAGAAGAGGTGTTGTCTTGCTGTGAATTTTGAAGAATGGCGGTTTTTAATTCGATGATGGAGTTTACTTTAAAAACACCTTTACCCTGTCTACCGATACTGTCTTTAACGATGAGAGGAAAAGAGAAGTCTTTGATGATGCTGTCGACTGATTTGGCATTAAAAACGATAGCGGATTTAGGGAAAGGAAGTTTGTTTTGGGTTTGTTTGAGGTAGTCGGAAGCTGGAGAAAGGTAGTAAAGATATGAGGGGTCGATTATCTTTTGGTTGAGTATTTTAGTGTTATGTCTTTGATGGAGATAGTGTGCAGTGGTGTACCATTCCCAGCGACGTTTGCTGATTGCCCAGAGATAGATGAGGTCGTAAGAGGTAATGTCTTTGTCTTTGAGGAAGGGAGTGAATTCTTGAGGAGAGCTTTTAATAATGAGATCAGAAGAGTAACAACCTTCTAGTTGGTGGCCTTTTTTTTCTGCTTCTTGTTTGAGTCTGTCTAGTTGAGGGTTTTTAACTAGGCCGACGATGAGTATTTTCATTTTATTTAGCGGTTTTAATAGCGTGTTCTAACCATATTTTAGCAATGTTTTTACCAGTGGCTTTTTCCATACCAACAAAACCAGCAGTGTGATTTACTTCTAGAATGTACTGTTTATTATCTTGGGTGATGAGGACATCGACACCGGCGATGGTCATGTCTACGGCCTTGAGGGCTTGATGTGCAAGTTTGATTGTTTTTGGTTGTGGGTCAAAGAGCTCAACAGAACCTCCTAGAGAAAAGTTGGCACGGAACTCGTTTTTTGCAGGAATACGACGCATGGTAAAAGTTTCATCACCAATACAGAGAATTCTAAGATCGTAGATGTAGGGAATGAATTGTTGAAGAAGAAGACTTTTGGGTTTGTAGTTTTTGTTTTTGAAGTCCTCGATTATTTTTGTAAGGTCAGTGGGAGAGTTAATTTTGAATACATTGGCGCCTTTACCCATACGGGTAGATTTAACGATGAGAGGGTAGCCAAGCTGTTCGGCTAGTTTTGGGAAATCTAAGTATTCTCTAGAGTAGCTAGTGTTTGGAGTGGGGATTTGATTAAGGGAAAGTTTAATCATGTCGGTAACTTTGTCGATGGAGTAGAGGTGAGAGAGGAGGTGATTGTCAAAAACCTTTGTGCCTTGTTGACGATAGTGGTTGATGATGGTGGAGATGGACTTGAGGGAGTTAAAGACGCCACGAACGATGATGATGTCAGTGTCTAGATTTTTAAGTTGAGGGAGAGAAAGTTGATTGTCTTTTATTTGATAGTTGAAGTTTTTTAGATCGATGAGTTGGAACTGGTGACCCATTTTTTCAGCTTCTTGTTGGAGGCGTTGATTTTCGATTAGAGAGGAGAGAGTGGTGATAAGAGTTATCTTCATGAGTTTTATTTTACCTTTTTATAGAAGTAAATACAGTGTAAAATCTGAAGTTATGGAGAAAAAGGGTAGAGTAGCTATTGGTTTGTCAGGAGGAGTGGATAGTGTAGTGGCGGCATATTTGTTACAGAAACAGGGATATGAAGTGGTGGGGGTGTTTTTGTATTGTTGGCCTCCTAAGAGTGAGATTGATAAAGATGAGATGACAAGAAAAGAGTGGATGGAGAAACACGGGTGTCGAGGAGATGAGGATAAGAAGTGGGCTTTAAAAAATGTTTTGAAGTTGGGAATTGCTTTTGAGGAGTTAGATTTTAGTGAGGAGTATAACAAGAAGGTGGTGGGTTATTTTTATGATGAATATAAGAAAGGGAGAACACCTAATCCGGATGTGTTGTGTAATAGTGAGATTAAATTTGGTTTGTTTTTTGAGTGGGCGATGAAAAATGGTTTTGATTATGTGGCGACGGGTCATTATGCTGGAGTAGAAAAGAAAGATGGTCTTTTTAAGTTAATGAGAGGTAAAGATGAACACAAAGATCAAACCTATTTTTTGTGGAAGTTGGGTCAGAAAGAGTTAAGTAAGGTGTTATTTCCTTTAAGAGAGTATGACAAGGGTGAGGTGAGAAAAATGGCAGAGGAGCAGGGTTTACCGGCGGCTAAAAGAAAAGATTCTCAGGGAATTTGTTTTGTGGGAGATGTAAAGGCAAGAGATTTTTTAAAGAGAAGATTGAAGGAAAAAAGAGGTTTGGTGGTGGATGTTAAAGGTCGAGTGGTGGGGGAACATGAAGGGATTTGGTTTTATACCATTGGACAAAGAGGAGGGTGGAAGTTGGGTAGGAGAGCACAAAAGAGATTTGCCGATAAGGGAAAAACGCCTATTTTGTACGTGATAGAGAAGAGAGTGGGTAGAAATGAGTTGGTGGTGGGAGTGGTAGAAGAGGCAATGAGAGAGAAAATGAGAGTGAGAGAGTTGAGTTGGATTAAGGGGAAAATTGATAAGGGTGAGTTGGGTGGAGTAAAAATGAGAATTAGGCATACGGGTGAGCTGATTGAGTGTGAGATAGAGGAAAAGAGAGGAGAGTTGTTGGTAGAGATGAAGAAGGGACAAAAGGGGGTAGCGGCAGGACAAAGTGCGGTGTTTTATAAGGGAAAAGAATGTCTGGGTGGAGGGGTAATTGAGTAGGTTTGGGATTGAATTTTAGGCAGGAGGATGGTAAACTAGCGCTACTTATGACAATGTAAAGATGTCGATTAGCTTTTGGTTGAGAAAAACAGCCCGTTAGTCGGGTTCTTTTAGTCTAAAGGGTTCTTTAAAAAGTGAAGAGAAAGAAAATGCAAGGTAAAAATAATCAAATGAGATTATACATGTTAAGAAAAAATCAATTCTGTTTAATAATTCAATAAAAAAGATAAGATACAGCAAGTCATCTGAAATGTGACAGGAAGTTTAACTGAGAGTTTGATCCTGGCTCAGGATGAACGCTGGCGGCGTGCTTTAAGCATGCAAGTCGAACGGTCCAAGTTTACTTGGATAGTGGCAGACGGGTGAGTAACGGGTAGGAATCTACCCCTTGGTGTGGAATAACTGATCGAAAGATTGGCTAATACCGCATAAATCCGAAAGGAAAAAGGACGTAACTGTTCGCCGAGGGATGAGCCTGCTTGCTATCAGCTAGTTGGTGAGGTAATGGCTCACCAAGGCTATGACGGCTAGGGGATGTGAGAGCATGATCCCCCACAAGGTCACTGAGATACGGGGCCTACACCTACGGGTGGCAGCAACTGGGAATATTGCGCAATGGACGAAAGTCTGACGCAGCGACGCCGCGTGCGGGATGAATGCCTTCGGGTTGTAAACCGCTGTGGAGAGGGAGAAAGATCTGATAGTACCTCTCTAGAAAGCACCTGCTAACTACGTGCCAGAAGCCTCGGTAATGCGTAGGGTGCAAGCGTTATCCGGAATTATTGGGCGTAAAGGGTTTCGTAGGCGGTTGATTAAGTGGTGGGTTAAAGGCTGGGGCTCAACTCCAGATATGCCCATCAAACTAGTCAACTAGAGGTATTTCGGGGATGTTGGAATTCTTGGTGTAGGAGTGAAATCCGTTGATATCAAGAAGAACACCAAAGGCGAAGGCAGACATCTAGAAATATCCTGACGCTGATGAACGAAAGCTAGGGGAGCGAAAGGGATTAGAGACCCCTGTAGTCCTAGCCGTAAACGATGAACACTAGCTGGTGGTCCTTGAGATCACTGGCGTAAGCTAACGCGTTAAGTGTTCCGCCTGGGGAGTACGGTCGCAAGACTAAAACTCAAAGGAATTGACGGGGAAGCGCACAACCAGCGTGCCATGTGGTTTAATTCGATACAAAACGATGAACCTTACCTAGGCTTGACATCCCGATCATATCTTGTGGAAACACAGGAGTCAGTTTGGCTGGATCGGTGACAGCTGCTGCATGGTTGTCGTCAGTTCGTGTCGTGAGGCGTCCTGTTAAGTCAGGTAACGAACGCAACCCCTGTCGTGTGTTAAATATCCACGCGAGACTGCCCTTCTTATTTGGAGGGAGGAAGGAGGGGACGACGTCAAATCAGCATGGCGCTTATGCCTAGGGCTACACACATGGTGTAATGGATGAGACAACGGGTCGCGACGGAGTAATCCTGAGCTAATCCTAATAAACTCATCCTCAGTTCGGATTGGGGGCTGCAATTCGCCCCCATGAAGGGGAGTTGGTAGTAATCGCGGGTCATCTATACCGCGGTGAATACGTTCTCGCTTCTTGTACACACAAGCAAAACGCGCTTGGCAGTTAATATCGCTAATTGGTTAAAGTCCAATCTTCCGTTAAGGAAGTAGTCAAAAAAATTCGGCAATCCTACTAGGGTAACTTGGTAGGGTGGAGGGCCTGAGACAAAGAGTAGGCCAACAAAATACAAAGGAATCGACCTCATCAGGTGTGTTTGAGGGAAGATTTTACCGGTGAATCCGGCCTTTAGTTGGCATGTTCAGAAGAGTGATATTGATGACCCAAGGAGATCCTAACAAGATAAAGGAAATTGCTTGTTAGGAAGTCAGCTATTTCATAGTAGTTGTCTTTATTGACAATGAAGGGAATAACCTGAGAGACTATATGTTTTTCGGGGCTCGCCCGGTGCGGGAAATCCGCACGCCGGTCACTTATGGAAGCATAAAAGATCTTCTGAAACTAATCAGAAGAGCGGGAACGCGACAAAACCTTTATAGATCGCAATCCGCCCGTCAAGTCAACAAAGTCAGCAGTGCCCGAAGTTGGTCCCTCTAACCTGGTTTACCAGGAAGAGGCTACCTAAGGCAAGGTTGGCGATGGGGGCTAAGTCGTAACAAGGTAGCCGTTCTGGAAGGAGCGGCTGGATCACCTCCTTTCTAGGAGTGTGCGCAAGATTTCACGACCTTGTGTATAACATACGCCCTACTTTTTAGATTGTTTAGTAGTAAAAGAAAATAATCTCCTTTTTAGGAAGGATTTTAAAATCCTTCCTGTCACATTTTGATGATTTGCTAAAAGAACCCTGGGGGAAACCTCAGGGTTTTTTGTTGGCTTGATGAGGTTGTCTTAGCCTTGTGGTAAAATTAGAGTGGTTTTGGGCGTGTAGCTCAGTTGGTTAGAGCGCAGTCCTGATAAGACTGAGGTCCCTAGTTCGAATCTAGGCTCGCCCACTTTATTATGTTTTTAGGTTTTTGGAAAGATTTACCACGACCGATTGTAGGTTTGTCGCCGATGGATGGAGTGACGGATGCGGCGATGAGGAAGATAGTGTCTAAATATGGTGATCCGAGTGTTATTTTTACAGAGTTTGTTAGTGCTGAGGGGATAAAAGCGGGAGCAGTGAAGTTATTGTCTGAGTTGATTTACAGTGAGGAAGAAAGACCGGTGGTGGCACAGTTGTTTGGAACAGATACAGAAGCTTTTTATATCTCTACGATGGTGGTTTGTGCTTTAGGTTTTGATGGTGTGGATATTAACATGGGTTGTCCTTCTAAGAGTGTGGCTGGGAGAGGTGGAGGAGCTGGATTGATTAAAAAACCTGAGTTGGCAAGAGAGATTGTGGAGGTAGTGAAGAAAGGAATCGAGGATTGGGTGGGTGATGTTGAGTTAAAGGATATTGGTTTGAGTGAGGAGATGGTGAAAGAGGTGGAGAAAATGAAGAAAGAGAAGGGGTTGAAGAAGAGAGTGGAGATACCAGTGAGTGTGAAGACAAGGATTGGGTATGAGAGTAAAGAGGAAGTAGAAGAGTGGATGAAGACAGTGGTTGGTTTTGGGGTGGCAGCAGTGAGTTTGCACGGAAGAACGTTTAGACAGATGTATAGAGGGGAAGCTGACTGGGAGGTGATCGGTAAGATGAGTAAATTTTTTAAGGATAAAGAAACGTTGTTTTTGGGTAATGGGGATGTGAAGAGGAGAGAGGATGTGGATGAAAAAGTGAAGAAATATGGAGTGGATGGAGTGTTGATTGGTAGGGCAGCGATGGGAAATCCTTTTGTGTTTAAAGAAGGAAATGAGAAGTTGGAGTATAAGAAGAGATTGAAGATAGCGATTGAGCATGCGAGGGTTTATGAAGAAATTTTTGGAAAAGATTGGTTTTTACCAATGAGAAAACATTTGGCTTGGTATGCTAAAGGGTTTGAAGGGGTAAGTGAGTTAAGAAGTAAGTTGGTTAGAACAAAGTCGGCAGATGAGGTGGAGAAGTTGATTAAAGAGTATCTTTAAGGAAAATTTTAGCTTGTTTGATGGTAGTAGGTTCACCGTGACCAGGATAGACGATGGTTTGAGAAGGGAGTTTAAGGAGAGTTTTTAGAGATTTTTTAATTTGTGAATGGTCGGAGTAGGAGAAGTCGGTGCGGCCAATGCCGTTTTTGAAGAGAGTATCTCCTGAGAAGAGAAAGTTGTGTTCTTTGGAGTAAATGGAGATGCCACCTTGAGTGTGGCCAGGAGTGGGGATGATGGTGAGATTGGAGAAGGGTGAAGGAAGAGGTTTTTTGGGGGAGAGAAGTATGTCTGGGAGAGGAACAGGAGCAGATGACTGTTTGGTCCAGTGGAGGGCACTTTGAGGGGCTTGTTTATAAAGGGAGAGATCTTTGGGGTGAATGGCTAAAGGGATGTCAAAGTTGAGTTTAATTTCGAGAGAACCGAGAACATGGTCAAAGTGGCCGTGAGTAAGAAGGATGAGGATGGGTTTTAGCTTTTTTTGGAGGATTTCTTGGGTGATGAAGTCTGCTTCTTCGGCGGGGTCGATGATGATGGTTTTGAGGGTTTGGGGATGGGTAAGGAGGTAGCAGTTGGTTTGGAGGGGTCCCACGGTGAGGGTAGTAATTTCCATGGTTTAATTTTAGCTGAATGTTTGAAGGAGGAGAAGACCTTGTTGAGGAACCAACGAGGTTGGCGAAAGCCTAAGGGTTTGAAATTTGATTTAATGACGATACGGCGACCCATACCTACTCTTAATTATATCTTTTAAAGCAAGGGGTCAGTTGACTAGGTGTGGTCAATTTGCTTAACTAGAGTGGTTAGAAGTGAGGAAAAAATATAATGGAAGATAAGAATAAAGGTAACTTAGTAACAGCTTTAATAGTTTTAGGAGTTTTTTTAGGAGGAGTATTATTATTCCCTTGGAGGTTGGTGGACTGGGGCAAGATTAGAATGGCAGAAGAAGAAATTGTAACGGTGAGTGGCTATGCTAGTGGGGTGGTGGAGAATAATTTGGCTAGTTTTACTGCTAGTGTTGAGGCTTTTGATGATGATAAAGAAAAGGTGACGGAGGAAGTGAATGAAGGTATGAGTGTTTTGATAGAGAAGATAAAGGAGTTTGGAATTGAGGATAAGGACATACAGACACAAAGAGTACGTGTGTATCAAAGAGAAGAGTATTTACGTGAAGATAGTGGTTGGACTGGAGAGGTGAGAGAAGGGCAGTGGAGAGCAAGCAATTCAGTAGGGATTACTTTAAGAAATGTAGAAAGAGCAAGTGAGCTAGCTACTCTTTTAAGTGAAGTAGGAGCAGTGGAGGTGTCTGGTCCAAGGTTGAGAGTTGATAGTGAAGGAAGAAAAGAAGCAGAAAATGGATTAATGAAGAAAGCAGTAGAGAATGCCAGAGAGAAAGCGAAGATGATGGCAGAGGCTGCTGATAAGAAGTTAGGGGAGGTAGTACAGATAGTGGAGAGTGGAGTTAGTACTGCTAAGTTTGAGATGTCTGCAGGCTTACCTACGGCTGGTGGTGGAGTACCGATAGAGACGGGTAGTAGTGAGGTGAGTAAGTCAGTAACGGTGGTATTTGAGCTTAAATAGTGTTTTTGGGTTTGGTTTTGTGGTAGAATATGGCCTAGTCGAAAAGACAAAGGAGGAAATGTGAATGTCAATAAAAAAAACTACTAAAAAAGAAACAAAAAAAGTCAAGACTACTAAGGTGGTTAAGGCTAAGAAGGAAGTAAAAAAAATTCAAAAAAAGGAAAAGAAAGTGGTTGAGAAGAAGACTGGTTCTTTAATGGAACGTCTTTTGGCTGGAGCGGCAGTGATGCCGGTGGCTTTAAAGAGGGGACAAGAGGTTGAGGGTAGAATTACTTTGGTAAATAGAAAGATGGTTTTGTTAGATATAGGTGGAAAAACTGAAGGTGTGGTGGCTGGAGAAGATGTGAGTGAAGCAGCTGATTTGTTAGAAGAGTTAAAGGTAGGGGATAAGATAAAGGTCTATGTGAAGTATCCGGAGAATGATCAAGGACAGGTAATGTTGTCTTTAAGAAAAGCAGTAGAGGTAAACCGTTGGGGTAAGTTTACTAAGATGATGGCTGATGAAAAAGAGGTAATGGTAGTTGGATTAGAGGTGAATAAAGGAGGAATGGTGGTTAAGTTGGGAGAGATTCGAGGTTTTGTACCTACTTCTCAGTTTGGAGAGAAGCATTTAGGAAAGATGGATGAGCTTTTAACCCAGAAATTTAAGGTAAAGGTAATTGAAGTAGATAAGGAACAGAATAGGTTAATTTTTAGTGAAAAGATGGTGTCTGATGCAAAAGCATTGTCTAAGCGTCATGACGCTTTGAAAGAAGTTAAGGAAGGGGATGATCTTAAAGGAACAGTTTCAGGAATTATGCCTTTTGGTGTGTTTGTGACTGTGGCTGTACCGATGAAGAAAGACAAGAAGGGTGCACCGGAAGCTAAGGTAGAGGGTTTGATTCATATTAGTGAGATTAGTTGGGAGAAGGTAGATGATCCTAATACTTTATTTAAGGTAGGGCAAGAAGTTGAAGTACAGGTAATTGGAGTGGAAAAAGAAGCAGGAAAATTAAACCTATCAATTAAGAGATTGGCTAATGACCCATGGAAAGAGATTGAGAAGGACTACGCTGAAGGAACTAAACATAAGGGTAAAGTAGTAAGAATTGCCCCTTATGGTGTGTTTGTTAACTTTATGCCAGGAGTTGATGGCTTGGTTCATGTGAGTAATAAGCCGGCAGGTAAAGAGTTTGAAGTTAATGAAGAAGTTGAAGTCTTTGTGGAGAAACTGGATATAAAGAGTAGAAGAATGAGTTTGGGAGTAGTGTTAACTGAGGTACCAGTGGGTTATAGATAGAGAGAGATTTTAAAGACTGAGTTTTTTTAGGTGAGAGGTGTTTTGAGGAGAGTATATTTTGGTGTAACCAAGAGTTTTAGCTTCTTTTAATCGTTTGTCTTGAAAACTAACAGAGCGAACTTCACCTAGAAGACCGAGTTCACCAAAGGAAATACTGTTGGAAGGTAGGGGTTTGTTTTTGGCAGAACTAATAATACTGAGGGCAATGGCTAGATCAGCTCCGGGCTCGGTGATGTTCATACCACCAGTAACGTTAAGAAAAACATCTTTGTTGTGAAGTGAGAGATTAAGATGTTTGGTTAAAACGGCACAGATAAGCTGAAGACGACTGTTGCGAATACCTTTAGAGATTCGACGAGGAATGGGTAGGTTGCTGGAAACGACGAGTGCTTGAACTTCGATTGTGAGAGGGCGAGTGCCTTCCATAACCAGAGCAAGAGCTGAGCCTGGAGAATTTTTAAGACGGCCTTCTAGTAGGAATTTAGATGGGTCTTTGATTTCTTTTAGACCTTTGGAGGTCATTTCAAAGAGTCCGGTTTCGTCGGTGGGTCCAAAACGGTTCTTTCTACTTCTAAGTAAACGTAAATTGTGCTGTTTATCGCCAGATAGTTCAAGAACTGTATCAACCATGTGTTCAAGTATTTTTGGTCCAGCTAGGTCACCTGCTTTGGTGACATGGCCGACTAAGACGAGAGGAATTTGAGAAGCTTTGGCGGCTTTGATGAAAAGATTGGCGCTGTCACGGATTTGAGATGGAGATCCTGGAGTAGTGAGGTTAAGGTCTGTGGAGATTGACTGGATTGAGTCGACAATGATGAGTTGGTAGGAGTGGCGAGAGATGGTTTCTAAGACTGATTCGACAGATGAGGTGTCGAGCAGGTCAAGGTTGGTGGTAGGGGAAGGATGAAGACGATTAATTCTAAGGGCGACTTGGGCAGGATTTTCTTCAGAGCAGACGTAGAGGATGGATGTTTTCTTGGATGAGGATGATAGTTTGATGGCTAGTTGGGTAAGAAGGGTTGATTTACCTATGCCTGGTTGGCCGGCAATGAGGTAAATGCCACCTTGGGTGACACCTTGACCAAGAACACGATCTAGTTCGGATATGTTGGTAAGAAAATGGATGGTTTTGGTTTGAGTGAGGGCTTTTTTAGGAGAGACTGGCTTGACGAGGGGAGAGGATTTTGAAGAAGAACGGGAAGGTCGAGTGAATGAGGTGACCTCGGTGAGGGTGTTCCATTGTTTACAGGCGGAGCATTGACCAGCCCATTTGGTAAATTCGTTACCACAAGATGAGCACATAAAGAGAGAGGACGTTTTTGCCATGGGTTTAGTATAACTTAAAATATAAATGGGTTATCCACAAAAGAGTACGACTTTCTTTTTTGATTGTTTTTAAGCCTAAAAAAGAGTACTATATTTTTATCGGATACTACAATCTAAACAGCTATTTATAATATAGGTTGAAAAGGTTGACTTGGTATGTTATATTTTGCATTAGATCAAGTAAAATCGAAATGTTAAAAAATAAATTAAGACATAAACGAGTGAAGATAAGGGAAGAGTTGAGGTTGCAAGGCGTGAAGAGCTTCAGCTTACAACTTCAAAAGATAGGAAGAATGAAACAGGGATTAATTAGAGTTGCAGTTTAACAAACATAGAAAGAGCATTACTACCGCAGCCGGTCTCGAATAGCAATGCTCTTTACTTTTAATTATCATCAGGACAGGTGATGACAATCAAGGACACCTTAGCACCAAGAAACATTTACTGTCAAGAGCAGAAATGACTTTTAGGTTGCAAGCAGTGAGTAGGGCAGGCCGCTGCTTGCAATTTAGGAGTTATGTTTGCTCTTTTTGCGTTTTATAAAGAATAGAAGAGGAAGTGGGAGAAGAATAAAGCCAATGAATTGAAGATATTGAGGCCAGTAAAAGATGATGATGTTTTGGTTTTGGTCAGATAAGTTCCAGGATGAGTGCCAAGAAGTTTTGGTGTGGGTTAAAGGTTTGTCTTTAAGAAGTTGGAAGGGAAGAGTAAGTATTTTTTGATAAAGAGGTTGGTCAAGGTATGAGGAGGATACGGGGATGGCGATCCAGTGAGGAGAGTATGTTTGGTGGAGATTAAGGATGGTGTCTTGTTGTTGGTCAGATGAGAAGATGTAGATAAACTCGGCGGGATGAGAAGAAGAAAATGAGAGAGGAGAAGGTGGTGAAGATTGGTTACCCGAAGTAAAAGATATTTGTTTAAGGAAGTTGAAGGGTAGTGGGACGGCAGAGATTGATTTGAGTAAGTTTTGGGTGGGGCGTTGACCAAATGATTGATTGAAGAGGTGGAGAGTGTAACCAGAGTTCTCTTGGGGATTGGATATGGGTTGAATAACAGACTGAGAAGATGAGGTGTCAAGAAGACGTTCGAAGATATCACAGTGACGGGTAGAGTGATTTTCTAGACAGATGGTGGGGAGGAGACCTTGTTGGTGTTGTAGGTCTAGTGTGAGCAGGTAGGGAGTGGTGTGGGGAAGTTGACGAAGATTGAACGAGTCGCAGGAAATGGAGTCTTGAGCAGAGTAAAGAATACCGATAGGAGAAGGTTCTTTGGAAAAAATACCAGAGTTGAAGTTGTCGCAGTTTCTGGCTTGAGGAGTAAGAGAGAGATTGGTTAAGGAGGTCAAAGAGAGGTTGGTGGAAGGAGAAGGAAGAGAGATGGTGAGTTGTTGGGGGAGAGAAGAGAGAGGTACGGTTTGAGTGTTGATTTCAGGAAGAGAGATGGTAACGGAGTCGATGAGAGGATGGTGGTGGAGGTAGATGTCTTGATAGGTAATTTCAGCGATGGAGTTGGTTTCATTGGCTTCTAGAATGAGGTTGAGTTGTTGAGATTCAGAAGAAAGAAGAGAGAATTGTCTAGTGGAAGTAGGTAGTGATTGAGTTTTTTGTGGTTGGGGTGGAGTAGTAGTAGAGTCAAGATTGGTGTTGGTGATACTGGTGTTGGCGGGAGTGTTGGTAGAAGAGTAGTAAGTGTATGTGGTAGAAATGAGACCGGAAGGAAGGAGGGGGAGAGGAGTGGAGAGACAACCGACAACGTCGGTGCCAAGAAGTGAGATTGAGTTTTGGGTGGTGATCTTTTCAATGGAGCGGTTGGGGTTTTTGGTGTAGCACTGGTATGGATGGGCCTGTTGGAAAGTTTGAGTAAAATTATAGTTCTGATCTGGAGTGGCGGAGAAGAGTTGAAAAGAGATAGGTTTTTGAGTGGGGAGATAGGCGTTGATGAGAGGGTAAAAAGTTGGTTGTGAGTTTAGTTCTCCGGGAAGATGGAGTTCATGAAATTGATTATTAACCTGGAGAATAAGATCGTTGTTAAGAGGAGAGATATTAAAGAAAAGAGTAGTGGGTTTAATAGAGTAGTCAATGGTTTTATGATCTAGTTCTATTTTAGGAAGAAGAGGTTGAAGTTGGAGAATGAGTTGAGAAGGAGTTTTGCGGTAGGAGATGGAGACGGGAAGAAGATTTTCTTGAGTGGTGTATGAAGGAATGTGTAGATTGATATTTTTAGTATCAGAAAGTAATAGTGGGGTGGTAAGGGAAATTGAGGAGGAGTTTCTTTTCCAGTCAGTGTTTGGACGGAGGGAAAGTTGTTTTAGGGGTTGGTTTGGAGAGGTGGAGGGGGTAGTGAGAGAGAGGAAGTTTTGTGTTCTATCTTGGTTTTTTGTCTTGTAGACCAAGATCTTGTCGTTAAAGTTTTTTTCAATTTCAAAGTAGTCAGAGGAGTTAAGGATGGAGATTAGTTTGTCTGTGTATGAGTCAGTGGAAGAAGAAGGTGGAGTGATGTATTTGTCTATGAGAATCCAGTCAACTGAGTATTGTTGAGTGAGTTTTTCAAAGAGTTGTTGATCTTGAGAGTAAAGAGCAGTGGAGATGTCCTCGTAGTAATCTTGGGAAGATTTTTCCCAGACGTCAAAGGCACGATCAAGAATGGGTTGTTGAATACCGTACCAGAGGAAACCAGAACCACGATATCCCCAGGAGTAGTAGTTCCAACCCCAGAAGGTGTACTGAGGGAAGTTGGCAATGCGAGTGGTTGGATCTTGCTGCTTGAAGAAGTCAAAGAGTTCAGTGTATTCTTGGGGAGGAGATTGGCGCATGGAAGGGGAGATGAGGTGGCCGGAAAAGGCGGGAGAAGAGTAGATGAGGAGAAAAAGGGAGAGAGTGAAGGTGGTGGTGATGTAGGTGAGGCGATTATTAAGGAAAGAGAAGATGTCGAAGATGAAGATGGTGCCGATGGAGAAAAAGACAGAGAAGCAAAAACTGAGAGGAAGAGAGAACTTGGTAAAAGGAGAACGAAAAAGTTCACCAATGAAGGGGATGAAGTTGAGAAAGAGGTTACCACCAAGGAGAAAAAAGATACAGGTGATGGTGCTGAGTACTAAAGGTAAGGCAAGACTGAAACCTTTCTTGATGGAGTAGTAGATACCGGTGAGAATGAGAGAGAGGTTAAAGAAACCGAGAAGAATTATGAGAGGGTTTTGTAGATGTTGACGCCAAGGGAGAAGAAGATAGTCATATTGTTGATTTTGAGTTATGTCGAGGAAGTTAAAGAGATAGCCTTTAAGTAAACCGGTGTCGAGTAAGTTGGCGAATTGGAGATTGCGGGCGTAGGTTTCAGGGGAGGCAATGAGATTGTTTTTGGCTTGTTCTCCTACATGTCCGTTAGTGAAGATGAAAAAGATTACAGGTAGAAGCCAGTATGACTGGGTGAGAATCAGGGTGACGACTGAGCGGGTGGTGGTGGTACGGTTTGATTTAAAGAAGTGGGTGAGGAAAGGTAAGAGAGTGAGTAGTAGGACTATAAATAGAGTTTCGACATAGAAGGAGGGGGAGGAGAAGAGGGAGATAAGGAAGAAGATAAAGAGGTTTTTAGAAGTGGGGCTTTTGAGGTATGAGATGAGGAAGTAGAGAATCCAAGGGAGGAAAGCATAGAAGGAGGTAAATGTCTCAAAAGGAGTGTAGAAGGTCTGGATAGTGGAAAGGTTAAGGAGATAGAAGAGGGCTCCAAGAAGAGAGGCGAATATTTTGGTGGCGGAGTCGAAGGTTATGGGAAGGGAAGTTTTAAGAAAGGGGATGTTTTTAAATATGGGAAGTGGTTTTTTGGGAGTGGTAAGAAAATGGTTTTTGATGAAGAAGTAAGTACCTAATGGTCCGAGGAAGAGCATGAGGAAGGTCCAGAGGTAACGGAGGAAATGGGAAGGGATGAATAGGGAAAAGAGAAAGAGAAAGAGTTGGTGGGGTAGATCAGCGGCGTGAGCCATGCCACCAAGGAGACCAAGGGATTGATATTCTTGCCAGACGGAGAAAAGAGATCTTTTTAAGTTGAGAAGAAAATTGAATTCGGGATGGAGATTATCCCAACCGGTGAGCCAGGTGTTTGGTTCGTAGTTTAGGAAACAAAGAAGGCTGGTAATGAGGAGAAGGGTAAGTAGAGAAAGAAGATGAAAACGATTTTTTTTGAGATTTTTTAAAAAACCTCTGAGTTTAAGTTTGGAACGAGTTTTTTTTAGACTACGTTTGTGTTTACCCGTGGACATGAACTAAGTTTAGCAGAGGAGGAGAAAGGGTTGAAGGAAGACATGAGTTTAAAAATATTAAAAGAGTCATTACGGAAGTTGGCTTTTAGAGGAGTAATACCCCTAAGAAATGAGTAAGCAGGATAAATGAAAGGTGAGGGAAGAAGGGAGACAATTAAAAATTGAGTGAAGGCAATACTTTTTTGGGTTAGAGTAGGCTGGTAATGGTATTTTTTTACTGCCAGATGTCTGACTTTTTGGGTTAACTTGAAGGTTTGTTTAGGATTTTTAAGAGAAGCACTGGTGTGATATTGGCGGTATTTGAGGACAAAAGAGGGGAGATTAGCTAGTTGGCCATATTGGAAAAGACGGAAAAATAGATCAAGGTCGTCGACTGGAGAAAGAGAGTTGTTGTACCAAGAGAAGTTTTTAGGAAGAAGTTTGGTGTTGAACATGACTGTGGGTTGTTGGATGGACATGGCGGTATACATCATGTGGTGGATGTCATGGTTTTGAGTGGGAAAGGTTTTTTTTCCGACAATTTCTCCTTTAGTATTGATGATGCGACATTGGCCGCCGACAGCAACTGTTTGTGGATTTTTAAGAAGAAAGTTTATTTGTTGGGAGATACGGTTTTTGTAGGCGATGTCATCGGCGTCCATACGAGCGATGTAAGGAGAAGAGGTTTTTTTGATAGCTAGGTTGGTGGTGTAACCAATTCCTTTGTTTTTG
>Ga0222658_1000231_pt1 | contig 33592 bp, 31 predicted proteins | sample AntAcemetagen476_FD_179830 | JGI IMG/M metagenome (GOLD analysis project Ga0222658, IMG submission 179830) | Saline water microbial communities from Ace Lake, Antarctica - #476 | ecosystem: Environmental > Aquatic > Non-marine Saline and Alkaline > Saline | place: Antarctica: Ace Lake... | reverse complement strand
TCAGTAGTTCCATAAATGTATTTTAAAAAGTATAATATTTTTAGTCTCCCTGCCACTTGCCGCTTGAGCCAGTTCATCTGGCTCGGAAAACTATATCCCACTTTTGCAAAACCGAAGGTTTTGCTTTAAATTTAAAAAAAAGAAAAAGTATAATATCACAACTTCAAATTAATTTAATTTTAAAAATAAAGATAGTGAAAAAGGGGTTGGTGGGATTTGAACCCACGACCTATTGGTCCGAAGCCAATTGCACTATCCGCTATGCTACAACCCCATTATTTATAAATTGTTTCTTAATTATATATATTATATAAGGCTTATTATATATAATTTACTTTTACGATTTTTTAATAAAATCTATGAAAATTATTAAGATTAAGAGGTGTATTAACAATGGATAAATGTACAAGCTGTTGTGTTGAAGTAACACAAGATTTTACAAAATTTAAGTGCCCAAAATGTGGTAAATCAGAAATAATTAGATGTAATAGGTGTAAATCTATTTCTAAGCAATATAGATGCTCAGAATGCGGATTTATAGGACCATAAATATAAAACAGGTGAATTAATATGGGAGACATAATGTCAGTTTACAAAGTATATCCTAAAGAAATTGAAGATATAACTAGGATTAAAGCAAAATTAGAAGAAGGACTAGAAGAACCTTTCAAAATTGCAGAAATTAGAGAAGAACCAATTGCATTTGGTTTAAAGATTTTAAGAGTAGCAGTAATTTTTCCAGATAAGATAGATGGTTTATTAGATAAAATTGAAACTATTCTAAAAAACATACCTGGTGTTAATGAATTAGAGATAGAAGTATCAACTCTTCTTTAATTTTTATCTTTTTCTTTTAAAAGTTCAATTTATAAATGTTTTATCTATATTATGAGTAATTATCCTAAAATAAAAATATCACCAACAGCAAATGATGTTTTTGTTGTAGAAAAATATTTAAAAAATATGGATGATAGTGTTATTTCTCTTAAAGAATTCAAAAATTCAGTTAAATTAGATATATCTAATAAAGAATTAATGGAAATAATAGAATATTTAGATTATAAAAATAAAATTTATCTTGGTAAAAAAGGAATTACTTGGATAGAGAATAATAGTCCTAAGCTTAAAAAAGCAATAGCAGAGGGGTATTCAATATTATGAAAAAAACAATTGATATTAAAATTTTAAGTATATTAAATTATTATTTAACTAAATAACTTTTTCTTATTAAAAATAATGCTTATACAACAAAAACTTATGTTTATATTTGTTTGTATATAAAATATAATTGAGATTAAATATGTTCACAAATAAAAAAGGACAAGCATCAATAGAAATAATTATAATTATTGTGTTTTTAATATTATTTCTTTATGTGTTTAATAACATGGCAGACAGTAATGCTAAGACACTAGAAGTTAATAAAATTAAAGAGCAAGAACAGGAGATTGCTTTAGCCTTAAATAATTTTTTAAAATTACAAGAGTCAATTCTAGGTGACGCAGCTGAGAAGTATAATATAGTTGATTATAACTCTACATTTAGAATACCAAGCATTCAAGTCCCTAGCCAAAAATTATCTTGTGAAATTACAGTTAGTGATACATCAATAGGTATTACTGCAGATTATAAAGGAGAGTCAATTGATTATTCCTATGCCACATCATTATCTACAAATAAATACAATCTACCTATTACTATAAACTGTAATCAAATACTTACATGCTTAGATAATAGTTATAAATTAGAATGTTCATAAAGGCGAAATATGGGTAAAGTTACTAAAAAACAAAAAGGACAGGTAATGGTCCTAGATATTTTGTTTGCTTTAGTAATAATTATACTTATGTTTTTCTTATTATTTAGATGGTCTGAGGTAGAAATATATAATTCAAGTTCAGATAAAGTTAATTATGAACTAAATAATGTTGGTTTGTTAGTATTTAATAAACTTACAAACAATTCAGAAATAAACTGTTATGCATCAGATTCTGAGAATAATTATATAATTAGTAATTGCTTTGCAATAGACTCAGATATAACTAAAGACAAGTTAGGTGTACCTAGTACATATAGTTGTAACTTTGATGTTATTGGGTTAACCATAACTATTAATGAATGTGATGATGCCTTACCAACTGGGGATTCATATTTTGCTCTTAACTTTGATGTTGTAACTAATGCTACTAAACAAGTAAGTAAAGGTAATTATATTAATGATTTTTTAAATGGTACTGGAAATTTAACAACAACAACAGCTAAACTGGTGGTTTGGAAAACATGAATAAAGGATTTATAATTTCAATCACAACATTATATTATGTTGTTTTGTTTTTAAGTTTTCTAGCTGTAGTTATATTTGTTTATAATAAACCAGTTCAAACAGATTATCAAGAAATTCAAAATATAAATTCAATTGATGATTTTATTAGTTATCAAGAATCAGATAGTGATTTTGAAACTGATCAATGGTGTTCAAGACATATATATTATGATCCAAATAATACAAATACAGGTTATAATGATTTAGAATATAAAACATATTGTGTGAGTTATGATGGAAAAAGGTTTGTTTAGTTCATTATTTGTTTTAATAATGTTAATTTTAGTTGCTCCAAGTTTAAGTCTTATGGATAAATCACAGGACTTTTTGGATACATCTAGTGAAATTAATAATATTATTATTGCTTCAGACCTAGTTATAGCTGATGCACTTTCAGATGTAAGTTTTGCAAATGGTTGTTTAATAGATACAGAAAGTAATTATAATACTGAAGTTAATACCTATTTAAATAATTTAATTGTTGAAGTTAATAATCTTTCTTCTATTGAATGTAGTTATGATAATTTTACTGGAAATTTAGCAGGTGATGATTATACTGGATCTTTACAAATTACTTGTTTTTCAGAAAATGAATATTCTACAGTTAGTATTACTAAGGAACTAAAGTTTAAGAAAGAAATTGATTTAACTATTAATGTAGATTGTGAAGTTAAAATTAAAGATAACTATAATGCAGATAACCTACAAGTTGATTTAGTTAGATAGTAAAATAATACTTATTTTGTTTCTTTTGTTCTTGATCCTTTTGTGAATTTGGTTTGTTAGCTCTTGGTCTTTTTGTTTGTGGGTCTTGTCTAAAAGTGATTTCTTGATCTTTTAAAAAGATATTGAATGAGTTCTCAATAGAATCAACTTTATTAGCCACACCATTTACTGATGGTACACCTTCAAATAATAGTACTCTATCTGAGATGTAGTCAATAAATAGTAGGTCATGATCAACAACTAAGGCAGAAGCCTCTTTTTTATTAATTATACTCTTAATACAGTTAGCTATTATTAGTCTTTGCTCAATATCAAGGAAAGCTGATGGTTCATCAATTAAATAAATATCAGCAAACTTAGATAAACAATGTGCAACTGCAACCTTTTGTAGTTCACCACCTGATAGTTCACTAATTTTTTGATCCATTATCTTATCTAGGTCTAGTTGTTTTTTAATTTCAGCATTAAATGTTTCAGTATCTATATCTTTACCAATAAATAGTTCTTGAACCATTGTGTCTTTATCAAACTCAATATATTGTGGTTTATAAGCTACTTTTAGTTTAGTATCTACTTTGGTGTTATCAGCTTCTAGCTCTCCAGCTAGCATTTTAATAAATGTGGTTTTTCCTGTTGCATTTGGTCCTAGTATTCCTACAATTTCAGAAGAATTAATACTTCCTGCTTTAACTTCTAAACTAAACTCACCAAGTTTCTTATTAAGATCAGGGTAATTTACTAAAACATTTCTAGTTGTGTTAGTTGTAGTTTTAATTGAAGAAAATTCAATTTCATAATTTCTAATTCTCATGTTCTCTTCTTTTAAGAAACCTTCTAAGAACTCATTAATTCCTTTTTTAGTTGTTTTCTTATTAGAACACATACCATATGCATTCTTTTTACCAAACATAATTTGAACATAATCAGAAACATAATCAAGAATTGCTAGGTCATGTTCAATTAAAGTAATTGAACTCTCTTTAGATATTTTATTTCTTAGTATTTTTGCAATTTTAAATCTCTGTCTGATATCTAGGAAAGTAGAATACTCATCAAAGAAATAGATGTTTGCAGGTTTTAATAAAGTTGCAGCAATTGCAACTCTTTGGAGTTCACCACCAGAGACTTCTGATGGTTTTTTATTAATTAATTTTTCAAGTTCTAGTTCTTTAATTATATCTTCTAATAGTTTTTTATCTTTAGTAATTGCTTCTAATAACTCCATAATTGGTTTATTAAATGCCTTAGGGATATCTTCAACTTTCTGTATTTTATATGCAATGTTTGCTTTTTTATCTTTAAGATCTAGGAAATGTTTTTGTATATTTTTTCCTCTATAGTATTCAATTACTTTATTTATATCTGGTTCTTCTTCATATTTTCCTAGGTTAGATATTAGACTTCCAGAAAGTATGTTTGTTGCTGTTGTTTTTCCTGCACCATTTCTACCAATTAATCCAGTAATATAGCCTTTTTCAATATTTGGTAAAGAATATAATCTAAAACTATTTTTTCCATATTGATGTATTGGATCAGCAAATTTAACACTAGTGTTAATTATTTGAATAGCTTTAAATGGGCATCTATTAGGACAAATTCCACAGCCAGTACAAAGTTCTTCATTTATGATTGGTTGTGTCCAGTTATCTTTATTAGTAATCTCAATTGCATCTTCACCCATTCTTACAGGTGGACAAAGTCTATGGCATAGATAGTTACATGCCTTTGGTTGGCATTTATCTTTATCAATTATTGCAATTCTTGTGTATTCAGTCATATTTACTCTACAATTTTTTCATATTGTTTAGGTGTTATTTTTGCACCTAATAGTTTTATTTCTTCTAGTTCTAAACCAAAGTGTTTAATTATATCTTCTGTGTATTTATTTGTTGATGCTATTATTGATAATATTGGATAATGATCTCTTTCAACTATGTGTTTAGAGCAATAGGCCTTATCTCTTATTTTTTGTACTGTGTTTTTTCTAATTAATCTTTCTTTTTTAGTTCCACTTAATTTTTTAAGAATTCCTGGAAATACAAAAGGTGAGAACCCACCTCTTTCTTGTTCTTCTTTAGCATATGCAACTCCAATTGTTAAATAATCAAAAACATATTTAAGAAGAATCCATTTAGTTGCACCAATTCTTTCAGCATAAAGATCAGCTTTACTTAATGCATCCATTCCTCTTTCTAAATTAACTGGGTTTTGATATTTTCTTGGAATATTTTCTTCTAACCATGCAAATAATAATTTCCAATTAATATTCATATCATTAATTGCATTTTTAGTTTTATAGAAGTCCTTAGGATAAAATATCTTTCCAAGAACTTTAAAAATATCTTCATCTTTCTTTCTATCCCCAAGTTCTTCCACATCTTCTAGTGTTATTTTATCATAAAGTATTAGTGTGCTAAGATCTAGTAATAATGCTCTAATATCATTTTTTGTATTTTCAACTAATGCCTTAAGAGCAACTAAGTCATATTCTATATCTTCTTTATCACATATGTCTTTAGCAAATTTAAGAATTGATATTTTATTTGGAAGATCAAATCTAATTTGTTCACATTTTTCAAAGATTGGTCTTAATTTTTTATTTTCATAGGCATTATTTGCAATTAGAATAATTGGTTGTTTAGATTTATCTATTATTTTGTTTAGTTCTGTGAATCCACCAGAATCCCCACCACCTCTTTTATCATCCATTGCATCAATTTCATCTAAAAGAATTAATCTTTTTTTTCCAAAAAGGGTAGTGGATGTGCTAGCAATATGCATTAGGTTTTGAATTGCATCTTTTCCTCTAATATCTGATGCATCTGTATGATAAAGACTCCAATCCATCTCCTTAGCTATAAGTTTAGCTGATAATGTCTTACCAGTTCCTGTGTCTCCATGGATAAATAATGGTTTTTTATGGTCTTTTGCCCAGTATTTAATCTGTATTACTGCTTTTTTATTACTTACAATTTCATCTAAGGTTTTTGGAGTGTATTTATCTATAAATTTTTGCATATATTATTTTTAATCAGAAGATGTTAAAAAGATTTGTATTATTAAAATATACTTATGGATTCAAAATTAAGGTTTGCTTTTAAATCATATGAGAATAAAACTACCTCCATATATGGTGCAGCAAACATAGCTGGTTTAAATTATAAAGAATTTATTAATAAAATGATAGAAAATAACATAAAAGTTGATTTTGATTCTATTGGTGAAGATATTAATAAATTTGTAACCATAACTAAAGGCTCTAAACACAAATAATTTATAAAGTATTTGTTTTAATAGTATACTATATAAGATTAAAAGTGAATAGACATGATAACTGCAAAGAATATTACTCTTTTTAAGAAAAGCCTAGAGTCAATAGCTGGACTAATACAAGAAACAAATGTAAGATTTAAAGATAATGGTATTTACATAAAGGCAATTGATAAAACACAGATATTACTAGTAGACTTTTACTTTCCAAAAACAGCTTTTGATAATTATGTAGTTGAACCAAATCTTGTTGGCTTAAATATACAAGAAATGTATAATATGATATCTAGATCTTTTGATAAGGATAAACTAAAACTAGAACTTAAAGATAATCATATTGATATTAATCTAACTGGAGCAATACATAGAAAATTTAATTTACCTTTTTTAGATGTATCTAATAATGATATTACTATTCCAGATATTAAGTTTGATTCTGAAATAATTGTTAATGCTTATTTTTTAAAAGAAATTTTAAAAGATGTATCATTAATTGGAACAACTTTACTTTTTAAAATTTTAGATAATAAGTTTATTGTAGAAGCAGAAGGGGATAAAGGGAAAATAGAGACAGTTCTTCCTAAAGTGAAAATCAAATCTAAGAAAAATGTATCTGTTAAATATTCATTATCATATCTTAAAAACATTACAAAATCAATAGATAATGATACAAATATACTTCTTAAGTTAGCAGATGACTCACCACTTTATCTTGAATATGATATTGATGATAAGGTTAAAGTTAAATTTTATCTTTCAAGTATGCTGATATGAATAACTTTAAAAACATAACCTTGTTCTATATTAGTTGAATATTATGAGTAATAATCTAAAAGCAATCAGCCCATTAATAGCTACTATTTTATTAGTAGTTGTAGCTGTTGCTTTAATTTCTATAGTTCTAACCTGGGGTAAGGGTTTCACAAATGATTCTCTTTCAGAAACTACTGATATCACAAAATTCAAACCAAGTGATGTCACTTCTTTTTTAGATATTGATAAAGGTTTAAATGGTAGGTTTTTAGCAAAATATAGACCACCAAACAGTTTTACTCAATCCATAACTATAACACACTATTCTTTATTAGGTTTAAATCGAATACCCTTAGAACCTAATGTAACTATTGCAGCAAACACAACCCAAGCTTTAGACTTGGGAATTGTTGATGAAACATTTGATTTAGTACTTTATTTAGATGATAATACTATTATCAGTAGGATTGGTGTGAAAACAGAAAACAGAGCACCATCTACAGTTGACTGTCCAACAGGCTATGTTTCAGTTCCAGGCAACTTCTTATATGACACCACCAATGGAAACAACATGGGTTTTTGTGTTGCAAAATATGAAATGAAAGTTGATGTAAATAGTGATGGTATTGGTGACATAGCATTAGATGGTAACACCACTTACTGTAAAAGCAGATGGAGTTCCGGTCCAACTTATTATAATGGTTGGTGTCATGATGAATATTATAATGGTACAGCTTATGTAAGCTGTCCAACTGATTGTAATGTTGCTTTGTATGATGTTGTATCTACAGCAGAAGGTTATCCAATCACACATATAAGACAAAACTATGCAAGTAGCTATGATGCAAAGAACGCTTGTGCTTCCTTAGGAAGCAACTATCATTTGATCACCAATGAAGAAAGAATGACCATTCTAAGAAACCTAGAAAGAGTAACAACTAACTGGTCAGGCGGAGCAATAGGTTCAGGCAAACTAAAATCAGGTAATACAAGCACAGTCGAATCAGGTGTTAGCTATAATGGCTCAGATCCAGACTATGGTACTAGTAGAAATGGTCTAGCAGCCTTACTTCTAACTAATGACCAAAATATATGGGATTTTTCTGGAAATGTATATGAATGGGCTGATAAAAATATTCAAAGAAAAAATGAACCAGAAGGTGTTTATGATTCTAATGATGAAACTTATATTGGTTGGAACTGGTTTGAATATGCAGATGGTGCCACCTATGATAGATATTTTTCAGATAGAAATGGTCTATACTATAAAGACCTTTTCTTAATAAATAATACTTATAATAGTGATCAAGGTACAGGAAGAATCTATATGTATAGTGATCCTGATGATACTTCTACAATTATTTATGGCTTTCTGTTTGGTGGTAACTGGAACTATGGTACCTATGCGGGGCCTTTGGCTTTGTCCTTGAGCTACAGTCCCTCGTACCGGACAACGGCCTCGGCTTTCGTTGTGTAGTAGTTCTTACTCCTTATAAAAAGGTTTTATTAAGAGTTTTTAAGTTTATAAAACTTAAAAAGAATATATAAAAGAACTACATCTATATAAAACCTGACTAGTGTTGTTTAACACAGTTTAGAAATACTAAGCAATAGTCAAAAATGAAATTATAGATAGTATTTAGTAATCATTGATGAATCTTACTATTTATTTTATAATTATGAAGTCATATAACCAATTGTGGGATAAATTAATATCTTATGATAATCTATATTTAGCTTATAAGAAAGCTAGAAAAGTAAAACCTAATTCAAATATGGTTTTAAGTTTTGATTTTAACTTAGAAAGAAATTTATTAAAATTACAAAGTGAGTTAGTTAATAATACTTATAAAGTAAGTAAATATAATGTATTTATTATATATGAACCTAAAAAAAGAGTAATTAAAGCATTACCTTTTAAAGATAGAATAATACAACATGCCTTAATTAATATTATTGAACCTATTTTTGAAAAGGCTTTTATCTACAATTCTTTTGCTTGTAGAAAAAATAAAGGCATTTATGAAGCACTTATTAGAATTAGAAGGCAGATTCAGTCTAATAAACCTAAAAAGTATTTTTTAAAAGCAGATGTTAAAAAATACTTTTATAGTGTTGATCAAAGTGTTCTTAAGAAAATTATTTCTAAAAGAATTAAAGATAAAAAAGTAATTTCTTTAGTATATAGGTTAATTGATAGTGATCATTCTTATTTAGGTTTAAAGAAAGGAATACCCATTGGTAATTTATCTTCTCAATTATTTGCAAATATTTATTTAAATGAGTTAGATCAGTTTGTTAAACACAAATTAAAAATTAAACACTATTATAGATATGTTGATGACTTTTTAATTTTATCTAATTCTAAAAAGCAACTAAATAAAGTGATATATGAAATCAGATGTTTTCTTAAAAATGATTTGAAATTGAAATTACCTAGTAAAAAAACAAATATTTGCTTAACTAAAGATGGAGTTGATTTTGTTGGTTATAAAATATATCTTGATTATATTAAACTTAGAAAATCTAATATTAAGAGATTTATTGGAAGAACTAAAAATAACATCTATCTATATAATAAATGTAAGTTAGACGAAAATAATTTAGAATCATCAATTTGTTCTTTTTTAGGGTATGCCAAACATGCAAATGCATATTTAATTTCTAAAAAACTATTTAACATTTATTTTGATAAATGGACATATTTGTTAAATAAGATTTATGCTAGTGATATTAAATAAGTATGTTTAACATATCAAAAACATATCTTTTTATATATTTCTAATTATAATTATATTGGTGAGTAAATATGGAATTTGTTGTTAGATTAAAAGGAAAACAAGAAAGCATACTTAATGATTTTGTAAATAAAGGGTATTATAACACAAAAAGCGAAACTATGCGAGCAGGGCTTTTATCACTAGCTGAAAAACATAAAATTGAAGATAAACCTAGTTTAGAAGAAGTAACATTATTAAATAAAGCTATTAAACATGAAATGAAAAAAATAAAAGATGGGAAAACAAAGCTACATTCAGAAAAAGAATTTCAGAAAAGATTTGGTTATTTAAAAGAGTGATATGTTTGTATAGTTATAAATTTGATGATAAATTTTTTAAAAGTTTAGAAAAACTACCTTTAGAACTTAGAAAAAGGTTTTATAAAAAAATAGACTATATAAAATTTTTATCTGAAGAATCTTCTAGAAAACATTTAGAATATGATTTACCATATTTTTCAGAAAAAGTATCTAAATCAGCAAGATTAGTTTATAATATTAAAGATAATACTATTTATTTTTTTAGATGTTTCAAAACACATAAAGAATATGAAAGATGGTATAAATCTATTAAATAACTGTTTTACTGGTTAGGTTAAAAGAATAATAACAAAACTATTCTAAAAATTAGAATAGTTCAAAACAAATCTTATTTAATCTTTCTAAGATTCTTTAAAAGAGCATCCTTTTTCTTTCCATCCTTAAAAGCATGCTTAATTACATCAGCAATTGTTTTTACTGGAATAATTTCAATCTTACTAGCTTGTTCTTTAGAAAGAACAACATCCTCTTTATTGGAATATGGAATTAACACTTTCTTAACTTTACTACTTATTGCTGCATTTATCTTACCAGTAACCCCACCAACTGGAAGAACCTCTCCTCTAATTGATAAAGAACCTGTCATTGCTAGATTTTGATTAATAGGTATATCCTGTAGTACTGATATCACAGCAGATGCTACAGAAATTGATGCAGAGTCTCCTTCAACACCATGAGCTTGAAGGAACTGAACATGAATATCATAATTAGATATGTCTTTACCAGTTAATTTTTTAAAAATTGCAGAAACATTATTTATTGATTCTTTAGCCATAGTTCCTAGTTCACCAGTTGCTATGATCTTTCCTTGGTTTAATGATTGTGCTGGTGTGACCTCACACTCAATTGGCATCATTAATCCTGCATTTGTGTCACCAAGAACAGCTAGACCATTAACTCTACCAACTTTAGTTCCAGATGTTGTAAATATATCATATTCTTTTTTAACATCCATCATTTTACTTACCATTTGTTGTTCAAGAGTATATGATAGCTTTTTTGCATCTTCAACTTCTGTTTTTGTAACTAATCTTAGGTTTTTATGAATTGTAACATCACCTGCTACTCTAACTAATCCACCTAACTCTCTTAGTTTTAAAGTTAAGTGATTTTTTCTAGTTGCTCTTTTTCTTGCTTCAAATATTATTTCATCAACAGCTTCCTTTGTGAAGTGTGGTATTTTTGTATCTTTTGCTATTTCTTGAGCAACAAACTGAATTATTTTGTTTCTATTTTCATTTGTGTCTGGAACATCTACATTCATATGACACTCATAACCAGAACCTCTAATTCTTGATCTTATTGCTGGGTGTACTTTTTCTAAGTCTTGATAATTACCAGCAGCAACAAAAACAAAATCACATGGAGCAGGAGTAGTTCTTACCATTGCACCACTTGACATTTCTGATTGTCCAGTAATACTATATTTCTTTTCCTGTAAAATTGTTAATAATTCCTGTTGTGATTTAGGAGATAGTGTTGCAATTTCATCTAAAAATATAACACCACCATTTGCTTTGTGAATCATACCAGGTATTACTCTATAGTGAGGAGGTGTGCCTAGACCACCAGATTGTAATGGATCATGTAATACATCTCCTAATAATGCACCAGCTCTAGCACCAGTTGCATCAATAAAAGGAACATGTTTCTTATTATTATTATCAATTAATAACTTAGGTATTAGTTTTTTTTGTTTCATTGCCATTTGTGCACTTAGTGCAGTTGCTATCATTATAAATCCTGAAAGAATTAACATTGCACCAAACACAGTATCTGAGATTGTGCCTGTTTGCCAAAGAACAACTGAAAGAATTAACCATCCAAATGGTAGTAAAAAGCTTAACATTCTTTGTGAGCTATTTTCTTTAACAGCTTGAGCTTTTGCTTGATCAACTGTTTTTTTACCTTTCCCTGCATCCATAATTTTAACTAATGGATTGTGTATATCATCTGGGTTAGGATATGACAATATGTCTTTTAGTTTATATGGTGGTAGAATTTCAGCCAATGAAGCAGCTAGCATAGATTTACCTGTTCCAGGCTCACCAATTAGCATCATATGTCTTTTTTGTTGGGCTGCTTTCCTAATTAGATTAATTGCAGAATCCTGCCCTATTACTTGATCAATTGTTCTTTTAGGAATAGGGATCTGACTAGTGTCATTATAGACTAATGGTTTAGTATTGTTCTTTTTAGTTAGTTGACTCATATTTTACCACATAAATAAGTATTATTTAATATATTATAAGAGAACATATTTAAAATATATTTGTTTTCTAAGTATTACTATGTCAAACAAAATAAATGTGTATTTTTTAGGTACTAGTAGTAGTACACCAACTAAAGAAAGAAACCTAACATCTATGTTAGTTAAGTATCAAGGAGAGAATTATCTATTTGATAGTCCAGAAAATGTACAACAACAGATTATGAAAGCAAAACAAAGTATAATTAAAATAAACAATATCTTCATAACACATATGCATGGTGATCATTTTTTTGGAATATTAGGTTTATTAGCAACCATGCAGCTAAACCAAAGAGAAACAGATATTAATATTTATGTACCATTTGGAGATAAAAAGAAAATATTTGATTTTATTAAATATTCACTACTAAAATTCTCATTTAAAATTAAAATTATAGAAGTAAAAGCAAATCAAACTATAGATTTAGATTTAGTTGAAATAAATATAATTAAATTAAATCATTCATTACCAACCTATGGTTATAATCTAAAAGTAAAAGATAAGATTGGTAAGTTTAATAAATTTAAGGCTTTAAAATTAGAAATACCAGAAGGACCATTATTTAGAAAGTTACAAGAAGGTAAATCCATTAAAATTAATGGAAAAATAATAACTGCAAAACAAGTAATGGATTATAATTATAAGAAAATTGGTAAGTCAATAAGTTATATAACTGATACATATGTTCTTCCTAAAGTACCTAAGTCAGTTATAGATACAGATATCTTAGTTCATGAATCCTGTTTTTTAGAAGAACATAAAGATAGAGCAAAAGAAATGCTTCATTCAGTTGCTGGGGAAGTTGGTAAGTTTGCAAAGAAAGCAAAAGCTAAGCAACTTTATTTAATTCACATTTCACCTAGGTATCTAGATGGAAAAGAATCTGTTAAGGAAGCAAAGAAGTTTTTTAAAAATACAAAATCTCCAAAGGACTTAAATGAGTTAGAGGTTATTGACTATGTCTAAAGTTAATGATATTACTGGTTTTTTAAAAGTAGAAAGACTAAAATAATTATTTATATCTAAAAGTCTTACCAGGAGATAACACAACTGTGTTAATATTATAACTAGTTTTTTCAAGTTTGTATTTTAGTTCATCTGGATTTCTTTTAATATCTTCAAAAGTATTATAGTGCATTGGAATTAAAACTTCTGGTCTCATTTTCTTAGAAACCCTAATTGCAGTTCCTAAATCCATTGTTCTTTTTCCACCAATTGGTAATATTGCAATTGTTGGTTTTATTTTTTCATGATCTCTTGTCATAAAAGTATCACCTGCAAAATAAATAGACTTTCCATCTTTACCTTTTACTACATAGCTTAATGGATAAAAAGAACTTGGGTGATGTGCAGGATAAGCACTTATATTAATATTATTTATATTTTTAGACTCATATTCATCAATTGGAACTTTATTATAAACAGGAGTATCTACTTTATTTAAAACACTATGATGCGCAATTATTTTTGGATTATATTTATTTATTAAATAATTAGTTGAATCAACATCAAAACAATCCATGTGCTCGTGACTAATTAGTATATTATCAATTTTTGGAATTTCAGTGATGTCATGATGACAAGGGATTAATCTTTTGTATTTCCCTAATGGTTTTGTGTGAAAATATGGGTCAGTTAATATTTTCTTTTTATCAATTGTAAACAGAAAGGAAGAATGTCCAAGATATTTTATACTAAGTCCCATAACTATATGATGTATGGATTTTTATTTAAATAGAACAGTTAAAACGGCTCTAGAACAGGTATAAGTTATATAAACCTTACCTTCTTTATATTAATAGATATAATAAATATATTTTTGAAAGATAATATATGAGAAGATTAATTTTATTATTTGCAATAGTTTTTATGATAGGTCTAATGATACCTACAATTCATTCTGCAGAATTAACTGATTTCACAATAGATGTTAAAATAACATCACCAAAAACAGCACATGTTACAGAAAATTGGTTAGTTTCACATAATGAGTTAGATATTATAGATTTAGAACAATTTAAAACAAAAATAATTGAAGCAAATTTAGATTTAGATAAATTAGAAAAAATTAATTCTAAAATAAAACCACATATTTATCTAAATAAATACTATGATATCTCAGTTGGGTTTGATGAACTAGCTAATAGTGTTAGATTAGAATATAATATAACAGACTTGGCTTTAGAAAGATTTTTTGAAAATGATAGTGAGATTTTATGGATATTAAATGATAATCTTTTAAAATTCTTTTTAGTAAATGATCAATATTATATTCCAAAAGGTTCAGCTTTAAATATTACTGTTTATGAACCATTAGTTTTACAAACCCCAGTTCCAGAAGGCAAAATTCAAGATAGAACACTAATTTGGTCAGGAGTAGCATCTAATGAACTAAGACTAACTGCAACTGAAAAGAAACCACCAAAACCAAGTTTCTTTTTAACAAATATTATTGAGAATTCTGGGTTTTATTATTTTGTAATTATTTTAATATTAGTTATAGTTATAGTTCTTGCATTTAGAGAACCATTAGGAAGATCAATTAAGAAATTTGTAATTAAATATTCAGAAATTAAATCAGAAAAAAAGAAAAAAGATCTATTTGACACAGATTTCCTTGATGAATAACTATTTATTTGTTTATATAATTAATATATTTAGTGATATATAATGACTTTAAAGTTTATAGAAATAGATAAGGAAGTTTATGAGTATATAAAATCTAATAATAATACTCATATTAATAAGATTATTGATAATTTATCATTAGACTCTGATTCTATTAGACGATCACTAGAATTCCTTAAATCAGAAAATATAATTTTAGAAAAAATTGAACAAAAAGAAATATATGACATTTCAGATATTGGTAAGATAGTAATTGAAAAAGGACTAATAGAAGGTATCTTCTGTGACTATCTTAAAGATAAAGAAATTAGTATGATAGAACTTAAAAATCTAGAGATTCCTAATTTATCAAAAGAAGAGGTGTCTTTAGCTTTTGGAATTTCTAAAAGAAATAACCTAATTACTATTGATTTAGGCAAAATCAAAGTTAATGAAGAGTATAATTCTAAAGTTGAACAATCTTTAAACTATCTTAAAGATATTCATATGAATCAAGAAGTTGATAAGGAAATAGTTCTTAATTTTCTAAAAAGAAAGTTCCTAATTAAAAAATTAAAAGTTGATAAGTCCTATTCTCTATTAAAAGAAGTTGAGTATGCTATAGAAAAAGACAATACTCTTAACCTAACTTCTGAGTTATTAAAAACTGGAAACTATAAAAATATTAAATTTAAAGAATTTGATGTGGAAAAGCTACCAAAGCAAGAAAAAGTTGGAAGACTACACCCATTAAGACAAGTGATTAATTATATTAGAGATCTTTATTTAGAAATGGGTTTTAAAGAAATGAAAAGCCCATATATTGATACTTCATTTTGGCCAATGGACTCTATGTTTATTTCTCAAGATCATCCAATGAGAGATATCCAAGATACTTTTTACTTACCATATGAAGGCGATCTACCTGATGCTGAATTACTTAACAAAATTGCAAAAGTTCATGAAACTGGTGGAGAAACTGGTTCATTAGGTCACCAATATAAATGGGAGCTAGAAAAAGCTAAACAATTAATTCTTAGAACACACACAACAGCAGCAACCTATAGAAAGTTCTATGAATTATCAGATGAGGAAAAGAAAGAAAGTAAATATTTCTCAATTGGTAAAGTTTTTAGAAATGAAACAATTGATTCAACCCATTTACCTGAGTTTCATCAAGCAGAAGGATTTGTAATTGGTCAAGATTTATCATTAGCAGATTTAATTGGATTTATTAAAGTGTTCTTAGGTAAGTTAGGATTAGATAGAATTAAAATTAAACCAACATACAACCCATATACTGAACCAAGTGTTGAGGTTTTTGCATTTTCAGAAAAATCAGGAAAATGGTTTGAGGTTATGAATTCTGGTGTTTTCAGAAAAGAATCATTAGAGCCATATGGAATTACAAACAATGTGATTGCATGGGGTATGGGTATTGAGAGAATTGCAATGTTAATATATAAAAAACATAGTATTAAAGAAATTTATGGAGATGAATGTGATCTTGATTGGTTAAGATCATATACTTTACCAAAAAGGAAATTAGAGTAGTATGGCAACAATAGATATATCATTTAATAAACTTAAAGAAGAACTAAACAACCCAACCATAACTGTAGATGAGTTAGAAGAAATATTATTTAACTTTGGTTTAGAGATAGATGGGTATAATGAAGAAAATGATACCCTAAAAGTAGAAATTACTGCTGAGAGAGTAGACCTTTTATCATTTGATGGACTTGTTAGAGCTCTTAAAGCATATATGGGTGTTTCTAAGTATACTGCACCAGAAATAAAAGAAAGTGGCTTCACAGTAAATGTTGGACACTCAACTCAAGAATATGGTAACTATACAATGTGTGCAATTATTAAAAATTTATCTTTAGATGATAATAAAATAAAAGAAATAATAAATGTTCAAGAGAAGTTACATATAACCTATGGTAGAAAAAGAAAAGCAGTAGCCATAGGTGTTTACCCATTAGATAAAATTAAATTTCCAATTTCTTTTGAAGCTAAAGCACCTGAAGAAATAAAATTCATACCATTAGGTGAGACAAAAGAAATGAATGGTAAGGAAATAATAGAAGAACACCCAACTGGTAAGGAATACTCTAAACTAGTTGAAGGTAAAACTAAATATCTAGTATTTACTGATAATAATAATCAAATACTATCAATGCCACCAATTATTAACTCAGCTAACACTGGTAAAATAACTGAAGAAACTAAAGACTTATTTATTGAGTGTACAGGTAATAATTTATCTAAACTTAAATATGTGATTGCAATACTAATTGATATGTTTAAAGACTTTGGTGGAGACATCTATTCATTAAATATCAATTATCCAGATAAAACACTAATTTCACCAGATACTAAGGAAGATAAAGCAAAAGTTTCTTTAAAAGAAATGAATATGTTATTAGGCACTGATATTCAAACAGAACAAGCATGTGAATTATTTGAAAAAATGATGTATACTTGTAAACCAGTAGATGAAGATAACATAGAATTAATTATTCCTAAGTTCAGAACAGATGTACTTCATGATAATGATATTGCTGATGATCTAGGTAGAGCTTTTGGATTTAATAATATACTTCCTAAAAATGGAAGAGTAGTTAGTACTGCTGAAAAAGATGAAATTTCTATTAATCAAGAGAATATAATTAATACAATGGTAGCTATGGGTTTCCAAGAAGTAATGCCATTAACATTATCTTCAGAAAAAGACTCTTTTGATAACTTTTTAATTAATAAAGAACAAGAAAAATATATGAAGTTAGGTTTTTCTGCAGAATCCTCTCTTAATATTGTTGGTAACTGGTTAATGCCTAAGTTATTAAAAACTTTAGCTAATAACCAGCATAGAAGTTTCCCTCAAAAGATATTTGCTTGTGATTATATAGTAAAAGCTAATGATACTAAAGATGTTAGATCTGAAACAATTTTACATACTAGTTGTATGATTGCTAACTCTAAGATTTCATTTACTGAAATTTCTTCTATTCTTTTAGGTTTATGTAATGTTTTAGGTAAGAAATTAGAGTTAAGAAAGCAAGATTATTCTTATTATATGCAAGGAAGATCAGCAACTGTGGTTATTGATAATAAGGTTGTTGGTTCTATTGGTGAGTTACATCCTAAGGTTCTTTTAAATAATTCTTATACTAATCCTGTTTGTGCTTTTGAGATAGAGATTTAGTTTTTTTATATAAAATCGTCTAATTTTGAGTAAAAGTTATTATAATTGACACAAAATGTGTTAGAAATGTAGTGTTTTCATACAATTTTAAATTATTTAATTTAAAAACAATAGATGTGATGATTATATAGTTAAAAAATATAATTTATAATAATATTAATTTACCATAATCAGTTAAATGTAAAATGCTGTTTTTTTCAATAACTAATCCTTTTTCCTTAAAATCTCTAATATTATTATATATTGCAGTTCTTCCTAGATTAAATTTATCAGAATTAGCTAAATCTGGAAGAGAAATACTATTCTCATTAATTTCATTTAATAAATCATAGGCTCTTTTACTAATATCAAAGGTTAATTTTGGTAAAGATATCATTTTATTAATTTCTTGAGTAAAATATAATATTTCTTTAATTTTATTACTTCTTGCATAACACCCTAACATAATACCTATAGACTTAGTTTTTCTTCCAGATGATATGTCAATATAGATTTCATTTTTTAATTCATTGTATATTTTATCTATTGATTTAACTATTTCTTTAGCAATATCATAGGTTTCATAAACACTAGTTTTAATTTCTTTAAAAATAATATGCTTAAATGTGTTTTTAAGTTTTTTAATAGTTTCTAATTGTTTAGTATTTGGTGTTTTATCAATAACTAAGTATATAACATCAGGATCAATTTTAGTGATACCCCCAACCATTGGTTCAAAGGAATATGTGTTTGTTAAAAGTATTTTTTTCATAAGTAATCAAATTTTATAATTATATTAGATAGATTGTATTTTTAAATGTGTTTTTCATTAACTTTGTTCAATTATAAGTGTATTTGTTTAATATTTATAGTATAGTTTATAAACATTTTTAACTATAATTATATTTATTATATAAAAGTGTGATTTATTTGAAATCAGAAGTAATAAAAAAAATATTAGATAATAACCTAAAACTTATTCATATAAAAAACAAATCAAATCAAATAACAGTTAGGGTACATGTTTGTGTTGGATCTAGTGATGAAACAACAGATAATAATGGTATTTCTCACTTTTTAGAACATATGTTATGGCAGGGAACTAAAAATCATACTGCAAATAGCATATTAAGAAAACTAAAAGAAATAGATGCAAATCATTATGCACTTACTAATCTAAAAAGAACTATATATATGTTAATAGCACCTAAAAGGCATTTTGAAAAAATGATTAAATTAATGTTAGATATTATACAAAATCCCTCTTTTGATATAACTGAAATAAATAGAGAAAGGAATGTTATTTTAGATGAATATAAAAGAGGGTGTGATAACCCTTATAGATTTCTAATATCTAAGATATTTAGTGAATTATTTAAAGATCATCCTTTAAGCAAAACAGTTATTGGTAGTATTAAAAATATTAAAAAATTTACAAGAAAAGATCTTATTACATATCATAAAAAGTATTATGTACCAAATAATATGATTATATTAGTTGAAGGGAATATTGAAGATCCAGAAAAACTAATAAATAAGTATTTTTATTTAAAAGAAAGAAAAATACATAAAAAAACAGTACCAAAACCAATCTATAATTCTAAAAAGAAAGTTATTTATAAAAAAAATGTTTCTGCAACTTATTTAGGAATTGGGTTTAAAACTCCAGAATACACACATAAAGATATATGTACCTTACAAATAATTAATTATTTATTAAATAATGGAAATAATATAAATTTAAATAATATAATTAGACAAAAATTAGGACTAACATATAATATAAATTCAGAAAACATGTTTTTTCAAGAAACTGGATTATTTGTAATAAAAACAACAACTGATATTAAACAATTGGATGTAGTAATAGATGCAATTTTCACAGAAATTAATAAGTTTCAGAACATTAAAACAAAAGAACTAAGTTATGCTAAAAATAAACTTATTAAAGAAACTAAAAATATTGATAAATATCCATTTTTATTAAATGAAAAAATAGTTTTAGAAGAAATATATGGTTACACCAAAACTAATGAAAACAAAATAAATGATTTAAGAGCAGTAACTATTGAAGATATTAAAAGAGTATCTAAAAAATATTTTAATAATTATGTGATAGATATTATTAAACCTAAAAAATAATATAACTAAAATAAAAATACTTACAAGTCATATATAATGTGATATACAAAATAAGGTGATAATATGAGTTTAAAGAATGATTTTGAAATTTTATATGTAAAATATAAATCCATAATAAGTTTAAAAGAATTTACTAGATTTACTAAACAACTAAACAAAGTTGGATATAGATTAATTCTTAAAAGACAATCAAATAATATTGTGTTTTGTTATGAAAAACCAAGTATTTTTGATTTATTTAAAAGAGTTTGTGATTATTTTAAAAATAGAAAACTAGAATTATGTGATTATCAAAAGAGAATATATAAAATATAAAAATATAGATGTTTTTAATATATTAAAATTTGTATTTTAAAGATACACCCTATGTTTAAAGAAGGTATTTTTAATAAATCAAAGGTACAAGTTAGTGAGCAAGTAGAGGTACAAGTTGAACTTATAGAAACAGATATTAAAATATTAATTTTTTTATATAAAAATCAAAATGTTAAAAGAATTGTAATAATATCATATTTAGGATATAATGTAATTACTAGAAATGTCAGAAATTCTATTAATAAATTAGTGAAAGAAGGATTAATTGAATTAACCATACCACATAAACCAAATAATCCTAATCAAAAACATAAAATAACTAAGAAAGAACAAGATTATATTAACACCAGGAAATAATTTTGAATTATGTTATTATATAATTAAAACAATAAATACTTAAAAGCTATACATAACATATAATATATAGAGATGAGTAATAAATGTTAGAAAACAAACAACAGGAACTTGCTATTAATAAAATAAAAGGACCTTGTTTAATTCTTGCTGGTGCTGGTACTGGAAAAACATATACTATTAGAAAAAAAATTAAATATTTAGTAGAAAATAAACACTACCTACCAGAAGAAATACTTTGCCTAACATTCTCAAATGAAGCCACAAATAATCTTAAAAAGAAGCTAGTTGAAGATATTAAAGACAAAGCAAATTATTTAACAATTAAAACATTTCATTCATTCTGTTCAGAAATAATAAAAGAAAACTCTGCTTTCTTTAAAATCAAAGTAGATTTTAAAATAATACAACCTGATGATTCAAAAGTGCTAGTTCATAAATACTTTAAAATAGACCCATATTTATCAAATAGATATATTAATACTATTCAAAATTGTAAAGATTTTGGAATAACTATTGATAATACTAGAGAATATATTAAAAATAAATTAGAACCTAAATTAAAAGAATACACACATATAAAAAATATTGATAATTATTATAAAAAAATTGTAATTAAATTAAAAACAGTATATATAAATCTTGATAAAATAAATGATAAAGAAATAAGAAGAATAGCCAAAGAAGATAAAAAAGTTTTTAAAAAATTTATAGAATTATATGATAATTATAAAAAGTTTAATGAATTTATTAATATTTGGGGTCAATATGAAAACCTTAAGAAAAATAAGAACTATTTAGATTATGGAGACCTAAATAAGCTAGTTTTAGAATACTTTAAAGAAATGGATTCAGAAAAATACATAGAACAATATAAATATGTGTTTATTGATGAATTTCAAGATACAAATAAATTACAATTTGAACTAATTAACTATATTGCAAAACACAAAAATATAACTATTGTTGGAGATATGAATCAATCAATATATGGATTTAGAGGAGCATATAAAGATAGTTTTGAACATTTTGAAAGAGATTTCAATATAAATAAAGAAAAAGACATATTTAAATTAGATAAATCCTATAGATCACCAAATACAGTATTAAATATAGCATTTGATCTAATTAAACATAATTATGAAAAAGCAACAGAAGATTGTATAAAAATACAAAATGCAGATAATATACAAGGAAATAAAGTAAATATCACCTCATTTGAAGATCAATATGAAGAAGCAAGATATATTTCAGATACTGTTGAAAAAGAAATAGAAAAAGGAACTAAACTAGAAGAAATTGCAATATTAATAAGAACACATAAACAAGCAGAAGTTATTAAACAAGCACTAGATCTTAAAAGAATACCCTATGTCTATGCAGGAAGAACAAATCTATTAGAATTTGCAGAAATAAAAACAATAATATCATATTTATCAATACTAAATAATCTAATTACTAAAACAGCAACAGGAGATCAATCCTGGTGGTATTTATTTCATTATTCAAACACACTAGATCCAGAAGACTCAATAAAGATTGGAATATACTTAAAAAAGAATAAATCTAAAAAACAAGCAATAGACTTAGGCCTACTAGATGCATCCATTGAATTAAGTGAAAAAGGCAAAAATATAGTTAATAGGGTAGTAAATAAACTAAGATCACTAATAAATCTATCAAATAAACCACTACCAGAACTAGTTTTAGACATATGTGAACTAATTGGATTAAATAGAAGATATACTTATAAAAGATCTACAAAAAACACAGAACATCTATTAAATTTAAAAAAATTCTATGAAATAACAAAAAACTTCTATGAATTCCATTCAAAGGATTTACCTTCATTTATAGAATATTTAGAAATATTAGATAAACTAGAAGTAAATATACAAGCAAGTAGGATATCTAATCTAAATGCTGTAAGATTAATGACAATTCATGCCTGTAAAGGATTAGAATTTAAAACAGTTATTGCAAGTAATTTTGCTGAAAAAAGATTTCCAGTAACTAGAACATATAATGCACCATTAATACCAAAAGAACTAATTTCTGATAGGAAAGCAGAAATTGATACAATTAAAGAAGAAAATAAAGATTTAGAACCTGATGAATTAGAAAAACTAATAAAAATAAGAATAAAAGACTATGAAAAAGATATATTATTATATGAAGAAAGAAGATTATGCTATGTTGCTTTTACAAGAGCAGAAGAAAACCTAATAATAACCTATGCAAGATCATATAACTCAGAACCAGACTCAACTAAACAATCTATGTTTTTAGATGAAATTAATTATATACATAATGAAAACATATTATTTACTGAAGATAAAGAAAGCCTATCCACAATAATTGCACCCAATTCTAAATCAGAAAAATATAAATCACTATTAAAAGAACAATTAATAGATTCATTGGACTCAGAAGATCTTAACTTATTAATCCAAAGATTAAGTAAATATTTTGCAGTTAGAGAAAATAATATAAATATTCAAGAAATTATAAATAATACTAAGATAAATACAGAAGAACTTAAAAAAGATATTCTAAAATATCAAGAAAATAAAAACTCAATTAAGTTTAATAGAAAAGAATTCACATTTAGTGTTTCATCAATAAATAACTATTTAGAATGTCCTAAAAAATTTGAAATACAAAATATCTATCAAATGCCAGCAATTGGTATTTTTGATGATGTGGATACTGAAGAAGGAACTGGTTCTGCTTTAGATAGAGGTAGTTATTTACATGAAATATTAGAAATATTTGTTAAAGAACATAAAGAAACAATAGAAGACCTAGAAGAAATAGCTAAGAACCTATTAGAAACTAAGTTTTTTGAAAAAATATCTAAAAATGATTATGAAAATACAATTGAGCTAGGAAAAGTGTTTTTACAAAGAAACCTACCTATGTTAAGATCCTCTAAGGAATCAAGAACAGAAATAGATATAAATCTAAAGATTGGAGATTATAAATTTACTGGAAAAGTAGATAGGGTTGATTATCTTTCAGGAGATAGAGAAGGTTTTGTGGATATTATTGATTATAAAACAAACAAAGCATCAATTGATACACAAAAAAGAAAAATACAACTAGGAATTTATGCAATTGGTCTTCAAGAGCAAGGAATGAAGATAAACAAACTAAGTTTAGATATGTTAAAATTAGACAACCCAATAGAGATGCTAGTAGATAAAGACAATCAGGACCAAGTAACAGCAAAATTAGGATGCAATAAAGCATCAAACTTCAAGTTAAGTGAATTAAAGCAATATATCTTAGATACCTGTTCACATATTGAATCAGATTATGAAACAGAGTTCAAGACAATAGAAGATAGGAATAAATGCAAGTTTTGTGGCTATAAGTTCTATTGCCCAAAATGGAAGGTATGATATATGAATAAAAAAGAATTAATAGAACTTATTAAAACAAGAGAAGGATATACTCTTGAATTTAAAGAAAACTTTAGTAATGCAATTGGAAAAGAAATATGTGCTTTTGCTAATGCATCTGGTGGAAAAATAATATTAGGAGTTAAAGACAATAACTCAATTATTGGTTTTACACCATCAAATAATATAACATCAAAAATACAAGATATTGCAAGAAATATGGAACCATCATTTAATTTAACTTTTGAAATGATTGATAATATAGGAATAATATATGTACCAGAAGGTAAAGATAAACCTTACTCTGTTGGTGGTAAATTTTATTTAAGACTAGGTGCAAATTCTCAAAGATTAAATAGAGAAAAACTTCTTGAATTTTTTCAAAATTGTAATAAAATATCCTTTGAACATAAAATCAATTCAAATTTTAGTTTAAAAAAAGATTTTGATAAAAGTAAATTTAAAACTTTTATTAAAAAAGCAGGTATTTCTAAAACATTACCTATTAATCATGTTTTAAAAAACTTAAATTTATTAACAAATGAAAAACCAAATAATGCTTGTGTTTTACTTTTTCCATATAGAGTTACTAAATTTTTTCTTAGTGCTGATATTAGTTGTGTTTTATATAGTGGAGATTCTAATCTAAGCTTATTAGATAAAAAAGTATTTGATGCAGATTTTATTTCTAATTTTGAAAATGCCTTAAGTTTTATATTAAGAAATATTAAAACAAAAGCAGAGATTATAGGAGTAACTAGAGTTGAAACACCAGAAATTCCAGAAAAAGCTTTAAGAGAAACAATATTGAATGCAATGATTCATAGAAATTATTTTATTGAAGGTCGTATTTTAATAAACATATTTGCAAATAAGGTAGAAATATCAAATCCAGGTAAATTATTATTTAATAGGAAAGAATTAGGTAATATAAGTGTTACAAGAAATCCAATTATTGCAGATTGTATGTTAAGATCAGGTTTTGTTGAAAAAATAGGTTCTGGAATTAAAAGAATTAAAGAATTGGTTCCTAATGTTAAATTTGAAATTAGTTCAGATTGGTTTAGAGTTGTATTTGTTCGTAATAAATTGAATATAAAGGTTGATACAAATCGGACACAAATCGGACACAAATCAGACACAAATCCTCAAAAAAGACAAAAATGGATTATTATATATTTAAAAAAGAATTATAAAATAAATAGTAAAACAATTATTAATACTTTTAATGTAGTTAAAGATACTGTTGCACGTGACTTAAAAGCTTTAATTAAAGAAAATAAAATTATTAAAAAAGGTGCAGGAAATAATGTGTGGTATGAATTAAAATAAAAAACTATAAAATAGAGTTCAATACAATAGAAGATAGGAACAAATGTAAGTTTTGTGGGTATAAGTTTTATTCTAAATGGAAAGAAGAAAATGTGTAATATAATAAAAGATAAAGGTGATTAAATGAATAATATAGAATTTAAAAATATAATTACACCAATTATGGATGTTTCTAAACGTTTGAGTGAATTTGAAGAAGATGAACAATTATTTTTAACAACAATAAAAAATTTAGATTCAGATTATTTAGAAAGAATGAAAATAAAATATAAAAAAGATGCAATAGATTTAAAAGGTGGCTTAAAACCAGTAAATTTTTTAAGGTATATTATAGTTGATAAAATTTTAAAAAAAGATATAATTAATATTGAAACTATTAATCAATTTAAAGAATTGATTAGAAACAAAGATGTTAGTCTATTAACAAATTATTCTGATTATAAGGATGCTATTAATAAATTTGGTGAAAAAGATTCATTTAAAGTTTGGTCAAATTTTCGTATTTTATTTTATATATATTATAATAAATATAAAGATGAAGGTATAATTAATTCTAATTTAAGTGAAATTATAAAAATATTACAAGAAAGTTTGGATTTAGAAAATACTAATATTTCTATTAATGAATTTGACTGGAATCAGAATTTTGGCACATCAAAATCTTGGATAGCATTATATCCAAAAAATATTAAAAAACATAAAGATGCATATCAAATATTTATGTCATTTGAGAATAATAAAATTAAATATGGATTATACCCTGGTTATAACTTAAGTGGAAAAAAGATTTTAATATTAAGTGATTTTAATTCAATAAATTATTTGGATATTATAAATTATTTTAAGTCTAATATAATCCCAAAATATATTGAATTTAATAAAAATATTAAAAAATCTAATATGTCGAAAAATGTAAAATCAGAACAGGAAAATACAGAATTAATCTTCAATGCAGCAAAACTTTTAAAAGATAAAAAACAAATTATATTATATGGTCCTCCAGGAACAGGAAAAACATGGAATACAAAAAGAATAATTGAAAAATTTGCTACTGAAGAATATGATGATCTTAAAAAAGAAGGGAGAGTTGAATTTATAACATTTCACCAATCATATGCTTATGAAGAGTTTATTGAAGGAATTAAACCTGAACTTGAACCTGAAAATGATAATATTACATACAATATAAAACCAGGTGTTTTTAAAAAAATTTGTAATGATATTGAAGCTAATTTTAAATCTAATAAAATTGAATTTGAAATATCTAAAGATGCAAATATATTTAAATTATCATTAGGAAACACTTTAGATAAAGAAGATAATCCTATATATGATTTTTGTAAAAATAAAAATGTTATTGCTTTAGGTTGGGGTCAAAATATAGATTTTACTAATGCAAATTCAAAAAAAGAAATTGAAAAAATGATAATTGAAAAGTATGGTAGATTAGGTGGACCAAATGAATCAAATTCTCCATTTTCTATTATTGCAATTAATTATTTCAAAAATAAAATGAAAATAAATGATTATGTGTTAATTTCAAATGGAAATAAAAAATTAAGAGCTATTGGTAAAATAATTGGAGATTATGAGTATCATGATGATTATGATATTGAATATACACATTTTAGAAAAATTAAATGGGTTAATGTTGATTTAGATGTAGATATTAAAAATATAAATAAATCTTATTTTTCACAAATGACTATTTATGAATTAAATAGATAAAATTTATATAATATAGAAAAACAAGTTGGTAATAAAAAAAGAATTTATAATTTATCAAAAGAAGAAAGAAAACAATTGTTTGAAAATGCAAAACCATATTTTTTAATAATAGATGAAATTAATAGAGGTAATATTTCTAAAATATTTGGTGAATTAATAACTTTATTAGAAAAAGATAAAAGATTAGGTAATGATAACGAAATAATAACATTTTTACCATATTCAAGTAAACCTTTTGGAATACCTTCTAATCTTTACATAATAGGCACTATGAATACAGCAGATAGATCTATAACTAATTTAGATATTGCATTAAGAAGAAGGTTTGGATTTATACAAGTGCTTCCAAATTCAAAACGTATTAAAAAACCACTTTCAGATTCAAATATTAACTTACGATTTTTATTAGATGAATTAAATAAAAGAATTGAATTAATATTAGATAAAGATCATTTAATAGGACATTCTTATTTTATGGGTTTAGAAAATAAAAATTTAAGTTTCTTAAAAGATAGATGGTTTAATGAAATTATACCTTTACTTCAAGAATATTTCTATAATGATTGGAAAAAATTAGGATTTGTAATTGGAAAAGGATTTATTATTAAAAATACTTATGATAATGTATTAGAAGATGAATCATTTATTTATGAAATTAAAAAATATGATGATGAAAATAATAATGATTTTGAAAAAAATATTAAAAAAATAATTGATAATCCAAAAAACCTTAAATCTGATAAAGAAAAAGGGGTAAATAATGACTAAACCTATAACTATTCCAGAATATGAATATTCTGATAAATTAACTAAATATATACCTTATTTAAAAAAAATAAATAAAATATATAGTAAAACTTCAAATAAAGAAGACACAGTATTCAAAATCTATGGAAATATGGTAAGAGCTAAACAATTTGTAGGTATTATTAAAGTAAAAAATCAAACAATTCAAATATTACCTAAAATTCTTTCTTTTAAAGATAATAATAAAACTAATGATGATTCAGATATTATTCAAAATCTATTATTTATGCTAAAATATACAAAAAAACTAGATTTAAAAGAAACTGATTTTACTGATGTTAAAAAACACAAAGATTTATTTGAAGTTATGATCTATCTTTTTGCTAAAAACTTTTTAGAATTATTAAAATTTAATTTATATAAAAACTATGAATTACAAGAAGGTAATTTAAATTATTTAAAAGGAAAATTAAAACTTAAAGAGCATTTAAGTAAGAATATTGTTAATAAAGCTAAGTTTTATTGTGGATATGATGAGTTTTTAGAAGATAATCTATTAAATCAAATATTTAAAGCAACAATAGTTAAATTAATTAAAATAACTAAATCTAATGATACTTATAAACTATTAATAACATGTAATTTAATATTAAATGAAGTTAGTTTAAAAAGAATAAGTTTTACTGATATAACTAAAGTAAAGTTTACAAGATTTAATAACATTTATAAATCTAGTTTTAATTTAGCTAAACTATTATTATTTGGAAATTCTATAGAATTATCTTTTGGAGATGTAAGTACATTTTCTATGTTATTTGATATGAATAAGCTATTTGAAGAATTTATATATGAATTTATTAAAAAAGAAATAAGTTATAAAGAAAAATTTATAATAAAATCCCAAACACAAAATAAAAAAGTATTTAAAAAATCAGATATTGGTTATTTTTATTTAAAACCAGATATTTTAATTTATAATAGTAATTCTAAATATCCTAAATTAATAATAGATACAAAATATAAGATTTTAAATAAAAATAAAAGTCATAAAGGTGTGTCATCATCAGATATTTATCAAATGATAGTATATGGTATGAGATATTTTAAAGGTGCTATAAAAGAAAAAAAAATAATATTATTATATCCAAAACCATTTAATTCTGAATTGAATACAAAAATAGGATCTAGTTATACAGAAGAAAATATAAATATAGAAATAAGAACTGTTAATTTAAATATAAACCTTAAACAGAAAAAAGATATATTAGTTAAAGAATTAAAAAGGATTATAGCTGATAAAGAGGTAAAAACATGAAAACAAAAGATTTTAATAATTTAAAAACACTTTTAGAAAAGATAAAAAACATAACTTGGATAGAAAGAGTAATTTATTGGAGACCTATTAGATCATTAAGCTATGATGCTTATGATGAATTTAAATCATTGGATAATATAATTGAAGAAAATAAAGAAAAACAACAAAAATATGAACAAGATAATAAACTATTAAACAAAGATATAGAAAATTATAAAGAAAAAATAAATGATTTTAAATCAGATATGAAAATAAAAGATAATAATATACATAATCTTAATAAGGAAGTAAGTGATAAAGATAAAATAATAGCAAAATCAGAAAAAGAATACGAAACACACAGACAAACACACCAAAAATCAATAGATAGTTTTGATAATAGAAGAAAACAACTAGAAGATGATAGAGTAGAAGCACAAAAACAAAAAGATGATAAAAAGAAATTAACTTGGAAAAATCATGAAATAAATGTAGAAAGAATAATAAAAGATATATGTAAAAGGAACCAAATATCTTATCTTTCAAAAGAAAAAGTAGATATTAAAGGTAAACCTGATAATACTATTAAAATAATAGATGAATATATAATATTTGATGCAAAATCACCAGCAAATGATAATTTAGATAACTTCCCAAAATATTTAGTTGATCAAACTAAAAGAATAGAAAAATACATAAAAGAAAAAAATGTTAAAAAAACAATATATTTAGTAGTACCATTAAACACAGTACCAGTATTAAAACAATTTGTATATGAAGTTAATAACTATAAGGTGTTTATAGTAACAATTGATTCTTTAGAATCAATAATACTATCCTTAAAAGAAGTAGAAAAATATCATTTTGTAGATAAACTAAGTCCAGAAGATAGAAATCAAATATGTGATGTTATAGGTAGATATGCAAATACTACAAAAAGAAAGATAGAGATAGATAATATAGTAAATCATGAGTTTTTGAAGATTGCAGACAGTTGTAATGATTTAAATCCAAATATTAAGAAGTCAGCAGTAGAGTATGAGAAAGCATATGCTTTAAATCCACCAATGGCTAAGAAAGGTAAGTTATTGGATTTAGTTAAGTTAGATGAGGATATTAAGGTTATTGATCATAAAAGAGTACTTAAACAGAAAAAGTTGTTAGGGAAAAAAAAATAAGGTGTGATAAATATGATAGAATTAAAACCATCTCAAAAGAACACTTTAATTGGATTTGTAGTTGCTACATTAGCTACAATTTGATTTTATATTTGGGTATTTAAACCATTAGAGCTAAATAATGTTATTTGGATAATTGGATTTTTTCTAGCTGCTTTTGGAGTCATAGCAAATACATTAAATAAACAACAAGCAAATGCAAATTTAGCTGATAAAAAGTGAAAAACATATAATATAATAAATAATATAAAGATTGGATCTGAAATTAATTGATAAATATGGTAAAATATAACATTATTTTTATAAAAAATTTAAGTAATATAATTAAAGAAAATTTGTTTAATATTATTATAATGGTGATTTAATGTCTGTAGAAGTTTATAAAAATTTATTTGTTGGTGATTTACAAGATTGTGTTGTTGCAAAAGAGTTTGCTATAGTCCATGCTTGTAAATCTCCATGTCATCAGAAGGCTGTTGGTTATACTAAAAATTTACATCAAAATCATCCAAATTATCTTATTAAGGAAGAAAAAGACAATTTATACCTTAATTTAGTTGATAGGTCTAAGATTGACCCAAAGTATACAGATGAACCTATAAAAACATCTATGTTATTTGTTGATAAATATTTAAATCAAAATAAAAAAGTGTTAATTCATTGTAATTTAGGTCAATCTAGAAGTTGTGCTATTGCTATGATTTATTTAGCTAAAAAAGGAATTATTAATATGAATGATTTTAAACATGCATTTTTTGATTTTAAACTATTATATCCTAATGTAAGTTTAGGTATTGGTTTTAATAATTATTTAAATACGAATTGGAGTAATTTAATGAAGTTATAAAATAAGTATATTTGTTATTTTCAAAAAACCAAATTTGTAATCATATAAAAAAAATAAAAAGTCAGAATAAAATTATATAAAAATAAAAAGATAATTATTAAGATAAATAAGAAAATTCTAAGATAATAAAATGTGATAAATTATAAATATAGATAAAAAAACAATAGTAAAAAAGTTAATTTTTGAAAAAGTTAATTTTAATTATACAGAAGAAGATAAAGAACAAATAACTAAGTTAATAGCTGTATATTTTAGAAAAAGAACAGGTGTTTCAAATTCAAAAGTAGAAATTATAGCTGGTGGTATACTTTGGGTTTATTCAAAAATAAACTTTTTAGGAGAAAAAAGCCAAGAATGGAAGTTACCAAGTATAGCAAATCAGTTAGATATTAGAGGCAAATCTACAGGAAATAAAGCGAGTGAGATTATAAGAGCATTAGACATATATCATTTTGATGATAGATATTGTAGAAAGGATATAGCAAAAAGAAATCCACTAAACGGGTTGATGATGAGAGAAGATGGTTTTATAGTTCCTAAAGGTTATTCATATGAAGATAATTAAATATAAAATAATAATAGAAGAAAAGAACTAATTGATGAATTAAAAATGATTATTTTTGAAGTTTTGTAATTAATAAAAGAACGTTAATGCTTATAAATATATATTACATAATATATATAATAAAAATAATAAAGATCAAATATGGATAATTTAAAAATATATTTAGGGATAAACACCCTAACTAACCAAAAAATCTATTGGGAACCAAACAAAGAGTATAACCCACATATGTTTTTAGTAGGTGGGTCAGGATCTGGAAAAACAGAAACTATTAAATCAATAATATTTGAACTTAAAAAACAAAATATGAATTCATTAATTATTGATTTTCATGATGATTTTAAACAATTTTCTGATAATTTAATAAATTTAGAAGAATCAAATGTAGGATTACATCCTTTAGAAATATTACCTAATGAAAAACCTAAAGATGTGGCATATAAAATTTCACAAATTTTAAAAAATATATTTAAATTAGGAGAAATACAACATGCTAATGTAAGAAAGGCAATAATGGATTTTTATATATTATCAGGTATTAAAAATTTAAATGAAAAAATAGATAAAATAATTAAATTAATAGATTTTATTAAACTTAAGGATTGTATATTAAATTTAAATGCAACATCTAATGAATTAAATAAACTATTATCAAAATTAAGTATAGTTTTTGATACAGAATTATTTAATAATTCATTTAATTCTGTATCTTTTAAAAATATGATTAGTAAAACAACTGTTTTAAGTTTAAATGAATATCCTACTGATGAAATAAAAGCATTAATAGCAGAAATTATACTACGAAAATTAATAAATTACTTATACATTTCTGGAAAATCTGATAAAACGAATTTATTTTGTATTATTGATGAAGCTCATAGATTAACATATGATGGATCACCAATAGATCAAATGTTAAGAGAATCTAGAAAATATGGTTTAGGTATGATATTAGCAACCCAGACATCTACAGATTTTACAGATATAATAATTGCAAATACAAGTACAAAATTAGCTTTTAAATCAAATTTAGATAAAGATGCATCTAAATTAGCACAAATTTATCAAATTGATAAAAGTAAGTTTAAGAATTTATTAAATCCAGGATTAGGTTATTCTTTATTTAATTCAGATAATAAAAGTAAAAAACTACAAATCGTTCAAGCAAAGAAAAGAGATGGATATACTAAATTAATTAAACATTTTGATGAACATGTAAATAAAGAATATTATAATGCTAAAATAAAAATAGAAAAAGAAAAAGAAGATAAATTAAATAAATTAAAAATAGATAATAAAGAATATATTAATAAATTAACTTTTTTAGATAAAAAAATAAAACAAAAAGATAAGAAAATAAGTGATTTAGAGTATAATTTAAATAACACAACAAATAAATTAGAAGAAACAAAAACAGTTTTAAAAGAATTAAAAATAGGATGTAATAAATTAGAAAAAAGTAATT
>Ga0222658_1000227_pt1 | contig 33938 bp, 31 predicted proteins | sample AntAcemetagen476_FD_179830 | JGI IMG/M metagenome (GOLD analysis project Ga0222658, IMG submission 179830) | Saline water microbial communities from Ace Lake, Antarctica - #476 | ecosystem: Environmental > Aquatic > Non-marine Saline and Alkaline > Saline | place: Antarctica: Ace Lake... | reverse complement strand
AATGTGGATTATGTTTTTTGGTCATAATTTAGCTATTTAACTAGTTAAAACTAGTTATTTTAGCTAATGTTAGATTAAATGTCAAGGTTTTACCAACCCAAAATGTAACGGTATCGGCCTTGAGTGGCCATACGTCGAATAATTTCGGCGTCAGTAATTTCATTCTTTTTAACGAGCTTCAAGAGCTCTTCCATTACCGTTATCAGGTTCTCCATACTGTCCTCCCTGGACCTGGTTTTTAGTTGATTTCACCATATTTAAAGTATAGCATAAAAATAGCGTTTTGTCAAGTTTGTATAGGCTTGTCTATACAAAAAGTGGACAAACCTGTGGATAACTTTGAATATCTGTGGATAAATAAGGAACTTTTTTAGCAAAAAAACAGTTTTTTACCCTAAGCTTAGTTTAATTCCTGTTTGTATAGGCTTGTCTATACAAAAAAATTGCTTATTTTAGCCCTTTTGAGGCACTTCTAGGCTAATTCTAGCCAAAAACCCACCCCCTTGACAAAACATTAAAAGTATGCTATAATAATTAAGTGATACAGTAATAGCTAAGAGAGTTCATTACATATAAATTCTGATACTTCTGCAATAATGCTAGAAGACGGATATACCATTTCCAAAAAATTCAAATAAATTAACCCCTTTCTAAAGAGAGAGGACACAATTAGGAAAATGATACATCCGCACTTCTTGGCGGGCAACCTTTAATTATATTAGTCGTGCTTAATCGCCGTACTAATCTAAGGCACTGCCCCCAAGTGGACGGAATTTTAAGATGATCGTACTATCCGAAAACTCAATTTACCAAAGTTGAGTCCTCGGATGGTGCAGATCTCTATAGACCCTAAAAGGGGCTGTAACCATCAATTAATAAATTCAGGGTTATACCCCTTTTTAATATACTCAAATTTTATCAAATATGTTATAATCATAAGTAATTAAACTTACATTATGAAAAGTAACAAACAGATTCACTTATTAATAGCCTCTACAATAGGTCTTTTTTTTATTTTAGACCAATATTTAAAATGGCAATCACTCCACGGTTGGTCAGAAACCCATCTTTTACATAAATTCTTTGGTTGGCAACCATTTTTGAACCCTGGAGTGGCTTTTGGACTACCTTTTCCTAATATACTACAAATTATCTTTAGCATGATAATAATCGTTATAATTAGCTATATTTTCTTTACTCTAACGAGTTCAAACACCAAAAAGCTATATCTCACCCGGTATTCACTACTTCTCATACTTGTTGGCGCAACATCTAACCTAATTGACCGCCTTATTTACCAAAATACTGTTGATTACTTTCTTGTTTTAACTGGAATAATCAATATTGCTGACATTATGATAGTAGTTGGATTTATCTTGTTTTTTTATCAAAACTTTAAACAACCTTCAAGTACTGGCAACCCCTCCTAACCTCCCCTTGGAAAGGGGAGGAACCCTATAACCCCCTCTAACTCTTAAGGGATCTTTCGACAAGCTCAGGATGACAAGTGAGTATATTGAAAAATTGATTATTAAAAATTGTTTGAAAATTAGAAATTGAAAATTAAAAATTAAACTTTTATGTTTCTAAAACTTAAAACTGGAGCTGTTGTTGGAATTGATTGCCTTCCAATTGAAGTGGAAATAGACATCAATAAAGGTCAAACAAATTTTACCGTTGTTGGGTTGCCCGACGCTGCTATCAAAGAAGCAACTGACCGTATCTACTCAGCCATCAAAAACTCTGGTTTTAATTATCCCTTCAACTTCCGTATTCTAGTCAATCTTGCCCCAGCCGATACACCAAAACAAGGCTCTTCTTATGATCTAGCAATGGCAATCGGAATAATTACTATAAATAACAAATTTAAAGTTAACCTTGAAGATTCAATATTTGCTGGAGAATTGGCTTTAAATGGGGATATTCGTCATATAAATGGTGTCCTCCCTTTGGCAATATTCGCCAAAAAAACTGGAATAAAAAACCTATTCATCCCAAAAACTGATGTAAACGAAGCCTCTTTAGTAGAAGGAATCAATATTTTTCCGTGTGAAAATCTAAAACAAGTTATTGAACATCTAAATGGAACAAGGGAAATTCCTGTTTTTAAGCAAACGGTAAAACTAGAAGAAGATAGATCAGATGATGAACTGGATATGAGTATGGTAAAAGGACAAGATTTTGCTAAAAGAGCCCTAGAAATCGCTGCTGCAGGCAATCACAACACTTTGATGTCTGGTCCTCCTGGCTCAGGGAAAACCCTTCTAGCTCGTACTTTTGCTTCAATTTTACCACCTTTAACTCCGGAAGAATCTCTAGAAATCACTAAAATTTATTCTGTTTCCGGGCTTTTAAAAGAAGGATTAATCACCAAAAGACCTTTTCGCTCTCCTCATCACACAATTTCGAACGTTGCGCTTGTTGGAGGAGGAAGAATGCCTAAACCTGGCGAAATAACCCTATCTCACAGAGGAGTTTTGTTTTTGGATGAATTCCCAGAATTTCCTAGAAATGTTTTAGAAGCTCTGCGACAACCCCTTGAAGACGGGGTTATCACCATCTCTCGCGCTCAGGGCACTCTCACTTTTCCTGCGAGCATTACTCTTGTTGCTAGCCAAAACCCTTGTCCTTGTGGCTTTTTATCAGACCCAAAACAAGAATGTACTTGCACAACTAGTCAAATAGCTCATTATCAAAAGAAAATTAGCGGACCACTACTCGACAGGATTGATCTACACATCGAAGTTCCCCGAGTAGAATTTGAAAAACTTACATCAGACATACTCGGAGAAACATCAGCTGAAATTAGAAAAAGAGTTGACCTTGCGAGACAAATTCAAAATAAAAGATTTAAAGAATTAAAGATTTTTACCAACAGTGAAATGGGAAATAAGGAAATTAAACAACATTGTAAATTGGAAAAAGATTCTATTGAAATGTTACGCCTTGCAGTCAGTCGATTAAATTTATCTGCCCGTGGATACAACCGCATTATAAAGCTCTCTCGCACCATTGCAGATTTAGAAAATTATGGTAATATAGAACTTAAGCATATAGCAGAAGCGCTGCAATATAGAAATAAAAAATAAAAAAAATAACACACCCCTAACCCCTCTCAAGAGGGGAATTCCCTCCTTGAGGAGGGTAGGGAGGTGTAAAAAAATAATAAATAAACAACACTGTTTATATTAACTTTTAAATTTCTACTACGGGGTATGCCAATTCCACCTTTAAAAACTAGAGAAAGAAGAAGCTACGGAAATATTGGAGAAAATTCTCATACAGACGACCGACCAGATGAAGAAGAACAAATTGAAGAGCTAGACGAAATAACACAAACTGAAAACTTGTCTATTGATAGCCATAGTTTATCTGCCGATAGGCAGGAAGAGCCTCTTGAAATAGAAAATTCAACTGGTGGTAATATTATTTTTAAATTTAAAAAAATGTTTAACAAAACAAAAAAATCTTGGTTTAAAATTATTGGAGTTCTTGCTCTAGCTGGAATTGCTCTAAGCATTATCGGTGGAACTGGAATGTTTTTTTATTTTTCCAAAGATCTTCCCGATCCAAATAAATTAAGTGACCGCCAAGTTGCTGAAAGTACAAAAATATATGACCGCACAGGCGAACACCTGCTTTATGAAATTTATAACGAACAAAAAAGAACTTTGGTTGACTTGGACGAAATCTCTCCTTGGGCAGTCCAAGCAACTGTCGCAATGGAAGACAAACATTTTTATGAACACAAAGGCATAAGATTAATTAGTATTGCCAGGGCTGCTTTTAATAATTTAATTGGTAGAAAATCTGGTAGTGGAGGAGCATCAACTCTAACCCAACAACTTATCAAAAAAACAATTGTTGGAGATCAGCATTCAATCTTTAGAAAAATTAAAGAAGCGATTTTGGCAGTCCGTTTAGAAAAAAAATATACCAAAGATCAAATTATAAAATTATATTTAAATGAAATTCCATACGGCTCAACAAACTACGGAATTGAATCAGCATCCCAAAGTTATTTTCATAAATCATCCAAAGAATTAGAGCTTCACGAAGCTGCAACTCTGGCATCTCTAATCCAAGCTCCGAGTAGATATTTAAATGACCTAGACACTCTTCGTGGTCGCCGAGATACAGTTTTATTTTTAATGAAAGAACAAGGATACATCAGTGATGAAGAAAAAAAAGATGCTCAAAACAAAGCTCTTAGAATTTACCGAGGATCAAATATTTTAGCTTCTCCTCATTTTGTGCTTTATGTAAAACAAAAATTGGCTGAGCAGTTTGGAGAAAAAACTATGGAAACTGGAGGGCTCAAAGTTATCACAACACTTGATTATGACAAACAAAAATTAGCTGAAGAAATTGTAAAAGAAATAGGAGAAATAAACCTAGAAGAAAAAGATGCGAATAATGCAGCTCTGATTGCTATCCAACCAAAAACTGGACAAATTCTTTCTATGGTTGGTTCTCGTGATTTTTATGATGATGAAATTGATGGTCAATTTAATGTTGCCACTCTTGGAAAACGCCAACCTGGATCATCGCTCAAACCATTAATTTATACCGCTGCCTGGGAAAAAGGATATACACCTGAGACAGTTTTGTATGATGTTTTAACAGATTTTGAAAGGCGCGAAGGTGAAGATGGATACATTCCTCAAAACTATAGCAAGACAGAACACGGACTAGTAACGATGAGAAAAGCTCTTCAAGGTTCTCTAAACATTACTGCTGTTAAAGCTTTATACCTAGTTGGAATTAATGAAGCAATAGAATTTACAAGTCGTTTTGGTTATACAACTCTTTCAGCTAACGCAGGTTTAAGTTTGGTTCTCGGTGGGTCAGAAGTTAACTTGCTTGAACACACTGCCTCTTACTCTACTTTTGCAAACAGCGGTGTTTATCAAAAACCAATTAGTATTTTGGAGGTTCAAGACAGCAACGGAGAAAGTATTTTTGAATGGAAACAAGGCAGGGGAGAACAAGCTATTGAAAAAGAACTAGCAGATTTAACATCAAGTATTTTGTCAGACAACAAAGCTCGTGAATATGCTTTTGGTCCAGTTAATAATTTGATTTTACCAGACAGGCCTGTCGCTGCAAAAACAGGAACAACGAACGATGCCAAAGATGCTTGGACTTTGGGATATACTCCGAGTTTGGCTGTTGGTGTTTGGGTTGGTAATACAACTCCGTCCTCAATGAAGGGTGGCGGTCACACACTGGCTGGTCCTATTTGGCAAAAATTTATGATAGAGAGCTTGAAAGATACTTCGGTCGAACAATTTGACGAACCAGAAAAAAACGATGCTAAGAAACCAATTTTACGAGGAGCAGATGGCGGAATAAAATTAAAAATAAATAAATTTACTAACAAACTTGCCGCTTCGACAACTCCAGAAAATTTACTTATTGAAAAAACATATCTTCAACCTCATACTATTTTGCATTACGTAAATAAAAATGATCCTCGAGGGGAAAATCCGAAAAACCCAAGTGATGATGCACAATATACAGCTTGGGAAGAAGCTTTGCAAGATTGGGTAAAACGTGAAAAAGAAAAAGGAAACACAATTTCTTTCGAAGAACCACCAACAGAGTATGACAATCCTGATTTAATGGGACTACTCCCAACACTCGAATTAATATTCCCAACCGACCGTCAAATAGTTGATACGCAAAATATTAATTTTGAAATTAAGGCTACTGCCCCTCGGGGAATAACTCGAACTGTTTACAAATTAGATGGGATGTTTATTGGCACTCCAAAACAATATCCATTTGGTTTGGATTACACAGAAAAAACTTTATCCAAAGGTGGGCATGATTTGATAGTTTTTATTGAAGATGATTTGGGAAACAGAACAATAAAAGAAATTAGATTTTATGTAATAGAAAAACCAATTGATGAACCAGAACCAAAAACAGAAGAAGAGATTGTTGAAGAAGAGAGTGGAAGTTTACCTGCCGACAGGCAGGAAGTTAAAGAGGTGAGTGTTAGTTGGACGGACGGAACTTCAATTACTTTAACAGAAAGTATCTTTCCAAGGGTGATGTCTTTGGCTCCAGTTTTATATGATGAAAAAGTAAAAGAAATTAGAATTTATTTAACGAGAGCTGATGGATCAAAACCACATATTTATAGTTTTGTTCCTGGAGAAGACAAGATGAAAAATGAAGTATTAAGTTTCACTTGGAAAAATTCTCCAGGAATTGGAACTTCCAGATTAACAGCAGTTTTAGAAGACAAAGATGGAAATACGAAAGAAACGGGTTTGAAAGTTGTGGTGGAATAAATATTTAATAAACAAAAAATACCAGAATTTATCTGGTATTTTTTTATTATACATATTAAAAATCATTACTTTTTAATAGACATAAAATTCATACCAAAAGATAAAGCATCATTCATGTCATGAAATACTTTAATTCTAAATTCACCACCATTAGGCAAACTAAAATGAGCAGTATTATAGTTACCATGACGTTGTTCAGTAGTACCATAAGTTTTATTTAAATTACCAATAGCTTCTGATGATTGTTCTACACTAAGTTCAGGATCCATTAGTTTTTCTAATTCAATTCCTAATTCAGGTTTATTTGCTAATATTTTTTGTATACCAAAATTTTGCATTTCATCATCTTGATATTTAAGTACATCAAATATACTAATACTTTGTTGTTTTTCATTATCAAAACTACCTTTTCCAGTCACATGCTTTCTAAGCATTTGAGCAAGGTTTCCTAAACCTTCTTCAGCGGCTGATGGTTTTCTTCCCGCTAACTCTCCTGATGCTATTAATTTTTCAATTCCTTTGCGAAGTTCTATTTCTGTAACTTTTGTAGCATTAAAACCTTGCCTACCTGATTTTGTCTCTTTATCAAAACCAAGCATGGTAAACAAAAAACGCTTACCAGTCTCGGCAATTACTTCGGGATTATCGCGAGGTACAATTTCATAACCATCATTAAAATGATTTCGTTCATTATAAACTTTCATTTTATCTCCTGCAGATTTAGAACGTCTAATCATATATCTATTACCACTTTCAGTGGAAATAAAAGCTCTATCTTCTGATTTAATATCTTTTGGTGTTAATTCTTGTAAATACACACTTTCCACTTCTACAGTTTCACCATTTCTTAAAACATATTCTTGACTTTCAGTACGTCTTCCGTCATCTTGTGGATGTCTATTTTCTTATTCACTCATATAATTTATTATTAATAAATAATTATTTATATTTTAACAATATATATAAAATTTGTAAACAATATTTACTAACTACTGCCTAATCGGCATCACAATATAGACATAACTATCGTCATTGATAGGTTTTAAAGCACAAGGACTATCAGCATTTATAACCTCAAGAGTTGCAGTTTCTGTTGAAAGATTGTTCAATCCATCCAAAAGATACCGATGATTTAATAAAATTGAATTTTCTTCACCACTCACATCAGAATTAATCTCTGATAAATATTCACCTGTCTGAGTCGAAGTAGAGGACACTCCAGTCGTACCTTGAACTACATTTAAATCAAGAGAAATTGCATTCACACCAACTGTAGTAAAAAGACTAGCTGCTTTTATTTCTTTTACAAGTTGAGTAGTATTAAATTCTGATTTAGTTTTAAATTCAGCTGGAATAATTTGTTTATAATCCGGATATGAACCATCAACTAAACGAGAAATTAATTGTACCCCACCATAATTTATATTTATTTGATTATCGCTAACGAGCAATCTAACATTTTTCTCTTCTTCTGTTTCAATAACAAGTGATAGAATTCGGCTAATCTCTTGAACTGTTCTTCCAGGAACTATAATTTCTTTTTCCTCTTCTCCCTGACTTAAAACAATTTTCTTTTCGGCCAATCGATAACTATCTGTTGCGGCCAAAATTAATTTCTCTTTTTCTTTATTAAAGCCAAAATACATTCCTGATAATTCTGGCCTAATATCATTTTTAGCAACTGCGGGTAAAACTTGATTCAAACCTTTTCTAAGACTTGCAGCATCAAAAGAAAAACCACTTCCTGTCTCTACTTCTGGAATCACTGGATAATCTTCAGCTGGCATTCCTTTTATTTTTGTAGAAGACTTTCCGCAAACTATTGATAATTCATTTTCTACTAACTCAATTTCTACTTTTTCATCTTGAAGTAGATTAACAAAGTCTGTCAAAGTTCTAGCCGGTACTGTGAATGTTCCAACCTCTTCTATCTTAGAACGTAAATTGGCTATCACTGCTAATTCTAAATTAGTAGAAACGATACTAACTTTTTGTTCTTCTACTTTGATTAAGATATTAGATAAAATTGGTAAGCTAATATTTTTACCTGCTATCCCAATTACAAGAGAAAGTGATCTGCTTAGGTTTTCTCTAAGGCATGAAAATTTCATATGAATTTTTTAAAGTTATCTGTCTACACTTATATTATATATATAACTAATAATAATAATAAGGGAGTGGACAGAGTGGATAAAGTTGTGAATCCTTTTTATTTAAACCAACGGTTGATAATTTTGGGTGTGGATTGTGGGTGTGGATAATATTGGGTAACTGTGTGCAAAACTTTTTGATAATTTTCTCTCTGTGTATAACTACCTCAACCTGTTAATTGTTTGCTTACAAATTGTGGATAAAAACAGGGGGTTTTGAACAGGTAATTAACAGTTTATACACTGTTAACATTGTCGTTAGATATTATTTATATACAATCTTTGTTTAATTAATTCTATTTCTTGTTTTAATTTTGCATCAACCTCAACTAGATTTTGTATTTTTGTATGAGCGTGCATTGCGGTTGTGTGGTCACGTCCACCAAGCTCATCGCCAATTGCAGGGTATGACATATTTAATTCTTTTCTCATTAGATACATTATAACTTGTCTTGGAGAAGATAATCTTTTCTCACGGGATTTGCCGATAACATCTTCAGGAACTAGGTTATAAAATTCAGTTACAGTTTCAAGTAATTGAGTTGGGGTAACTGACCTTGTTAGTCCACTAGCCTCAATGCTAGACAGTAAAGATTTAACAGATTCAGTAGTAGGAGCTACATTTTTTAAATCATGATAGGCAATTATTTTATTTAATGCTCCCTCTAATTCTCTAATATTTCTTTGGATTGAAACTGCAATTGTCCGCAGGATTTCATCGTCTAATTTAAAATTTCTTTCCGTACATTTTTTAGATAAAATCGCTACTCTTGTTTCAAAATTAGGAACAGCTACATCAGCGATCATTCCCCATTCAAAACGAGATTTTAAGCGGTCTTCTAAAGCGGGGATAGCTTTTGGAGGTCTGTCAGATGTTAAAACCACTTGTTTGTTTTGTTGATGTAATTCATTAAAAGTATGGAAAAATGATTCTTGAGTTTTTTCTTTTCCAGCAATAAATTGAATGTCATCAATTAAAAGTAGGTCAGTATGTCGATATCTATTTTGAAATTCTTTTGCTTTACCACTTCTTACAGAGTCGATAAAATCATTAGAAAATTTTTCTGCGCTAACATATACAATATTAAAATTTGGATTTTTTATTTTTAATTCATTTCCAATTGCTTGTAAAAGATGAGTTTTGCCAAGACCAACTCCACCGTAAATAAAAAGAGGGTTGTAAGATTCACCAGGTTTATTAACCACTGCTTGAGCAGCTGCATAAGCAAGTTCTGTTTCACTTCCGACCACAAAACTGCTAAAAGTATATTTTTGATTTAAGGTAAATCCACCACTGGTTGGTTGTAATCCTGCTTGAGCATCAACCCCACTAAATGGGCTCGGTTCATTACCTACTTCGGTTAGGTTTTCTGTTTTTGCCAGTTCTTTTATCTCATTCGCTTTTTTAACTTTTTTAATATTTTCAATTTTGTATTCTAGTTTTTTAATTGGTTTACTTGTGATTCTTTCGAGTGATTTAATAATAAAAGAATGATACTTCTTTTCTATCCAAGCTTTTGTAAACATGTTTGGTACACAAATAATAACATCGCCGTTTTCTATTAGAGAAATTCCGGTATCCTTAAACCAAGTATTGAAATTAGCTTTAGAAATCCCGAGTTCAAGTTCTGCGAGTACTGCTTGCCATGTTTCTTCATTATTCATAAGTTTTTAAATTGGATAGTGATTAAGTCCATAGGAATTTCCTTTGGGTAATTCATATTTTAGCACAACTTAAACTTTGTCGGTAATTAAAAGAGTTGAAAAATGTGAATAGACTGTGGAGAAGGTGTGGATAAGATTGCGGTAACTTTTTGTATAAAAGCATAATTCTAGGTTGGTAGGGTTGACTTGTTTAAGTATTTATGTTAAAATGTTGAAGTATTATAAATATAAAAATATGTCAACTAAAAGAACGTTCCAACCCAAGAAACGTAAACGTGCTAAAACGCATGGATTTCGTGATAAAATGGAAACTAAAAATGGTAGAAATACTTTAAAAAGACGTAGAGCTAAAGGAAGAACAAAGCTTACTGTTTCTGATGAGAAAGTTGGAAAGCGTCTAAGAAAGACAAGATAACCTCAAAAATAATCAAAAAAACAGCTTAAATAGGCTGTTTTTTGATATTTATTTGTTGGCCTTCGCTACTTGTCATCCCCCAATCAAGTTGAGGGCAGGCTCTGAACTTGATTCAGGATCTTTCTAAGTAATTACAGTTTATAAAACTTTCCTACTAATTTAATATATTATCTTTCTCTCTTACTTTTGTCTGCACAAAAGTAACAAAAAGCTCCGAGCTTTCATCTTTTGGATAATTTACACATTCATTTCACTCTGATTCCATAGTCGTTTCACTAGAATGAAACCAGCCCTATCGGGACGTTCAATTTCATGTGTAAATTAAACCAAAAAATTCAAATGCTCGGTCTCGTGATTTGAGTAATTGCGCTGTTTAAGGTAAATCGATTCCACCCTTGCTCCAAGGGTTACATCTTAAAAGTCTCCAAATCGTTTTAGGTAAGCCAATAATCAAACCCCTTTTTTTAATAATCTGATGAGAATATTCACTACAGCTTGGGTAAAAACGGCAATATCCTGGTTTAAACCATTCTTTAAAAAGACCATGATCGGGTGAAATGGTCTTTTGATAGGCTCGAATAAGCCATAAAAATGGAATTCTGATGTAATAAAGTGGGTTTTTCATGGTATTTTAAAGATGGGTAAGAGTAAGATAAAAAGGTGTTATTGGACTGTTTAACACACCCCTAACCCACTCGCGAGGGGAATTCCCTCCTTGAGGAGGGTTGGGGAGGTGTTGGTGTTATACTTTTAAAACTTTAGCTTTTTTAAATAATAATTTTAACTCGGTGCTAATTTTAGCGTAATCTTCCTCTAAACATTCTTTCTTTGGTTGAATTAAAACGTAATATCCATTCTGGAATCTACCATCTTTTAATAATAATCGCACCACTTCTCTGATTTGTCTTTTAATACGATTACGTTTAACAGCACTTTTGTGAAACTTTAAACCCACCGCAACGGCTATTTTTAGCTGATTTTTAAATTCTTCTAACCCCTCTTTAGTGCCCTTTTTGGTATGTTTTGGTAAGTATTTTTCATCTAAATTGGCTAATTTTAGCGTTTTCACAGATAACAAGAATCCACTAGTCCAACGACCGTGTTTATTTACAAGTTCAAAGTCTTTTACTTTTTTTAATCTATTTTCTTTTGGGTACATATTATTTTTATTTTTTTATTTCCACAACTTTATTTTTACTTGTTTTCCCTCTTAAAATTTCAATAGAAGTTTTTGAAATCTTAAAATGTTTGGCAAGTAATTTAATTAATTCTTCATTTGCTTTTCCATCAACCGGAGCCGATTTTAATTTTACTTTTAAAACTCCGTCAGACATTTCACCCACAACTTTTGATTCCGATGATTTTGGAATTACTTTTATATTTAATTTCATAAATTAATTACACACCTTTAATCACATCAAAACCTTTAATACTACCAACTAATGCTAAACCGATAATTTTACCAGAGCATAGACCTTGTTCTTTTATTTTTTTAGCAGTTTCATTTAGTGTTGCACCTGAACCAATGGCATCATCAATAAGTAAAATATTACCATATTGTATTTTTTCATTTACAAAAATTGTTGTATTTGCATTTTCTATCCTGTCTTCTAATTTACTTAAAGTTTTTTGAGGAACACCAATTCCTTTATTAGTTTTAATAATCTTTAAATGAGGCTTTTGAATATTAATAATATCTTTAAGAGTTGATAGAGTTTGAATTTTACGAGGTACCGTTGGGGGGATATATCCAATTGCATCTATTTTTTCATTTTTTACCACCGCATTTATTTTTTCTTTAGTCATTTCAGCAATTTTATATATTAGTTTATTGCTTTGATCTTGTTTTGCATGAGTAACAAGTGTACCTAGTTTTGTTTTACCAAATCTTTCTATTGCATAAAAGTCTAGGTAAAAGATTTTATCTAGATATATTTTATCAAAAGTAGAACTTATTTTTTCCATACCATTTAACAAACCTTTTACTTTCATTTTTTCATATTTTTCTCTTGCAGTAACAAATTCTTGACTGGTTTTAACTATATCTAGCTTACGACGGCCACACCAATAAGCAAAGCCATCAATACCATTTAAATATTCACCAGATGGACTAATGTCAAGAAAGTTATTTTGAATTATGTCTAGATTGTGAATGTTTTTTACTGTTCCTTGTGGCAGGGTAGGGGATTTTTTAGGAGCATAAAAAACTCGAGGTGATGTACCTATTTTAATAATCTTACCACTTTCTAGTAGTTTTTTAAGATGGCGGTAAAGTGCTGGTTGGCTAATTTTAGAGTAAAGCCAAATTTCTTTGGGTTTAACAGGTCCTTTCTCTGTGATATAAGCCAAAATTTTATCTTTTGTATCGGTTTTCATATATAGTATATAGTTTAGTATATACTATAAACTATATGTTGTCAAGTTGTTTATCCACAGTTAAAGTAGCCTGTTTTAAAGCCGTCCCAAAAGGAACGGCTTTAATTCACTATTTTTACTTTCTATTATTTACATTCACATTTTTCATCACAACCATTTTCACAATCATCACCACATTCACAATCTTGTTTCTTTTCTTCTGGTTTTTGTATTTCAATTCCTAAAATTTCTTTTTTCAAATGGTCCATTACCTTTCTGTTTTGAATTGAAACAGCAATTGTTTCTAAAACTTCAGGACGTTTTAGATTTTCTTGAGCTTGTTCATTATCTTTGTAAGCTTTTTTAATCATTTCAATTTCTTCTGTAAGCTCTCCTTGAGGTACTTCTATTTTATTATCCTTTGCTACTTGGCGAGAAACAAGTGCTGCTTTAGCACGTTTCTCCGCTCCTTCTTGAAAATCATTAAAGATTTCTTCTTCTGTTTTCTTTAAGCTTTCTAGATATTTTTCCATATCCATTCCTTGTTTTTCTAGATCAGCTTTTAATTCATAAAACATTTTTTGTTTTTCTGCTGTTACGATAACCTCTGGGATAGCATCAAACTTTGAAGCATCAACAATCTTTGTTAACATTTCTGCCTCAATTCTTTGGGCTTCTTTTCGTTCCTCTTCTTTAGTTAGGTTTTCTTGCATTGTTGTTTTTAATTTATCCATTGTTTCGAGTCCTAAAGTTTTTGCAAAAGTATCATCTAGATTTGGATATTGTAATTCAAATACATCGTGGACTTTAATACTAAAATCAACTTTTTTCCCAGCCAGGTGTTTTTGGTAATGTTCTTTTGGAAACTCTAAAGTAAATTCTTTTTTACTGTCTTTTTCAAGACCAATTAATTCTTGTTCCATTCCTGGGATGTAATATTTTTCTGATAAATATACTCCGTGTTTTTTTGTTTGACCACCTTCAACAGGAACTTTGTCTAGGAACATATCCATATCGATAACAACCTTGTCTTTGTCAGTTGCTTTTCCTTTTTTCAAAACTTCCTTTGGTTGCATTTTTTGCAAATGACCTAGAGCTTCATCAACTTGTTTTGTATCAACTTTTACTTCCTTTTTTTCTACTTTAATTTTTGTTAAATCAGCAAGCTTAACAGTTGGCATTAAAGCAACGGTAGCTTTAAAGATAACTTCATTTTCTGGTGCCATTTTTTCTACATTAATTTGTGGCATTCCGATTGTATCTAATTTCTCTTCATTTACAGCTTTAAAAAAGTTCTTTTGAACGATTGTTTGCAAAGCTTCTTCCAAAATCTTTAATTCACCAAAATCTTGCACAATCTTGTCATAAGGTGCTTTTCCTTTACGAAAACCTTTAATATTAGTTTTTTCAGCTATTCTTGATGAAGCTGCTTTCATATCTACTTCATATTCTTTTGGTTCAACTGTGATAGTAAATTCAACTTGTGAATTTTCTAACTTCTTTAGTTCATGTTTCATATAACTACTGATTACGGATAATGCGGATCTACATATGTGTAAAAACGATTATCAAATAAATTAAGTTAGTATATATTAGTATATTTGAGCGTTTTTGTCAATAATATTGTTAAATAAAGTGCCTTGTGTTAAGGTAAATACTAGGGTGTTTAGTTCTTTTTACAATAATAAGGAGGTGCACGATGGCAGTAAAGTTAGCAAGCATCTTTAAAAGTTTGATAGATGCCCTTGATGGGCAAAGATACAAAGATGCAGAAGAATGGATGGGGGAACTTGCTGAATATCCTCGCGAAGAGTTGGAAAAAGAGATTGTAGCGATGGGTGCAGCTGCTTGGATGTTTTTGGATGAAAAACTTTTAACTACGAAAGAGATTGGTTCCAGCAAAGGGAAGAAACTAATCTTGGACATCTTCAGTTGCTTGGATTAAAACCAAAACGCCCTGGCTTCCCGGGGCGTGTTTTTTTATATTTTTTAAATTTATTTAGTACAAAAGATATGTATCCAAGGATTTGTGGCGTACAAATCTCTTTTTTTAGGTATATAAGATTCTTCAATAGTAAATCCTGCTTTTTTTAATTCATTTTCAATTTCTTCTTTTTCAAAAAAAGACCAAAATTTTTCAACACCATCATATCTTTCATCTGGTATAAGAACTTCACCCTCACCTTGCTTTACTGAAATATAAAATATCCCTTCTTTTTTCAGAACTCGGTAAACTTCTTGAAGTCCAGTTAATATATCTTTTTTAGGAATGTGTACAAAACTAGCACTAGCCCAAACACCATCAAAATGGTCGTCATCAAATTTTAAACTGCGGATATCCATTACTTGAAAATCTGCATTTTTCACCCTGCTTTTAGCCTTTTCAATCATTTTTTCGGAAAGGTCAACACCGATTACTTTGTAGCCCTTGTTTGTGAATATTTTTGCATCTCTTCCAGGTCTACAACCAAGATCAAGAATGAGTGATTGTTTATCCAAATGAGACATAAATTTCTTTGACTCTGCATTGGGGTGTAGGTCATCTACACTTTTTGTATATTCATCAACAGTTTTGTCATAACTATCAATGGTTGTTTTTTCAAAATCTTGCATATGTTTTTATAGAGTAAAATTTATTTTTTATTACCCACCTGTCATCCCGAGCGGAACGAAGTGGAGTCGAGGGATCCCTTAATGTTTATTCATCCCTCGCAGTAAGGTGGATAATTTCTGGGGGTATTTTTCTAACCTGAATTTTTGATTCTTTGTTTAAGTGTAATTTTACCAAGCGGTGTAGTCCGTCCAAGATTGCCCATCTGTCTTTTTTATTTTTCATAATATCAATTGGATATTTTGTATCACAATCTTTGATCTTATCTCGGTGTTGAGGAAACTTGTCCAAGTTTTCAATAACTTCGTTTGGTGTGATTACGATATTACCGTCATCATCTTCCCAAAAAGGTATTTCCAAAATCCACAAAAACTCCGCAACATCCATTTCCTCTACAGGAACGTCAAGCGCCCAGAGTTTGTTGTTATCTCTCCAAAATGGCAAGTCAAACGAATGTTCTTCGTGCCGTGGGTCAACATAAATTTCTTTCATAGGTTTTTTTGTTTTTTTGGTGATTTGTTTGTTCTTCTCTTTAAATTTTTTATACCCCGTTTAATTTATTAATCATTTCACCATAATTAAAGAGTATATGACTAGACGCTGAAGCCTTTTGCTGGAGGTCGTTAATTGTCCAAACCATAGCTTGCAAGTCAGGATCTGTAATAAATGGATGAAATTTTCCAGCTTCAACTTTTTTCTTACTTCCATCTATTGTATCTATTACAGACACTTCATTTTTTATTCTAAAAATTACATATTTCCCCGCAACATGTATAATGTCAGGTCTTCTACTTATTTGGATTCCCGAATTCTCTTTATAAAACTCATCAATATGAGTTAATATTGTTGAAACAGCTAAGCCATCAGAGGCATAAATGATTTTATATGGCCAATCATCATAATCAGAAATTTTAAACTGTGGATTTACTCTTCCCTCCAATGGTTTAGTTGCAGGTATTGAAGCTATGCCATTAAGTGAGTCTATTAGTTGAGCTTTATCAAGGGTTGATTTTATTGATACTATTCCTAAACAACCTTCAACAGGACAAAATGACTTTCCTGTTTCTTTGGGGTTGTGAAAATCATATCTTGGAGAAGTATCTGTTGAAATAATTATATCTAATTGCTTTGATTCTTCACCATCTTCCCCAAAAAGAAAACCACCTAAAAACACATTGCATTTAGAAGGTGCGTGTTGTTTTAAGAATTCCGCATAGACCAACTCTCTTGAAAGTCCAATATCTGAAGTATTTGGAAATATTGATGCTGCATCAGCTTCTCCTCTTAGTACTTCACCCACTTTGGAATAGTAAGATTTTAATCTGTCATAAAATGGTTTTGACATATAATATTTTTTTAAGTTTTAAAATCCACACCTCAAAAAGTATGAATTAGTACTTGTAGTATATTTGGGAACGTTTGTTTAGTCAAATGGGTAGGGTAACTTCCCCCTTTCCAAGGGGGAATACAAGGGGGTTGCCAGTGGTTGTCATTCTGAGCAGAGCGAAGAATCTGTTTTGTGTATTTAGATCCTTCACATTCGTTCAGGATGACAAGTGACGAGGGATGACCCTGTAAAATTCACTTCATTTGTAATGGGGCAGGCAAGTGAAAAAATTGAGTATCAAAAAACACCCTAGATCCTGAAATAAATTCAGGATGACCCCGATACCACCTCGACTAAGGTCTCGAGCTACGGGGGCAGGCAGCATGTAGTGGAAGTTGGCAAACCACCCCCAACCCCTCCTTGGAAAGAAGGGGAATTAAAAAAGCCTTGGGAAGGAGAGGTATTGACAAAATCGTACTTTAGTCTATGATACCAGTATCAATTTCCTACATAAGTAGGTGGTTATGGGTTGATCCCATAGCAACGTGGAAATACTCACCACATTTTTGAGTAAAGTTTTAAGGAGGCGGTAATGCCACAGAAGATTTTGAAACCGGGTGTGAAGTATCAAATTCGTAATGGGCCTGGTAGTAAAGCCTGGGGTTTGGCAGAGTGGAGGGTACAATCTGTTCGGCTGGAAATTAAAGATCCGGATTCAGGAAAAGTAAAAACGATTTACCTTTGGCTAAGGTGTTCGTTTTATACTAGTGAGAGTACACCAATTTGTACTTTTTTGGGGGTGATAACCCAAGATGAAAGAAGCTTTGTTGATTTAAGGGATGGATATTTTGAGGTTGTTCAGGGCCAGTACGAATTAGCTGGTAGGAACGGGCCATCTGCACGCTGGTTAAAGCTTATTTCTGCTTTGGAGGAAGGAGAGTTACTTGCTGGCATGCACTGTATTGAACAGCAACTGTTAAAGTTTTTTAATGGTTTAAGTCTATAATCTAACAGTCAGAATCCTTTGAAAAACCCGCTCCAGGCACAGCTGTGTCTGGGGCGATATTTTTTTAGTCAAATGGGTAGTGTTGTCATTCCGGACTTGATCCGGAATCTTTCTATGTATGAATGTTTAATAAGTAATTACTCGGAAAGATCCTGAATCAAGTTCAGGATGACAGGTGAAGGGAAGAGATCTCTCCACTCCGGTCTAAATGACAGTGTGGTATTAAAAAAGCCTTGGAAATTCCAAGGCTTTTTTCTACCTACTGAGAAATCTCAGTAGATGTTTTTTATTTTTTTTGTCTTTGCCTCTGTAATTGTAATTGTGGTTTATAAGGTGGATTTTCTTGTCCGCCGTTTTGGATTATCCCTCTCCAATAATCTATCTCATGTTGTTTTAGCAAACTATTAGTCAAAAGACTTTTTGCTTGCTGCACTCTAGAGTTTTCCTCTCTGGTCTCTGGTTTTCGAAGAATTTTAACATCACTGAAAGACTGTGATAGTCCATCAATACCTTTTTCTTTAACCTCATCCCATGCATCTTCCCATCTTTTTCTATCTTTTATATCCTGTTCTTTTATCTTTTTTAAAAAAGAGGGCTCTAGCGCTTTGTAAGTACCATCTTCTTTTAAACAAATAGCAAATAATTCGTCGTTTGATTTTGCAAAACCGAGAATTTTCCAATCTTTTTCAATTGCTTTGTTAGAGCGTTCTACTGTTATTGAATCTCCCTCATTAAATCCCTCTGTTTCCTGTGTAGAAGGAATGGCTAGTGTAAATTCAAGCCCACGTTCTTTTTTGTAGTCTTCAATTATCTTCTGCAAAGTATTTGTTTCAACACCCATTTCTTTGGGTGATGGGGCACCTTTTTCTTTGGGCATAGTTTTTTTAGTTAAGAGTTAATAAATTTAGTATGTATGTAGTATATCAGGGAACTTTATTTTAGTCAAATGGTAGGCGGTTGTCATTCCGATTGAAGCGATAGCGGAATAGAGGAATCCCTTAATGTTAAGAGATCCCTGCCTGCCGGCAGGCAGGTCTCCACTACACTCCACTTCCTGTCTGCCGACAGGCAGGCGTTGCGTTTCGGTCGAGATGACAAACGGCGAGTGAAAGGGATCCCTCGACTCCACTCCGTTTCGCTCGGGATGACAGGTGAAAAAGTTGGGAATCAAAAAAGCCTTGGAAATTCCAAGGCTTTTTTTGAATAGATTCTTCACTTCGTTCAGAATGACAAAGGGAAGTTTATTTTTAGTATTACTTAATCAACATCCCTACAATTAACAAAGCTACAATATTCGCTACTTTAATCATCGGATTAATTGCTGGACCGGCTGTATCTTTGTAAGGATCCCCAACTGTGTCACCTGTAATTGCAGCGTTATGAGCAAAGCTTCCTTTTCCACCGTAATTTCCTTCTTCAATATATTTCTTTGCATTGTCCCAAGCACCACCACCAGTTGTCATTGAAATTGCAACGAATAGTCCTGTAACAATTGTTCCAATTAACATTCCACCTAAAGCTTCAACACCAAGAGTTACACCTACTAAAATTGGAGCGAGGATTGGAATTAAACTTGGTAAAATCATTTTTGAGATTGCACCTTTTGTAACAATATCAACTGCTTTAGTATAATCTGGTTTTCCAGTTCCTTCCATGATTCCAGGAATTTCTCTAAACTGTCTGCGAACTTCTTCTACAACACTACCGGCAACACTACCAACAGATTCCATCAAGTTTGCACCAAATAGATATGGAAGTAAACCACCGATGAATAATCCTGCTAAAACTTTTGGATCATTGATTAAGAATACTACTGAATCTGGAAGTTTGTGAGTAAAGTCTGCGAAAAGTACTAGTGAAGCTAGAGCAGCTGAAGCAATTGCATATCCTTTTGTCACTGCTTTTGTTGTGTTTCCAACTGCATCAAGTGAATCAGTAATAGTTCTAACACTCTCTGGAAGATTACTCATTTCAGCAATTCCACCAGCGTTGTCAGTGATTGGACCGTAAGCATCAATAGTAACAATAATACCAGCCATAGATAACATACTTACAGCGGCGATTGCAATTCCGTAAAGTCCTGCTAATTGATAAGCACCTAAGATTGAAGCAACGATGAAGAGTACTGGCCAAGCTGTTGATCTCATTGATAGAGCAAGCCCAGAAATAATGTTTGTTGCGTGTCCTGTTTCAGAAGCTTTAGCAACTTTTTGAATTGGACTATAACTTGTTGAAGTATAATATTCTGTGATTAAAACCATTGCACCAGTTAAAATGAGGCCGATTACTGCACAACCAAAAATTTCAAGAACAGTAAATGCTTCGATACCAGCCATCATTGATCTAGATACAAAGTAAAAACCAACTAGAGAAAGTAAACCAGCGGTAGCTAGACCTTTGTAAAGTGCGTTCATTATATTTTCAGATTTTCCAAGTCTAATTGCAAATGTTCCAACGATTGAAGCTATGATAGAAACACCGCCTAAGACCAATGGATAAATTACCATGTTTTCATTTCCTACAAAAAGTAAACTTCCAAGTACCATAGTTGCGATTGCAGTTACAGCATAAGTTTCAAAAAGATCAGCGGCCATTCCTGCACAATCTCCAACATTGTCTCCAACGTTGTCGGCGATTACAGCTGGGTTACGAGGATCATCTTCTGGAATTCCTTTTTCTACTTTTCCAACCAGGTCGGCTCCAACGTCAGCAGCTTTGGTGAATATTCCTCCACCAATACGAGCAAATACAGAAAGCAAACTTCCACCAAAACCAAATCCGATTAAGGCTCCAAGGTCATTTGTTAGCATGTAAAATCCAGCTACGCCAAGAAGGGCCAAACCAACTACTAAAAATCCAGTAATTGTTCCACCTCTCACAGCTACATTCATAGCTTGTTTTAATCCTGTTTGAGCAGCTTCGGTTGTGCGAACATTGGCACGAACTGCAACATGCATTCCAATAAATCCAGCCAAGCCAGAAAAGAAAGCACCAGCCAAAAAGCCGAAAGCAGTAAACCAGTCAATGACTGCTACTAGAATTACGAAAATCACCAGAGCAACCCAAGCAACAGCTTTGTTTTGTCTGCTTAGATAAGCTTTTGCACCATCTTGAATAGCGCGAGCGATTGATTGCATGCGTTCGTTGCCAGTAGGTTGTTTGTTAATCCAAACAACTAAAGCAAGCCCATATGCGATGGCAATGATTGCCGGTAAGATAGCGAGTAGTGCTATAAGCATAGAAAATTCGTTAAGAATAAAATATTAATTATTTAAAAAAGCCCCCTTTATTTTCAAGCGAAGCGAGAGAAAAAGAAATTTATTTATTTTTCCGAGCAAGCGATGAAAAATTTGAAGCGTATTTAAAGCTTCTTATATTATATTGATAAAATATCAAAGTGATATAATAGTATAATGGACTTTATTTCTCCAGTATAATATGCTAAAATTGGTTTTAAGTCAATACAAGAGTAATTACACTTTAGACTTAATACATGAAATACAAGATATTATTTAAATTACTTTATTCGCTTGTTTATACCAAGCGTGCTTTTTGGTGGATCGGAAAAGGAATGATACGGTCAGTTTACAGAATTAGTAGTAGTATTTGGAAAGTAGTTGGGAAATGGAGTTATAAAATTAATTATTTTATTCGTAAAAATGAAATTAGAAAAATAAATATTTGGGCTTTGAAAAGAAACAGTCTTCAGGTTTTTTTATTTTTGATTATTGTTTTTATTTCTTTGCCTCAAACGAAACTTCGTGCCAAAAGTGATATACAAATTCCGGGGCGTGATGCTATTGCATATTCCTTTTCTGCTGAAGAGCAAGATTTTAGTATTGAAGAAATTGTAGCTCAAGAAGTATATCTTCCAATTGAAGCATCTACTTGGAGAGAGGGAACAATTGTAAACGATATTCGTTTAGGGCTTGATGTTGATCCAACATCCATTCATCAAAAAGACTTGGCCGCAATTGTAGCTGGTGGTTCGGCTATATCAAAACCGATAATTATGCCGGGGGCAGAAATTATTACTGAAGAAGTTTTAAGCAAACCATCAAGAAATTCTATCATTGATTATAAGATTCAATCAGGTGAAAGCCTTGGACTTATTGCTCAAAAGTTTGATATAAGTCTCGTAACTTTATTATGGGAAAATGGAATGACAGCGAGATCGGTTATACAACCAGGGCAAGTTTTACGAATTCCTCCAGTTTCAGGTGTGGTGCATAGCGTGAAAAGCGGAGATACAGTACTTCGAATTGCTAGAACCTATGATGCAAACGCAGAAAAGATTATTAAATTTAATGATTTAGAAAATGGTGGGGCAAGTTTACAAATTGGTCAGAAAGTAATGGTGCCTGATGGTGTTAAAAAATATTATACAACTTCAGCGTCATCAGCCGGGAGGACTACTCAAAGTTCTGTTTCGGTAAGTTCCATTCCAACTGCTTCAAGGCAGGGTGCTAGTTCGGGTGGTTATGTATGGCCATCTTCTGCCAAGATAATTACACAATATTATAATTGGCGTCATCATGGACTTGATGTAGCGGGTCCTTGGCAATCAGCAATTTATGCAATTAAGTCAGGTGTGGTTGAAACTTCACAATGTGGATGGAATAGTGGATATGGTTGTTATATAATTATTAATCATGGTGGTGGAGTAAAATCTTTGTATGGTCATCATTCTAAACTTTTGGTTTCTGCTGGAGATAGAGTTAAGGCTGGGCAAACAATTGGCCTCATGGGGAACACAGGAAAAGTATATGGGGTAACAGGAATCCATCTTCATTTAGAAATTAGAATTAATGGTGTGAGGGTTAATCCGCTTGGGTATGTGAGATAGTGAAGCGTTGTCATTCCCGCACCCAATCAAGTTGAGTATAAACTTCGGCGGGAATCCAGGAGTTTATATAAGTAGTATTGATTTTTTAGAGTATACGTGCTATTATTTTTACACAATTCATATGGTACCGTGGCCAAGTGGTAAGGCAGCGGTTTGCAAAACCGCCATTCGTGGGTTCAAATCCCGCCGGTACCTCGAGTTAGAAATGTAGTTCTTTTTTTATTTCTTAGTGGAATTAAGGAGAAATGGAATGTCTGATAAAAGCGAACGAAAAAAAGCTCGGGAAAATGGTAAGGAAAGGCGCGCGAAATTAGCCGATGTGCGAGACGTTTTGGTTGAAGCGTTGACTAATCAAAGTTTGGGTAATGCTACCATAGAGGAGCTCAAGAGAATGATGAAAGAAGTTTTGGTCAAACTGGCTTTGCAATCAGAATAGCCGTTGGGGGCTAAAACACACAATTTCATGTCCGGGGGCATGAAATTTTTTTATAAAAAATTATTTTTCAGGTAAATTATCCCACAACAATTTCCAAATACTTTTTAAAGTATTGTGTATTGCGATGTCTTCAATAATTATTCCTGCGTAAGGAGGTTTAAAAGAATAAATCGAAACTTTGTTGGAATAAATATCAATCTCTGTATCGAATCTTGTTTGCGGTTTTACATATTTCACACTTCTTTTTTGAGCTTCATGATCGATGTGAGGGTCTTCTTCCCATTTGCCTGGTTTACCGATTACTTTGTAATCCATTCCAATCTTCACACGATTGTCCAAGTATTCCCAAATAAAATCTCCCATTGTTTTTATTGCTTTGTCAGCATCAATAAATCCGTAAAGAGTTGAGTTTGGAATTAATGTATCGTTGTATAATTTTTTTAAACCATCAATTCCTTGGTAGTATTTTATCTTTGCTTTATGACCCGGAGCATTATATATCGCCATTAGGTCTGGGATAATGTTTTCAATATCACCAATTTGTTCTCCAATTTCTTTAATTTGGTTTTTTCTGTTTTCTATTAAAGAATGTGGGTCTTCTGGTATAAGTAAAGTCTTGTGATTTTTTTTAATTTCAGTTAATAATCCTTTTGTTTTTAATTCTTCTAAAAAATTATAGATACTAGTACGTTTTACGCCTGCTTTTTCTGACAGTTCTTGAATGCTTGCACCACCCAATTCTAAGCAAGCCAAATATACTTTGGTTTCTCTTTCATTTAGTCCAAGAGGGGCGAGGATATCTTTTATTTGTTCGGGCATAACTATAAATTTTTAAACTTCAGAAATTACATCAAAACCTTTAAAACTTCCTACTAGAGCAAGACCAATAATTTTTCCTTTAACAGAATTTCGTTCTTTAATTTTTTTTGCAGTTTCATTTAGAGTTGCACCAGACCCAACCGCATCATCAATTAAAAGAATATTTTTGTATTTTATTTTATTATCAATAAAAATTGTTCGACGAGTGTTTTCCATCCTATCTCTAAGTTTAGATAGTGATTTTTGGGGAACAGCTACTTCACCACTTGCTTTTACTAAGTTAATTTTTGGCAGAGTTAAATTGAGAGATTTTTCTAGTTCTTTTTGCAGTTGAATTTTTCGTTTGATGGTTGGTGGAATAAAACCAATAGCATCAATTTGTTTATTTTTAATTAATTTTTCAATTTTATTTTTTACTATTTCAAAAATTTTCTTCATTAATTTTTTGTTTTGCGTTTGTTTGGCATATAGTAAAAGCCAACCGAGTTTAGTTTTACCAAATCGTTCTATAGAATAAAAATCTAGGTAATAAATTTCATCAAGATATATTTTTTCAAAACTTGATTTTATTTTTTCCATACCATTGATTAGATCTTCTTTTTTATATTGACTGTACTTTGTTAAAGTTTTAATATATTCACCTGCGGTTTTATTTGGTTCAAGTTTTTTTTCTTTACAAAAATAGATAAAAGCTTTTACGCCTTCTAAAATTTCTCCTTGAGGGGTGATTAGAAAAAAATTTTCTTCAATATATTCTTTTTCTTCTTGTGAAAAGTTAGATGGTATTTCTATTTCTGATTGTTTGATAAGAAAATAAAATACGCGTGGAGTTTTTCCAATTTTTCCAATTTTTTTTTGTTCAATTAAATCTTTAAGATGTCTATATACTGCCGCTTCTGTTATTTCTAAAAAATCCACTATCATCTTAGGGGATACCTCTTCTTTTTCTTTAATAAAGTCTAGAATTCTTTGTTTAGTAGTTTTCATAGGTTATAGAGTAAATAGTATAGTATTTAGTATATATACTATACTATTTACTAAAGCTTTTGTCAAGAGTAAATGCGGTGTTTTGCTGTGTAAAACTATTTGGCTAATTTAAGTAAAATTTAGTTCTTGTCTATATAGTTAGACAATATCATATTTTTTAAAAACTGTCAAATTTAGCTAAAATTAGGTTAAAAATGGCAATTATTATTAAAAATTTAACTAAACTGACTAGTTTGACAAACAGTTAAATTTTTAGTAAATTACACTGTTTATATAACTAAACAAGTTCTTTACAATTTATCCGACAAAAGTCGGGAGGAGGAAGAGGTGTCAAAGAAATTCAATAATCTGAAAAATAAAGTTGGTATTCGGTTGGCTTATCGTTTGATGGAAGAAGAATTGACCTCAGATGATTTGAAGTGGTTAACTTTGGAAGAGTGGAAGAACCTATATCCTATTTTGCCTGCTGACAGTAGTTGTAAGACCAGTACCTTTATTTATGAACAGGTAATTGGAAATTGCAGAAACATCAACGATATGGTGGCATTGTTGTATATCTTTCCTACAGGTTCAGAAAGTGCTAATTTGGTTTTGAAAACGATGAAGGAAAAATATCAAAATGCTGAAGATTGGTTGCAAATTTACACAGAAAACCAGGAAAGAGGTTTCTTTGCTCCTTCTGGGTTGACCGGCATTCAGGAGTTTGCAAAGCAGATGTTTCATAAACAGGCAGACACCTTTGAACAGTATCGGAAAGCATACCAGAGGTGTCATAGAGAATATGATACAGAACATCATCATTTTTATGAAAAGATGGTGGAACTGTCTAATCTGGAGCAACTTTTCTGGATGATGGAAAAGTTACCACAGAACTGTTATCACAGTTATCGGTTGGAGATGGGTGAAAAAATTGCTTGTAGAATTGTTGAACTGGTTTCAACACATGATGATTGGAAGAAATTGCACATCTACATCAAACCAAAAGGATCTCATCAAAGCGGGGTTTATGTCAGTGAAGAGTTGTGTGTTCTTGCTATTGCAAAAATGTCTAAGTTGGCAGAAACTCTTTCACAGCTGGTTTACACTCATTGTGTTACACAAGGTTATCAGCAAATACAAAGTAGCCTTACTGTGAGAATTCTGCAGAGTTCGGTTAGTTTTGAGCAGTGGTTAGAGCAATATCACAGTTTTAGCGAAAACGATGCTCTTAAGGAAACTGTACTTCAAAAGCTGGAAGAAGGAGCTGACGCCAATAACTTTGCCCATCAGTATGCTCTGTATCAATTGTATATGCCAGGCAGCGGCAAGAAGATCAACGCCATGTTAAATTTGATCAAATTGGCAGACAGTTACCAAGAAATTATAAAGACAATTAAGTCGGTACCGAGTGATTGCGTTTCTATTCAAAAGCTATATGATAAACTCGACGGGAAACAAGAAGAGGTGACAGCTGAAGAACTGGTTGAGATTTTTATAAATACCAAAGAAGAACAGTTGCGTGAAAAAATAACTGAACACCTTGCTTGCAAAGTTGAAACTTTGACAACTTGGGAACCATTGATGGAGGTAGCTAAGAAAAAGAAGAACGATAAGTTGATTAGTGCTATCCTTTTTAATATGGTTGAATCAGCACTCCTGCCTCAGGAAAAGGTTTTGCTTTATAAAGAATTCCGAGGTAAAGAGGAGTATGAGAAATTGATGAATAAGCTGTTTGATGGTTTTAAGTATGACTTGACTGATTTTGGTTCTTGGATGGAGCTTTATCAAGGTTCTTTAGATTTACATCAAAACGAAATTAAAACTTATGTTATGAAGTATGCCAAAACTTATGATCAACTGTGTCAGGTATACAAAAAGTTAGAGGAAGAGTTGGGGGAGGAAATTATTAAGCGAATGATAGCTACTTGCCATACATTTGATGACTGGCATCATCTGTACGAGGATATTGCCAATCGTTGGCGTTCTAATGATTTACAAAAAATGGTAGGTCAGCTTGCTATTAAGGAGATGAAAGACTGTTTGGTAGATTAACTATTTTACCCGAGCCCGAGGTTGAATTTTATATTCTCCTCGGGCTTTTTTTATCAATTTTCTACACAAAAACCGTTAATATACTCCTATTTTTACTACATATTAACGAAAACTTGACAAAAAAACGTTAATATGGTATGATAATAGCATAATATTAACGATTTATATGGCAATTTCACAGAAAATAAAAAAACAATTAAAAGAGCTTAAAAAAGAGTACGATTCTTTAAAGATAGGAAAAGAGTCTCTTTTGACTATAGTTAATGATGCAGAAATTCCAGAAAACGTGTATAATTCAAATGCGATAGAAAACTCTACTTTAACCTTAAAGGAAACAGAAAAAATTCTTTTAGAAATGGAGGTAGAACGAGATTTAAATTTGAGAGAAGTGTTTGAAGCAAAAAATTTAGCAAGAGTATCTGAATATATACATAAAAAATCTGATGAGAAAGAAATAGATCAAGAATTAATTTTGCTTTTACATCAAATGTTAATTGGAGGAATTAACGATGATATTGCAGGCAGGTTTAGACAAGCAGGAGAATATGTGAGAGTTGGAACTCACATTGCTCCTCCTCCAGAACGAATAGAGATAGAAATTACAAACGCATTATCCAACCAACTTGATAGCGAAAAATATTTTTTGGATAGAGTGGTAAAATTTCATTTGGATTTTGAAACAACACATCCATTTAATGATGGTAACGGAAGGATTGGTCGTGTTTTAATAAATTATCAATTATTGCGTTTAGGTTATCCAGTAGTAATCATTCCTTTCAAAGGGAGGGAAAAATATTATGAAGCTTTACAATACTTTAATTTGAAAAATTCTAATACGACAAAGATGGAAGGTATTTTTACGCTTGCTCTTTTGGAATCAATGCACAAAAGAATTACATATTTAAAAGGACAAAAAATAATTTCTTTGTCTGAATATGCAAAACAAATAAATAAATCAGTTCCAACGGTTTTTAATTCTGCTCGTCGTCAGACCGTTCCTGCGTTTCGAGAAAAAGGAGTTTGGAAAATAGGAAAATAAATATATGAATAAAGAAAAATTAGTAATTTTAGATGGTAATGCAATTGTTCATCGGGCATATCATGCTATTCCTCCTTTGAGTAATAAAAAAGGAGAAATGGTGAATGCTGTTTATGGCTTTGCCTCTATGATGCTCAAAGTTTGGAAGGAACTAGACCCTAAATACTTAGCGGTTACTTTTGATTTGCCTGGGAAAACTTTTCGTCATGAAAAGTTTGTAGAATACAAAGCGACCAGAAAAAAAGCTGACCCAGAACTCTACGATCAAATTCCAATGTGTCACGAATTAGTTGAAGCGTTTAATATTCCGATTTTTGAAAAATCTGGTTTTGAAGCTGATGACCTGATTGGAACAATTTCAAAGAAAATGTCTTTGCAATGTCATTCTGAGGAACCGAAGAATCTCTTAAAAAAAGGAGAGGGATCCTTCACGTCTGTTCAGGATGACAGTGGAGAATGTGTTGAAACATATATTGTAACTGGAGATAAAGATACTATTCAACTAGTTGATAAAAATACATTTGTTTATACTCTCGGACGAGGCATGGGAGATATTATTATTTATGATGAAAAGAAGGTAAGTGAGAAATTTGGGTTTACTCCAATTCAAATGATAGATTTTAAAGCTTTTGCCGGTGACCCTAGCGACAATATCCCAGGAATAAAAGGAATAGGTGCAAAGACTGCCACAAAGCTTATTCAAGAGTATGGTGGGATAAAAGAAATTTACCAAGGGTTAGACAAATTAGAAGAAAAAGGATTTAAAAAAGGACAAATTCAAAAAATAACAGAAGGGCAAGATAGTGCTGAAATGAGTTATGATCTTGCAACGATTGATTGTGATGTAAAAGGACTAGATTTTAAACTAAAAGATACGACATTAAAAGAATTTAATAAACAGGATGTTTTGGATTTGTTTCAAGAATATGAATTTGTGAGTTTATTAAAAAGAGTTCCTGGAATGGAGAATGAAGCTCAAAAATTTAATCCTAAAACAAAAAAAGAATTAAAGAAAAAGACTGAGTTTAAATTTACAGAGCTTAAAACAAAAGAAGATGTAGAAAAATTGTTTAAAAAGATTGAAAAGAAAGGCGAATTTGCTTGCAAGGCTCTAACAACTGGCGCCGATGTATTCACATCTAAATTAACAGGTTTGGTTTTTGTTGTTGATGGTGAAAGCTTTTATGTTCCTTCTTCATTTGTCATCCCGACCGGAGTGGAGGGATCCCTTAATAAAATTTTTAGTGATAAAAAAATAAAATTAATTGGGCATGATTTAAAAAAGTTGATTAAAGTGCTATCCGTTTGTCATTCTGAACTTGATTCAGAATCTTTCCTAAAAAATGATAGTACTAAGAAAGATCCTGATTTTCATCAGGATGACAAGCGTGGTATTGAAGTTAAAAATCAAATATTTGATACAATGCTTGCGTCGTACTTGTTAAATCCAGGGTCTAGAGCCCATAAGATTGATGCTGTAGTGTTTAAAGTACTTGGGATAGAGCTACCAGAAGATAACGGACAAAATAGTTTATTTGGTGCAGATCCCAAGAAGGAAGCACAAGAATTGGTATATATTTATCAGATAAAAGAAATTTTAGCTAAAGAATTAAAAGAAAATGAAGACTTGGGACTTCTTGAAAAAGTAGAAGGTCCACTTGTTAAAGTTCTAGCAACTATGGAATTAAATGGAGTTGCGATTGATTCTGGTATGCTCGATAAAATGCATAAAGACGTAGAAGGTCAAATTAAAAAACTTACTAAAAAAATTCATGACCTAGCAGGTGAGGAATTTAATATTGCCTCTCCAACCCAGCTTCGAGAAATATTATTTGAAAAATTAGAAATTCCAATCAAAGGAATTAAAAAAGGAAAGACTGGTTTATCTACCGGTGCGTCAGAACTAGAAAAACTTTGGGGAATGCATCCGATCATTGAAAAGATTTCAGAGTTTCGTGAATTATCAAAATTACAAAATACATATATAAGTGTTTTGCCTGGTCTTGTTAACAAAAAGACGGGAAGAATTCACACAACATACAATCAGGCGGTTACTGCAACTGGGCGACTATCATCCAGCGACCCAAATTTACAAAACATTCCTGTGAAGACTCCACTCGGAAGAGAAATTAAAAAAGCATTTGTAGCAGAAAAGGGAAATGAGCTTGTGGTAGCAGATTATTCTCAAATTGAACTTCGTATTGTGGCGTCTTTGTCAAAAGATAAAAACATGATTGAGATTTTTAACAAGGGCGAGGATATCCATAGGGCAACGGCAGCAATTGTAAACGGAGTTAAGTTGAATGATGTGACAGATGATATGCGTCGGGCTGCTAAAGCGGTTAATTTTGGTGTTTTGTATGGTATGGGTGTGTATGGATTGAGTCAGGGGGCAAAAATTTCTGTTGTAGAAGCAAAAGATTTTATTACAAAATATTTCGAAAAATTTTCTGATGTTCGAAAGTATCTAGATAAGACATTGGAATTTGCAAAAGAAGAGGGGTATGTAGAAACTTTGTTTGGAAGAAGAAGATATTTACCAGAACTACATGCTTCAAATTTTCAAGTAAGAAATGCTGCCGAGAGGATGGCAATTAATCACCCTGTTCAAGGAACTGCCGCGGACTTAATGAAGATGGCGATGATTGAAGTACAAGAAAAATTAGATTCTACTTTTTGTCATCCTGAGCAGAGCGAAGGATCTAGTGGTTGTCCTGTCAGAATGTTGCTTCAAGTTCACGATGAAATTGTACTCGAAGTTAAAAAGGATTTGGCAGACAAAGTTGCGGGGCTTGTTAAAGAAACAATGGAAGGTGTCGTAAAAATGAATGTCCCAGTTGAGGTGGATGTGAATATTGGAAAGAGGTGGGGAGATATACATTAAAACATAACAACATTACAACATGACAACATTGCAACACTGCAACATTGAAGTAGATTTTAAGTATCACCCAGAAGGGTGGTGTTTTGGTTTGCAAAAAATTAGTTTTGTGGTATATATTATATAGATACAAATACTAGAAAATAGGAAGGAGGCAGGGGATATGGTAGTAGACAACAGAGAAGAGTTTTTTACATCAAAGCATATATCCGTTGAGGCTTTTTTTACCTTGGTAAATAGGTTAAGGAAATTAAAAACCTATTTACTTACTGGAAAGGAGGGAAATAAACAAAGGAAAATAATTGATAGGGCAATTGCTCGTATTACTCTCAAACGGAACCTACAAGGAAAAGGTTCCAAAGCTGTAGAAGGAGGTTGGCGGCGCAAACCGTGAATTACAATCAGGTGTCTCGCCTTCCTTCAATCTGCTACGTGGTTTTTACGCGCGGCAGATTTTTTTATTCAAAAACCACTCAGAAGAGCGGTTTTTTTATTTTTGTTTTTTTATTTAATCTTTCTTATCATTTTTTTAATCTCTTCCAAGTCTTCTTGCATGTTTCGGATTTCTCTTTCTGTTTTCCTATCAATCGCATAATCATATTTTGCCATGGCTCTATCTTTTTCACCTTGTCTATTTTGACTCATTAAAATTATTGGTGCCTGCATTGCTGAAAGACAAGACAGCGTTAAGTTAAGCAAGATAAATGGGTATGGATCCCAGCCTTCATACCAACCCCATAGATTTAATCCTACCCAAAGTAATATATATAAAGTGAAGATGATTAGAAAAGTCCAACTACCCATGAATCCAGTCAAGCCATCCGAAGCTCTACCACTTATTGGTTCTTTCTTTTTGGGTATTAAAACCGGAGGAGTTGATTTTCCGTTTCCTTTTTTTTGTTTAAACATATTTATAATTTATAATTTAATATTTTTATTATATCATAAGTTTAAAAAAAAATCCCTAGGAAATAACTGTTAACAAGTTAGTTGACAAGTTTATAAGAATAGTGTATAATAAAACTTGTAAACAAGTATATCAATCAATATGAACATAAAAGAGTTAATTTTAACTAAAATTAAACAAAAAGGTCAATTAAAATCGGCAGATATTATCAAGGCGACTGGTTTTTCGCGTGCATATGTAAATAGGTTTTTACAGGAGCTGCGCGATGAAGGAAAGATCATTTTGATAGGTGGGACAAATAAGGCAAGGTATGTTTTGGCTGAAAAAAAAGAGATAGAAAAAGCTAAGAAAGAAAATCTAGACTGGCAACGAACTTTTAAAAATAGAGATTTAAAAGAAGATTTGATTTTAAAGCAGATTAAAACAGAAACCGGAATTTTTTTAAGTTTACCTAAAAATATAGTAAATATTTTAGAGTTTTCTTTTTTAGAGATGTTAAACAATGCGATTGAGCATTCAAAATCTAAAGAAATATTGGTTAGAATTTTTAAAGATAAAGAAGATATAGTTTTTGTTGTACGCGATTGGGGTATTGGTATTTTTAATAATATTAAAAACAAAAAGAAATTAAAAAATGATTTGGAAGCAATAGAGTTTTTATTAAAAGGCAAACAAACAACCGACCCCAAGCATCACACCGGGCAAGGAATATTTTTTACCTCAAAAATAGCTGATTTTTTTACTATTCGTAGTTTTAAAAAAATATTACGTTTTAATAATTTGTTAGATGAAATTTATCCAGAAGATTCTACTGCAGAACATCAAGGTACTAGAATTGTTTTTAGAATTGGTTTAAAATCAAAAAGAAATACAGAAACTGTGTTTAGAAAATATACTGATGAGGATTTTGAATTTACAAAAACAAAAATTACTGTTAAATTGTATAAGATTGGAACAAAGTTTATTTCTCGTTCTGAAGCCCGTCGTTTAGTAATCGGTTTAGATGAATTTAAAGAAGTTTTGCTTGATTTTAAAGATGTGGAGACTGTGGGTCAGGGTTTTGCTGATGAAATTTTCCGGGTTTGGCAAAATAACCACCTAGATATTAAAATAAAATACACTAATGCAAATGAAAATGTTGAATTTATGATTAAACGTGCCTTATGATTATTTATCTATATGGTGAAGATTCATTTCGATCCAGACAACAACTGAAGAAAATGGTAGGAGAGTTTAAACAAAAGCGTGACCCGCAGGGTTTGAATGTTATGTCTTTAGATTGCGCAAAAGAAGAACCATCTAAAATTTTAAATGAGCTGATGTCTGCTCCATTTTTAGCAGAAAAAAGAATGGTTGTTTTGGAAAATTTGTTAACAAATAATGATAAGGACCTGATGGGGGCTATTTTAGAAAAGGTTACAGAAAAAAAATGTCCAGAAGACCTTGTTTGGATTTTTTATCAATCTGAAAAATTATCAAGGATTAAAGAAGTAAAAGACCTAGAAAAATTATTACAAAAAGAAAAGTTTGCCCAAAAATTTGATTTATTAAAAGGAATACAATTTATAAATCTAATTAAAAAAACAATAGAAGATGGTAATGGAAAAATTCAAAATGATGCTGTAAATTATCTTGCTCAAAATGTTGGATCAGATATGTGGTATTTAAAAGGTCTTATAAATCAATTAGTGGCTTACAAAGATGGAAGTGAAATAGATTTAAAAGATGTAAAACTTTTTCTAGAAGAAGATGTTGATGATAATATCTTTAATATGGTAGATGCTATCGTTTCCGGAAATAAAAAACTTGGGTTTAAATTACTTGATAAGCAAAGAGAGATGGGGGAGGATGATATGAAATTATTTTTAATGATTTTACGACAATTTAGAATTTTGATTCAAATGAGAAGTTTTTATGAAGAAAATATAAATTCAAACAGTGGTGATATGGCAAGAGTTTTGGGGATTCATCCGTTTGTTGTGAAAAAGAGTCTAGGAATGATGAAAAGATATGATTTGAATAAATTAAAGAGTCTCTATAATAAACTTTTAGAAATTGATATAAAAACAAAAACTGGAGTAGCACCCCAGAATTTATTAGTAGATTTATTTGTAATGGAAGTATAGTGGTAATTATAGTTTAAAGTAATGAATTTAAAAAT
>Ga0222658_1000225_pt1 | contig 34129 bp, 76 predicted proteins | sample AntAcemetagen476_FD_179830 | JGI IMG/M metagenome (GOLD analysis project Ga0222658, IMG submission 179830) | Saline water microbial communities from Ace Lake, Antarctica - #476 | ecosystem: Environmental > Aquatic > Non-marine Saline and Alkaline > Saline | place: Antarctica: Ace Lake... | reverse complement strand
CAATAGTTTTTGCTATTCCACTTTCTGGCATAAAATATCTTGACATATTATCTTCATCTGGTACAAACTTATTATCAGCAGAACTAAATCCTAAATCGTTAGTTTTATCTTTTTTAACAACACCACCAGTTTTAATAAACTTACCCAAACCTTCTGGTTCTCCAAAAGGAGCCGATGGAGTTTCTACTTTTTGCACCATTCCAAAGCTTACAGGTTTTATAGGAGTGGATTGTGACCTTGCCATTCTTTGAACGGATTGACTTCTTTTAACAACCAAATCTTTTTTCTTCTCTACACCAGTGCCAACATATTCGGTCTTGCCATCCTTTCCTTTTCTAAAAATTGAAACCTTTTCTTGATCCTTTTTTATTTTTTCTGGAGCACTTGGTGTAGTCGATTTTTTAGTTGAACCACTTGATACTTGCCTACTTTCTCTTATAATCCCAACCCTATCTGCTTTTGGAATCGAAGGTGTAGCAAGTCTTTCACCCCTAGTGTTTTCCCATATTGGAGTGCCTGTACCTGATTTGCCAATTTGTTTCCAAGATGATGTTTTCTTAACACTACCGCTAGAGCCTCCTCCACCAGAACTTCCACCACCGCTAGAGCCTCCTCCACCAGAACTTCCACCACCGCTAGAGCCTCCTCCACCAGAACTTCCACCACCGCTAGAGCCTCCTCCACCAGTTTTTTTCTTTCCACCATAAGCGTTACCAGTATAAACTGCCTTCGCCCTCTTCCCATATTTTGGTTTTGAAGTTGTTCTACCTACCATTTTTTGTTTTCACCCATTATTTTCTTGACATTAATCTCAACCATGTCACCATGTTTGGCGTTTAAAATTTTTAATACAGGAACATCTAGTATAATTCCAAAACTTTTTCCAATTTTAACAATTTTCTTTGAAGTAATCATTGTATAGTCTTGTCCAAATATTAATAAATTATAATCTACACCTTTTTATATATATTTGTTTTCAGGGTAACAAACAGGTTTGTACTTCAGAAATACTGATTTTTACAGGGTTTTTGTGAGTGGAAACAATATAATCAACATCTGTATCGGGAAATATCTTCAAAACATATACCACAAGCTTCTCCCTTTCCAACTTAATGATTTTAAAATCCTCAACATCTTCAAGAAACATTCTTTGTTCGTCAATATTCTTTTTAATCCTTTGATTGAATAAAGCGATTCTCCATGCTGTTATCAGCTTATTAGGGCCCATAATTACCCATTGCTTGGCAAAGTAATGTCTCTAGTATCGTAGTCTTCTACTAGCTTTATATGCAACAGAATACCCATCTCAAGAAACTTATTTGCTATATTGCTAGTACCAACTGCTCCATATCCTTTCTGATAAGCCTCATCAACCTGTGCAGTGGCAAGAACCTTTGTCTTAAAATGCTTCTTCATCTCATCATCTTGTGGGATTTTATCCTTGAATATCTTACTAAACGGTTCATAGAATCTATTAGCTTCTTCCAATTCTTCCTGCTCTTCGGCTGGAGTCCCTTGAGTTATTACCTTAATCCATTCAATTTGATAATGTAAATTTTCACTCTCATTTTCAGTTTTTATAACGATTGTAATACTCTCATGATTTTTAGCCTTTTTCTTCATAAGATTTAAAGAATTCTTAATCATCATCCAGATATTCTCCTGAAATGACATCAACCCCTTTGCACGAACTGCTGTTCTTTTGAACCAATTTTTAGGAACCCTTCTTCCTATACTTACATAAAGTGTCATGGATTACCAACCCCAGCTTTTCTTTTAATGAACATTTTATAAATCTTCTACTATTTAAATGTTTCTACAACTATTTACTTAAAAAATACTGTAATATCCGAAGGTTTTTGCAATTTAAACCTTTGCAACAACAAATTGATAATAATCGGCCCGACAATTAACACAACGATTGAATGCCAAAGTTGCAAGTCCCACCCTGTCCAAATGAAAAACATAACGACTAATTTGTATAACATTAGAAAAATTATTATATGAATAACAAAATGTTTTAGCATTCCCCAACTTGGTTTGAAACTCCAATTTGACGGTGGGTATCTTAGGTTGATAAACTTTTTCTGCTCCTCCAATGTTTTTACAGGAATTCCCCTCAACTTATTAAGTTCATCATTGGAATGCTGCACTACATCCCTTATGCCTTTCTTTGACAAAGAATAAAAATACATTATGTAACTCCTTATAAAAAATACAAGCAACACCTCTGAAAGCATTAATCAATCACCTCAAATAAACAATAGTACATTCCCTTCATGAAATATCTTCTCCTCTTCTTTTTCCAACCATGTTCCTTTTTCTAAAATCCAATACTTTTCTACACTCAAATAATTGTTCTTTATCCTCTTGCTCTCAAAAAAAACATAAACGTTGCTTCCAAGCCTTCCAGCCTCGACCAAAATCTTATACTTTTTATCCTTGCAATAAAATATTACCTTGCCAAATCTTGTCCCTGGAATTTTAGTCTTGCACACCCTATGATCGTTAAAGGCAACACTTAGCTTTCTCCTCAATATGAAATCCAAAGTTTTATTGCTCTTCTTATCCTTTAAAATGGAATCATAGGTTTGTGGGAAATGCTTTATATCATCAAGCACAAAAGCGATATTGTAAATTTTTTCTTCGACATCCATCATTCTTCCAATTTTTCCAAAAATCCACTTGATGCCTGTTCTCTAATCTTCATAACCAATTGCTTGGAATCCTCAATTGCACTTTGAATTAATGCCTTTGTTACAGGAATATCATATTCATTCTTCATATGAAGAATTAACCTGTTCATAGTCATGGTTTTATCATGCATCATAATGTCCCTCAAGCAAAGAACCAACAAGGACATATGGATATCATTCTTGGAAACGTTCTGAAACACATTCTCATCGTCGTAAACATTGCTCTCCCTAACAGCAAGATACCTATCATAAAGCCACTTAGGAGGCTTTGGGAACTTTATTATCTGCCAAAAGTTGGGATGCTTCTTGAGGGATTTCTCAATCATACTAAGCTTTGTAAACTCATTATAACTTCCAATATGTTGGAATTCCTTCATTCTCCAACTGTCATGTATCGGATTCTTGTCCTTTACATAACAAGCACCAACACCCCTTCCAAACAAATCAACCCAATAGTTTACAAAAGACTGCATGTAACTCTTATCAACCTTGTAAACCTTCAACGGGAAACATAGTATGAAGAACAAATGCTTTGTACGAATTTGAGCAAGTTTCTTCTTAAGGTCCTTATTCTCCTTCTTGTTCCAATCCTCAGATGATGCAAACCTAATGGCCTCATCTGCTATCAATGGCTCAAAAGGATTCAACATATCAATCTTGGTCATAACGTCTGAATTATTATAAGCAATGTGACGCTTTGGATCAAACCTTATTCCAATAATCTTGCACCACTCCCTGGCCAACATGATTGCAGCAGAAGATTTGCCTGTACCCTTCTCAGATGATATCAAAACCATGCTATCATAATTTGCAACATTTCTCCAGAACAAAAGCCAAACAAAATTTCTAAAAACATAAAGACCACTTCGACCAGTATGCTGTTGATAATAAGCTTTACCCTCCTCTTCAAACAATTCTTGAATTACGAAGAGCAATTCATTATAAGAATAAGTTTTTTTTATCGGCTCTATCTTCCAATTGTTAGCAACAATTAAATCAATAAGCTTTCTTTTACCGTATCCCAAACCTTCATTCATAGCATTATCCCAAAGTTGTTTCTATGCAGTTTGAGCTTCGGATAGAGAAATTTGTTTTCGACTATTTAAATGTTTCTACAACATTATTATTATCATCAAGATAATATTCCTTATAATTCGAGCACAATTCCTTGAACAATGCAGAACGTTCCTTTGCATAATCCTCTTCCATTGTTCGCTTGACAAACACTTGATACAAAGAACTCTCCTTGTTTTTCTTCCTAAGAACCCTCCCAAGCCTTTGAACTGTTTGTCTGGAAGTGCTATTCCCTGCTGCTATTATCGCAACATCAAGCTTTGGAATATTTGTTCCCTCATCCAAGGCCCTTGTTACCAACAGCACATTTGCTCTATTGTTTTTAAAATCACTCAACGCCTTATCCCTCATATCAGCACTTATGTCGCTGTGGATAACTCTTGCACGAGTGCCTGTATCAAGGAGACTCCAATAAAAATCATTGGTTGTTTTGTTGTATTCACTAAAAATTATTATCTTATCATTTCTGTGCTTTTCACAAATCCATTTAACAACATCACACTTTTTGTAATAGTTGTTAACAAGCCCCTTCCTTTCATTCATTTTAGTTAGTACCTTAAATTTAAGACCTGAGTTTCCCCTCATAATTTTATTATAAGAACCACCAGATTTTATCATCATATTATATTCTTTAGTTAGTCTCAAATAAGTCTCAAAATCATCCTCCTCCATTTCAACGAATATGTTAGAAAAATTAAAAGGATTCAATACGCCATCAACCAATGCTTGTTTGGGAGTGTAGGAAAAAACATTGTAATCAAACGCTGCCATAATTTTATAATGATTATCATCCATTCTTTCAAGAGTTGCACTGAGTCCAATCTTATACTTAAAATCCATTTTTATAAAAGGCAACAATCTCTCTGTACCATAATTGTGAACTTCATCCCAAATGATTACATCGAATATGTCGAGGGCTATATTGCCCAAGTTCTGCATGTTGGTAATCGTCACCTTAGAATACTCCTTTGCAAAACCATAATACACTCCAATGTCTGGCAATCCAACACTTGCATTGTATAATTCACTATACCAACCTGTTTCAAGGATAACATTCTTCGGAACAACTATGAGAACGTATAGGTTAGACTCTGTTTTCCAAATCCTTTTCAATATTTCAATAACACAAAAGGTTTTACCAGCACCTGTAGTTGCCTCAAAAATTGCTTTATTATAGTCAAAAAAGAAATCAATGGCACGACGTTGCCAATCATAAAGTTCTAAATAAGAAGTGTTTTGTTTTATTGCAAAATCTGAAATGGTTACAGAACCGTCTTCAAAGTTGTCACCGAATTTGGTCATTTTTGTTTGACAAACTCTTTCGCCCAACTTTCCTGACCGTACATGCAAGTAATGTTATGATAAAGTCCGCATTTTTCACAGAAATAAGTGTCTTTATTTCGTCCATCCTTTCCCCATTTATCTTTATGTTCTAACAAGAATATTCTACAAGTTGGACAACTAATTTTCATTCTTCATCTCCTCCTCAAATTAAAACTAACATTTCTTTGAATGGTATTATCAGTAACACATTCAAATTCAACAAGTTCGCCATCTACATAAAACTCAATATCCTTGTTAAAATTGTAATCCAACAAAACTTCAATCCATTGTCTAACTCTCAATTCAACACCTGTTTACATCTTGTGCATTTTATTTGATTCGATAGGTTAGCAAACGCTTTGTGATGATAACAATTGAAACAATGTTTTCTTATTACCGACAAATCTGCCTTACTGGCTCTTTCGCTAAAACTATGTGTTCTCCTTCTATCTGAAATTAGTGTTCTTGTCATCTTAACATCTCCTCCAAAACATCGATCTTGGCTATATATTCATTGTGACCTTTTATCAAACTATCATGCAGTGCAATCTTCTCATTGCCGATTTCTATCCTATTATCACCTGCATCCCACAACTCCCTATCATAAAACTTTCCAGCCGACTCAAAATACTCACACGCCTCATACATTGCCCAATTGATATCAACCATCATATCAATCTCTTTCACATAAAGTTCTATGAGTTCATCGTAAACTCCCTCTGTGGTTTCATTGGCCTTGAGGAAATATGCTGACGATTTTATAAAGTGAGTATTAGAACTTGAATACTGTCCCCTTGCTGTAACACAAAAGTCCACTGCATCAAATACATGACCTTCATCATAATAATAACTCCAAAGAGCATAATTTGATTCTGCCCTTTCCTTGTCCATCATTCCTTCAGCGTGTTCTAACTTTGCTTTCATGAAGTTGCTATAAAAATTATCCACATTATAAACTTCATCGGAGCAATCGCAAACCTGTACAGGACATTCTTCTGCCTCTGTTGTGCAACCTACCAACAATAAGATTGCAATTAGTAAGTATTTAATCATTTGTATACCCCAAGTTTTTAAGTATCTCATCGCCCAAAACTGTTTTGGTCCTTACCTCAAACAAACAAACCTTCAAAGTCATTGGGCACATTGAAATATTATAAACAAGTTCATTCAATGCATCCTCTGGCATCTTGTAACACATCTTCATAAATTTTGTTCTGGCCATCATTTTTTCTTCCTCTTCCACAATATTTCCATAACATCGAGCAAATAATCTCTTAATTCTGAAACTTCTTTAATCTCAGGATTGAACACTTCTATACGTCTTCGCAATCTTTCTATATCATCTATTTTATTCATTTTTACCATCTCCCTCTCAGTTTTTCCCAATGACAATTTCTATCATTTATTGGAATCCAGGCAAAGAACTTTATCTTAATACCTTCCTTAAGACACTCCTCTAATATCATTTGAGGTTCAGCATAACCCAAGAAACCCAAGTGATAAATAACATCAACTGTTGCATTTCTTAAAAGAGTCCACGCACCAAAACCATAACTATTGGATTTCTCATCAAGAATTATATCCTTCTTTCTAATCCAGTTATACTTCTTTTCAAACTTTACCCTATCCTTTGATGCTGCAAAGGATATATCCGCTACAATAAATGCTCCCATTATTTTACACCCTCACAATTCCCATATAACATATTATCATAATTGTTGCAAACAATAACAACTTCTGCTTTTTTGACCAATTATCAATCATACCAACTTCTTCCTCTTCCATATTCATTTCCTTCTATACTCCACCACTCTGAACATATTCTTCTTCCAACCTGGATGTTTTAACTTCATAAGCTTTGTTGCAATATTATTCTTTATCTTATGACCTTCTAAAAACTTGTTGGTCGTGTATGGAAGTCCTGCAAAGTTGCACATCTCCCAACCGTCAACATTAAGTGCTTCTACAACCCAAAGTTTGTCCTTGCTCATTTTTATTGCCCCAAAAATGCTATTAGTATTAACCAAAGATAAGCAAAAGGATACCATTTGAATACTAACTTCCATTGTTTTACCGTATTAACTTTTTTCTCATTCTCTGGATCGTCTGCCAGACTTTTCTCTTGATTCTTTGTAATAATTCCAATGGCAACGTGTGTTATAATATAACCCACAAACCATAATATTGGGATGATAATATTCATCCTAGTAACACCACCTTCAATCATTTTTCATTTCCTCCTTATTGGTTTTTTTAACTAATTAAAAACCATTATTACCACCATAATGTTTAACTAATGCAAACAATACATATAAGATAAATGGTGAAAAAATAACTAAACAAATTGTTATAAAGTATAAATTATTCATATTATCTCCTTATTGGTTTTTTCTTTTGATGAGCCGACTCCAATTAACAAATAAGTTGCCACCAATAATAAACCTATAATTCCGTAAATAAGGAACATTGACATATTCAATGCTGCACTCATTGTAAAACAAAACAAAGCAAGTCCAAGACCATAACTAGCCTTTGTCCAATGATTCATTTTAACTCCTCCTCGGTAATATTAAAAAAGTGAACAATCCAACCTTCAGAATGTTCAAATTGTCTAAAATTTCCATCTCTATACTCCGCAGGGTCATCAGAATCTAAATCAAAATAAGAATTACAGCCCATAGGAACAATTCTCCTCATTCTTTTCACCCATTTGATAGCTTCATCTCTCAAAGGAGCAAAACCAACATCCTCAAAATCATCCATCGTTTTCAACTCAATCGTCATTATTCTCCTCTTTATTGGTTTTTCTTGCCACAAAAAATATTATATTTATCCACATCACTATTGTTAATATCAAAAATACTATTCCATATGGGATAAATATATAACTGTTTAATGCTACACTACCTGCAAAACTTATTAAAGTGAGTCCAGCACCAAGCATTAATAATTTTAGTTCTACATTCATTTTAACATATCCTCGACTTTCTTTCCGAAGTCAAAGCCTCTCTCAACTCGTTGTGGTGGTCTTGCTTGTGGTCTTGGAGCAACCTTCTTCTTTTTCTTTTTATGATGTTGTTGTGGTTGCTGTTGAGGTGGTGGTTGTGGTCTTCCAACTCCCATCATGTCAACGATTTTATTGGAATCACTGAACATATCCTTTCCAACGCTGCCAAATTCTTCACCAAGCTTTCCCAATAAATTCTTTTTCTTTCCAGTAATTTTGTCAAGCTCTTGCTGTTTGAAAGCTTCAACAAGTTGCGGCTTCATATCTTGAATGGCTTGTGTCCTTGCTTCAGCTTGTATTTCATTGCGTAAAGCCTTCTCCTCACGCATTCTGTTAATCTTGCTAGGGAACACTGTTTTGTTCCATAACTTGCTGAAGAAATTTTGGTTCTTATCCTTTGGTTTTTCTTCATCCTTTTTTATAATATCCTCAACTGGTGGTGCATTCAGTATTACATTAACTGCCTGTTCGATTATATCATCGCCTTCCATTATTATTCACTCTCCATTTTTATAATTTTAACATAGTCGCCTGGTTTTATATTCGATGCCCTTGGAATGGTTACAAACTTTTGTCCAGAGCTTGTATTAACACAAACCTTTTTAATAATATCAATTGTCATTTCTTATTCAACTCCTTCAAATTCTTCTCATATTTTTCTAACAATATATCGATTTCTTTCTCAATAATTTTCAACGACTTAATCATCCCAATGAGATGCCATTTGTGTTTCGTTAATTCCTCATTGGTCATGATCTTTCATCTCCTCATAAATTTCAATGAACTTTCCACACCACCAACATGGACATTCGTTATTGCAACCACCTTGGACCAAACAAAACTTTTGTCTCAATTCTGTCAAAAATAATAATTCATCAGTCATAATTCTCAACCTCTTCACAAAATGTTCTTGATTTTACCCCTTGCCAAAAGAACCTTTCAGCAATTGGTTTCTTAATTATTAAGTCAGGATATTTTTGTATATATCGTTTGTAATCCTTGTCAAAAATTGTTTCAAGGAGTTCTTTCTTTTTTTCTGAGTTCATTGTCATTTTTTATTTTTTATCATTTCTCTTTCTCCTTCTTTGCTTCCCTGCATTTATCACAAAGTCCTGAATCTGGAATTTCATCGTTTGTTATCTTTGCCAATTCTTTCAATATTCCACAAACATGATTTCCATTTGGACATTTAATAGCAGCAAAAACTTCTTCTTCCTTATTTGGTTTCTCCAAATGTTTTATTATCCCTTTAATTCGGAAGCGTTCTGCCCTTAGATGCTCTTCTGATTGTTTTAATTCATTGATTATATCCTGCGTGTTCATCTTCTCACACTCATTCTATTTTACCCTTACTCTTCATATACTTCCAGTTTGCAAAGACGACTAATACTAAAGTGGTTATCATTCCATAAACAATCATAAATGTTTCGATGCCTTCATCCGTTAAAATTACATAATTTATTCCAAGGAAACCTCCAGTTAAAACCATAGAACCAAATTTTAACATCCCAAATGTAATTAAATCCATCTTTTTATTTTTAAACAGCAATTTAACCCATACTTGAAAAAACGTTTCCATGACTATTAAATATAATATACTCCCTATAATAATTGTTTCAATTATCGTTCATTCACCTTTTGTTCATTTTTGTAAAACATACCCTTTTCTAATATTAACTAATATTTAAATGTTTGTATTTTGGTATAAAATGACTCTTAGAAAGGCTTTGACCACAAAGCTATTTTTGACCATAAAAGGCGTTTCTAACTACTTTAAATGTGGTATTACCAGCTTCTTAACTGACGAATAAATAGTGGTTTGACCGACTTTGGACGTAAAGTACCTTTTTTTATCCGAAAAGCATTTAAAAAGAAATACACCCATTACAACATTATGGGAAAAGAAGAAGAAAAGTGGAAATATTTCGGATTGGGTGTATTAGTGACTCTTGCTGTGATCATACTCCTACTTTTAGCGTGGTTTGCTGGAATGGGAGCATACGATGTTTTCAATTAGCAATCAATCCCAAAATTAATAGAAAAGCGAAACATTTATATACTAGTTATATAAAGATACTTATTCTCCCTTATGAGTCTGTTAGCTCTTTTAGTTTCCCCTTGGGGATTCTAATTGGGTTTTCAAGGCGTAAGGTGAGACTTTTATTAACTCCCCTGTTTTGCCAATGTTCAACGCAGGGCCAATATTTTTTTGGGTGATTAAAGCAAAATGTTTACGACAGCGAATGGAACGAGTACCAGTAATTCATTACTGGCTAGTCTCTCCTTGTGTTAAGGGACTTCCTCGCTGTTATCAACTTCTAAAAAACTTTTTTGACGCTGATTGTGGCGAGGTAGGGTAGTTTGGTCTATCCCGCAAGGCTCATGACCTTGAGAACGGAAGTTCAAATCTTCCCCTCGCCATTTAATATTTTAAGATTGATGTGCATGACATATGAAATGAAGTTTTATGCACGAGGAGTATTTAAGTGATTCGTTACAGATAATACGTTTTTTAGTATTTTTCATAACAAATCATTTAAAAAGGATTATTTGCCTTGCAATATAAGGAAACTTAGTATGTTCCATTTCTTCCTTCATACCCTTAGCTAATTGCTTCTTATCATAAGTTCTTGATTTGCCCAAAATATTGTTGACAATGTTCATCTCTTGATCCTTCCTCCAACTACTTTCTTTATCGTACTGCTGCCAATTCGCATATTCTCAGTTGTTTCCTTAGTCATCGATGGTGCAATGACGGGCCTGTTAATACCCCAAAAAGTAGCCATTACATGTACCTTCCGAAAACAACGTACTCATTCCTTTTATTACGTGCCCTTCCAGTTGGAGAGAATCCAGCTTTTAATGCCTTCCTCTCAGCATCTCCAAAACTAATCGTTGATGTAAAAATGGATTTTGTCATTTTATCTCCCAAATCTTTGCATACTTGCTACCACCAAGAATGTTCTCTATGTACCTATCACATTCTGACGGACTGTTTAAAATTGGTGCTATTCTTCTACCACTGCTATTAAGGATTGTCCACATTTTTAATACATATCATCAATCATATCCTGAACTGATTGACCGCCTCTTTTTCTCCTTCTATAACTTCCACCAACAAGAAGGTTATTTTCATCCTCTACCTGTGTAACAACTCCCATATTGGGGTAATTTCCTGAACGACCTTGTTTTATTCTCATCCTATATTCCTCCTATATTAAAATTTGCAGGGGCCGAAACCCCCACAAAAACTTTTGGGGCGGTAATCCTTTAAGAAAGTGAGAGAGTTTTTTAAGAGTTCGAGAGAGTCCTAAAAAATCACCGCAAGTATAATTAAGGCGTTGCTCCTTTTTATATATATTTGTTTTGAAGAATTATTCATAGCTGAAATACTTGTAAAAGAGTTCTGAATAGTACCTTGCATCTTTCTCTCCATACTTCATTATCAAACCTTTGAGCAAACTTGCTATGATGATAACATTGTTATAATCGCCTTCTCTTAATAATTTTTTTGTAGCTTCAAAATCTTCTAAAACTTCTGTGGTTTCAGGAAGTTGTGAAAGTTCAACATCGTTTATTCTATCCCACCAATCCCTTGAATCGAGCTTCATATCCAAACGCTTATTCCTACCCTTCCATAGTTCATAAACTGGCGGAAGACAATTGTTGATGCAGAAGTTGTTGACAGACGATTCTTCAAAAGTAAACTTCTTCTCAGGGGTATTTACAGAGAAAGTCCTCTGGTGCCTAACTTTTATCTTGTTATGGTAATCCCTGAATTCTTCAGATTTGGTATCAAACTTGCTATCCCTCAAAAGGCATTTGAGTTGAAACCACAACGAGTTGTTGATTCCCCCCCTTGGAAAATCATTATTCAGCAAGAATGCTGCAAGTTTGTTCTTACACAACTTACCCTTCTTTATCCTGTTGTTGCTATCAAGCGGTGTAGGCTTGACAAACACTTCCTTCTTGGTAAAACTCTCATAGTCATCCTCCACAGAAAGGATGTAATCACTCAAACCGTCATTAACCCCCGACTTCATTTCAACGATGCCACGCCAGGTGAAACTGCCAAACTTGTGATTCTTTGTGAAAGGTAATGCAGCAACCCTTCCGATGTTAAAACCTGTCTTGTCAACCGATACATTCAGTTCCTTCTCATACTTTCTACTGAATTTAAGGATTTGTTTACCAATACCATTCTTAACAATTGTCTTGATTTTAGAGAATTGTTTGGTTTCTATTATATAACATTGTTTTTTATCTTTCAAATGTTGGAAATCCACATTTGGCATCAATATAGAAAAGTCTAGTTTGAATAGTAGTTGTACTCCATTGCCTGAACAAATCTTAATATAATTATTAGACCATTTTTGAATGGTTAGTTTGTCAATAATCTCATTGGCCAACTTATCACAATTCTTCAAATCCTCACTTGATGCCTCACCAACCTTTGTGGACCTGTCGATATCAACGAATACATAATCAATGGATTCAACGTTTGCATCTGTTCCACCCAATGATTTGTTGCCCCACTTGTTCCAATTCTTCTTCCTAGGGTTGACACCAAACCACATAACGAACTCATCCCTAGTCATGGCTATAACATTCTTAAGTTCTACAGGGTTACAAACAAATACCCCACTTGCACTATAAGGCAAATGCAGGACGTTAGAGACACGTTTAATCATGGAGAAGTCCTTTATCCTTACCTCCATGAACTTCCGTTCTCCATTGCTCCACCATTGCCAGAAATCGGCTATTGTGAATTGGGAATACACATTCTTAATCCTATCGGCTTCTTCGAGATCAAACCAGTTAACTTGCTGCATATACTAACTGCACCCCACACTGTTCTTCCATTAATTCAAGCTCTTGAGCCTTTTGTATCAGTAATTTTTGTTGGTTCATTGTTCCCTCCAGTTCTGTATGAATTTATATGATGCTATACTACAAAGTATGATTAAAATTAGTTTTAACCATATTGGCAACGAATCTGATATTTCAATCATTTTTCCACACCACAGAATCAAAATCCATCTTTGAAATAAGAAGAAATTTGGCATTCTTATATTCTTGAACAGGAACTCTCCTTACATTTAACAAATCAGCTTTCCAAATCAAATCAGCTTGTATCCTTCTTTTTTCATTTTCAAGAATTTGTTTGTCGTGTCGGAGACAAGATAATATCTCTTTATATTTTTCTTCGGCATAAAATTTACCAATATCATATCCTTGTTGGAAAATAATATTCCTAGCTAATTTCTTATCTTTTTTCCTTTTTTCTTCCTTTTCCATCTTCTTTTCCCTCGTAGTTTATTTTTTATACAACTTATTATACCCACACATAACCAAATTGGTGCGAAAATATAAAAAACTGGAGCCATTACAAAACTCGCTGGAATTATTAAAATATAGTCAAAAATTATAAAACTATTCCACCCATAAAATGCACCCAACATTCTATAACTATGTACAAGGGCTATAATAGTTGACAAAAAACCTCCCAAAAATAACAAAATAAAAAACCCAACGTTTTTTTCTCCAAAATTAATCTGTTTTTCTCCATCTAAACCTTCTAAAAAATGAATTACACCGAACAAATAAATTGAAAAAAATATTATTAAAAGCAATATTGGAAACACTTTAAAACAATATATTTCGGTATTAATTATATTATTTATTTTCATCCAACTCACCGTTGTTATGCAGCCAATTGATTTCATACTCATCAAAACCATACCTTCTCATTAACTGTCTCGTTATCTTCATATTACCATCCTTAAGGTCTTGCAGTTTAAACATCTTCAAACGGTTAGGCACCATAACAAACTCTTCAGGAATAACCTCTTTCTCCAACTTATTTAATACTTTATCATACTTTATATGATAATTCCATTCCTTGTTCATTACCTGAAAATATCTTGTTGCCAAAGGTTTGCTCTTATTCCACTTCTTCATAATTCTAACTATACAATCCTCTCTGTTCTTTGCCTCAAAATATTCTATTTTGTACTTGTTAACATTGTATTTACTAGTATTGTAAGAAATTTTGAGTACCTCCGAAATCGTCAAAGTTCTCATCTGCCGATTGTGCATTTGCATCAATCTCTTCGTCCATTTTCCTCATATCAGCCTTGTTGTATGCACCGTTAATCTTATAATCACAAGTGTCAACAACGTCCAATTTGCAATTCATCTTCTCAATAAACCATTTGATTAAATCATAATCCTGCTCTTCGGTTGTTAAGCGTTGGTTGATAATCCTTGAAGCCTTTACCAAAGAGTAATAGAAAGCCTTCATCCTTGCATCCGCCTTTACCCCATAATCTTCCAAAATGTCATCAACCTTTTCAAAACTTGCAAACTCATCGGTTCCGTATATAAACTCCTTGAGTCCCTTGAAGAAGGAGTCAATGCCTTCACACCTTAATATCTTCATGAGTTCAAGATTCTCACTAATGGTATTGCGAGAAGTGTTCCTCTTGACAACCTCTGCAAGTTTTGGATCATTCTTCTCATTGGTCAAGTAGAAATAGAATGGAAACCTTTCATGCAATGGCATCTCATAACCATCAATCCACCAAATTTGCTTCATTGCAAGTTCGGCCCTCTTGTCCCTAATTACCTTTCTCAAATAGGGATTGACATATTCATAAATTGGCTTGAACAAATCCTCGTTATTATCCCATTGCTCCTTCTTAAACCCTTCAAAATCCTGAGAACTCTCCCTATAAGCTTTCCTAATTGAACCATTATACTGACCCACATGTTCGTGACTGAGGTTTTCACTCAAAGAAAACTGTGCAATCCTCTTGTTGAAAACACCTGTTGCCCCTGCCTTATCATAACCATAATTGTCCTCAAGCAGAAAAGTCTTAAGGTTCTGAACAAGCTCCTTATTCTCACCAGCTTCATCAATTTGAATACTCTTGAAGGTTCCTAAGTAACCAGTTGTTATAATCTTCGACTCCTTGCCCATTAGCATAATTGAAGACTTAGTCCCCCTAAGTCCTGCAACTGAAACACTGAGACCGTTGGTACTGAGATTAAAGTTGTTGTTGAGAAGGAATAAGTAATACTTCAAAACAGTTGATTTCCCAGTTGACGGATCCCCAATTACCTGAACGTTGAATACTCGTTTTAGATTGAGTTCTCCAACAATCTTCTGCATGATGAGCGCAACCTTGATTGGATTCAACCCATAAATCCTCATGCTAGTTTGAGTCCTTATGTACTCATCGAATGCTTTCTGCAAGGTGTAAGCATAGTTTTCTTCTGATTTATCTGGCAGGACGAATTCGTTGTCCTTCATATTTTTTATATTTATAATCATAAACAATTCAGTTTTTTTAGGATTTTTAATTCTAAACAAAACAGTCTCATAGAAACCAGGTTGTATGTCAGAAAAACTAATTGCACCAGCTGGATGTTTGGCACCTTCCTCATCTTCATAACTCAAATCATAATAATAACAATCTTTCGTGTTGCTTATCTCTGTGTCTGGTTCAAGATTATTACCACAAACCTTACTTACCAACTCTTCCTTTGAATTAACATAGGATAAAATACCCTCGCATTTTATTTTTGTTTTTGTACTAGCCACAGAATATGATTTCTTATTTGTACGATGAGAACATTGAGGGCAATTATAAATATACTCAATTGGATATTCAAACTTAATACTATTAGACATTATCTGAATTGTACATCGTTGAAGGGTATCACAACTATATGGGAAAGTTAATGGTATATCGGGTTTATCAAAATCATAAAAGATTTGAACCTCACCACCCTCATCAGAAAGAAACTTTCTAAACTTTTCATATCCAACACTCTTATCTATAACATAGTTGTCAACACCATCAACATTTTTTATCTTTAAAAATTTGTGTTTTTCTTCATCGAATCTTGGAACATCTTTATTTAACTCAACCAATAATCCTTTAATACTACGGTTTAAATCAACAACAACATTTTGTTTTAATTCGTGACCATCAAACATTGATGGATTATATCTTGCAAAATCTTTAAACTTTGGCGACAACATTGTATCTTTAATATGTAAGGTGTTTCTTAGAATTAACCTAATAGTTCGTATTGCACCAACACGTGATAACTTTTTAAACTTGCTCTTAACATACTTTATTATTTCCTCATTGGCCCCATATTGTTTTATTAAATCATCGGTTACTGATAGTTGGTCTTGTTGAGGTTGTTGAGGTGGTGGCTGTTGTTTTATAGGAACCTCAATATTTAACTCTTCTTTAGTACATTTTGGTATTACTCTAAGTTTTTTCTCAATTTCTACATTTGTTTTATTGACATCCATTTATATCTCTTTTAAAAGTGTTTTTACTATAATTAGACTCTTACACCTTATTGTTTCATCTATACATCTTCTCATTTGACTCTCTCTAATACTTCTCTTTAATTGCTTCTAGAATTAAATCATTGATGTCCTTCTTAAGATCAATACTCTTATGTCTTAAATCATCATGCATCTCATCTGGCATATCTAACAAAAATTTTCCCATAGTGAATACCTCATTTTTTGTATTTGTTGCGTTATTTAGATTATACATATATATATAGTTTTCCTAAAAGAATAATTGTAATACCCTTACAAATATTTTTGTAATGCCTTATTTTTCATGACTCAAAAAGTATACATATGTACAAATATACAAAAATATACAAGAATATACAAGAAATATACAAAAAAACTCAAAAGAAAAGTAAATCGTCAAAACAAATGCACTGTGTGTTAAGAGTTCTTGTATATATGTATACTTTTGATATGTTATATATAAGGTTAACGGAAAGCTTTATATAAGATGAGAGCATTTTTCGTATACAAACCATATACAAACGATTTTGGAAAGTATACATATATACAAAACCTATATTCTATAGACTATATATTGCCTTTAATATATAGTTTAAACCTATAAAGTATACATATATACGAATTCTATATAGAGGTCGGTACATAATATTTAGGAATTTACTTTTCTTTTGAGATTGTATATTTTACAATCGATACATTTATATATTAGTTAATTCCTTAAAAGGTCAATTAAATAAAAATTGTTTAATGGAGGAAATTAAGATGAATAAAAAATTTAAGTTTGTAGGGTTGCCAATAATTGCATTACTTCTAATAGGATCGGTTATTGCAGTAACAGTAGATTATTTGAGCAATTCACCAGAGGTTAATGTGGTGGTTGATAGTCCAATACTTTTAGGGGTTTCCAACAATGAAATTGGAATGGCAGCAGATTGTAGTGTTTTTACAGAAGCTGTACCAACAGGACCTCTTGCACTCAATGGGGTAAAAGCTTTGGACACAGCAAGATATTATATACAAGTCGATGTACAGGCTGAGGAAGATCCTAATCAAGTAATGAAGGATGTAGTATTCAATTGGAGTATGACCAATGGTAACAACAATCCTTCATGTGATGATGTTGCTAATATAACATTAAGGATTAAAAACCAGAACTCATGTACTAGCTGGAGCGGAGCAACTAAGATGATACCATCTGATTTGGGATGCACTTGTTATGGCGACCACTGTGATATTTTGGTAGATGCTGATTATAATCCTTTGGATAAAAATCAGTATGAACTCAACATTACCTTTGGAAATGTTGCACCAGATGATTTCACCTTTAAACACACTATCCAGTTGGATTGAGGTTGTGAGATGAAAACTCTTTACACTTTTTACTGTAATACATGTAAAAAGCGAATATCAGATATTGGAAAGGCCAAGGATGGGAATGATATAAATCTCGCATTGTATAAGCGGTTTTATAGAAACTTACCGTTCATAAGCAAATTGGCGGTATACCTTTTTTGGACAAAAAATGAGCTTTATCCAAACGGATTGCATTTTTGTTCTCCAAAATGTATAGACAAATTTGTCAAAACCCATAATCTGAAAAAAAGAGTCGAGGTTGTCAAATGAAACTTATTTTAGCAGCAACACTGTTTTTGGTGTTGTTGCCCTTTGTATCTGCAATATCGGCAGGTAGTAACATAACCATATATGATGGTGATTGTGTTAGAACGCAATTGTTTGTTAATGCAAATTTGACAATTGATGTTAATGAAACATTTGTTTCGGAGAATTGTTTGTTGAATGCAAGTGGTAGCAATTTTGAGTTTTATAATTGTACTTGTGAGTCTCCAATTGTAGTCTCGACAAATGTTTTGGCAATTAACAACTATTCCATAACCGCTGAGGTTTGGAAGAGCAAGGACGTTGTCGAAACAATTCCGCCAAAGGATGGTGGTAATAGAGATGGGGGAAAAGGTGGTGGTATATTCTGGCAATACAAGGATGATACAAATAAATCTGTTAATAAGACAATTCCTGTTCCTGAAGAACCTTTGGATATCATAGTTGAAGAAGAGTTGGAAGAACAACCTGTTGTTGTATCCGAAGAAGAAGATATTATAACTGAAGAAAATGATGGTTGGTTCAAGTGGTGGTATGTTTTGATGGTATTATCAATTGGGTTAATTGCAGTCGGTTGTTATGTTTATTATAAACGAGTATAATCTCAAATAAAAATAGATAGTTTTAAATACTAGTAGTACCTTAAAAATATCAATAAATAAAAAATTGTTTAACGGAGGAAATATAAAAATGGTTGATGAAACAAACGAGTTTGATGAAATAAAAACAAGTGAAAATAATTCTGGTGAGGGTGAATCTACGGATGTCACAGTAAATACTGGGCGAACTGTTTATGATTACAATTTAGCCCCAAACGCACCAAAGGCTCCACCGAGGATAGATCTTGATGGAAAGACGGTAACAATTGAGAAGGCTGAAATAATAATGCCTTATAAGGATTTGGCTTGGGAAAAAACCAAATCCAGTGGAAAGGATGTAAAATATTGCACTTTATGCCTTCATTACAATGAAAATGCTCAACAGGAATTTTATTCAGGTATTAGAGTATTTAGAAGAGATAATGATGAATATTCACCACCAACTGTTACAAGGGATGGAAAGAATCAAGCCAGTAGACTTTGGTTTGCTTATGGAAAATACAAAGGAAAGGATCCAAATGAAATCTCTTTAAAGGAGTTTATGGTATTTTTAAACTCAAAACCAAAAGCAGTTATTAAATGTGGAGAGGTCTCCAATCCTGCCACGAAGGAAATTATTAGGAAGAACTTTGTTGAAGAGTTCATTGATTGATGCTCCAAGAGCTTCAAAATTTGTTAGGTGGTTGCAGGACTTGGAGGGGCCTATTCTTGCCTTGTTTAACCTGCAACCATCTTTATTATCATATGAGGAAAGAAGAATAAAAATGTTTAACAAACCTACATCATTCAGCCAAGATAATATGTTTAGCAAGTGTAATCGTTGCTGGTTTTTTAAGTACGTGGTAAAACTTGAAACACATGATGACATGTGTTATGCTGATGCAGGTAATGTTATTCATAAATGTATGCAGGAACATTACACCAATGGTTCTTCAGAAGCAGTTGTTAGAGAATTATTTGATAGCAAGTGGAAGCATTATAAGATCGATGATTCTAAGATTTTTGATAAGAAGGATGAGTATTGGAACATGGTTGTTAACGGAATTAACATAAAGGTTAAGGTAACAACTACCGAACTGAAAATATTCTATCCTGATGTTGTTGGTTATCTTGATGTTGTTAATACTGCAACTGATGAGATATCAGATTGGAAGAGCAGCACAAGAAGGCCTGAGAATGAGATGGAATATATTCATCAGCTTAAGTTCTATTCCTATCTTTACTTTAGAAAGTTTAAGAGGCTTCCAACAAAGGCTACTGTTTATTATCTTAAATACAATGGTGATGATGGTGTGTTAGAATTCATTCCAACGATGGATGATGTCGATGAAATGAGCAACTGGCACCTCAACATCCGCAAGGGTATGAATGAGATAATTGAATCAAAGAAGATACCTGATTGCGTTGATGAGTGTATGATGTTTTGCCCGTTCAAAGATGTGTGTAAAAATTATGGAGTTGAGAAAAAATGAACATAAATCCTATTAAGATAAGAGATGAAAGATATTTAGAAATACAAAATATTATAGGAAAAATATTTTTGATTTCTGCTGCTATATTTTTTCCAATTGGTGCATTCACTATAAAATCTGGTTTAGAATTTAGCGTTATTATAATGATCGGAGCTTCAATGATGGCAATGTTGGGTTGTTCAATAATAACAGATACAGAATTGAAATATCATATTCTTAAAAATAATAAAATGTTGTTGAATTCATGTTATGGAATTATTAGCGATAAGAACAAAAAGGTGAAAAAGAAATGAAGATAGAAAAGAATACATTACTTTCGTTTATAGAAAAGTTTAGAATGGTTGATCACTCTTCAATCGATGAAGCAATATTTAAATTTCCTGAAGAAGGATTAAGAATTGTAGCCTATGATGCTTCAAATTGTATTTGCTCTAGTGCTTTCTTGAAATCTTCATCATTTGTTGAGTATGAAGCAATTGATAATATAGGATTGAATGAGATTCGTAAGATAGTGACCATTCTTAAAAGATTCAAAGGAATTATTTCATTAAAGGTTGAGGGCAATCTTTTAACAATCAGTGAAGCCAATAAGAAAGTTAGCATTGAATTGGTTTCTGAAAAATTCTTGAACAATACAGTGTATAAGGAGTTGGAAGCCTTTAAGGAAACGTTTATAATGGAGGCTTCTGAACTCAACGATATTTTGGCAGATGCTAATTTAAAAATTGGCATGTCTTTGATGATAACTACGTTGAAGGACAAAATAATATTTACCAATAGTGGCAAGTATAAGTTTGAAAGAGTTATTGAGAGAGAAGGTTGTGTCGGTGGAACAGTTGTAAAGATGGGACTTCCTTTTTCAGGAGCTGTTAGTAATTTGACAGGAACGCTTAATATAAGCATTGCATCCGATTATCCAATACAAGTTGTGGAGAAATCAGACGATGAAGAACATATTATAGTAGTTGCTCCAACGATTGAAGGGGAAGAATAGTGGAACCAAATGATTTTATTTGGACTGAGAAGTATAGGCCATCAAAGGTTTCAGAAGTAGTTGGTGATTTCAGGGAGAAGATATTAAATCTTTTGAATAAACCTGATTCGATACAACACTTATTGTTTCATTCAAAATCACCTGGTACTGGAAAGACTTCTTTGGCCAAGGCTATTATTAAAGAACTTGATTGTGATGCTTTGGTGCTTAATAGTTCTGAGGAGAGAAAGATAGAAACTGTTCGTGAGAAGGTGAAGCAGTTTGCACAGACTAAGAGTAGCAGGGTGGGGAAAAGGAGGATTGCTTTCATGGATGAGTTTGACGGAATGAGCAAAGATGCTCAGAGGTCGTTAAAGAATATCATGGAAACTTTCAATACAAACGTTTTGTTCATTTTAACAACTAATAATATCAATAAGATAATTGATGAGATTCAATCAAGGTGTCTTAAGATTCCTTTTTCATTACCAGATAAGAATGAGATAAAGAAGTATCTTGAGAACATATGCATCAAGGAAGATTTAAAGTATTCGGTGGAAGGAATTGACGCATTGCTTGAAATGCATTATCCGAACATTCGTGATTGCGTTGTTATATTGCAGGACTTGCACACTGTTGATAAACCTGTAACTCCTGAAAACATTAAGAAAAATACTGGAGTGTTTGAACAGATGTGGTTTAAACTCAAGGAGAAGAAGTGGAGGGAAATTAAGGAGTATGTATTATCCACTAATGTTGAACCAAGGGATCTCAACAGTTTCTTTTGGGAGAAGGCGTTGAATGAAGAGCCTGTTAATTTAAAACTTGTGCAGATGTGTTGCTTGAATGAAAAGGATATTGCTAAAGGTGCATCTTCTGACGTTGTGTTTGTAACAAGCATTGTGGAGTTGTGCAAGTGAGTAAGAATCAAGAAATTAATAAACTTATAATCGAGGGTAAATTATTACAAAAACAAGCAATAGAATTGAAGGATGAAGCTAAAAGATTATGGAGGTAAAAAATGACTGACCTTGACGAAATGGCCCACATGATATCGGCAGCAATATCAGTTGCTGGATTGGTAGCTTTAGTAAGTGCTGCAATTGCAGGGCAATTCATTATTGCATTTGCTGGAGGAGTAATGGCCTTTGTAGGAATTGGCTGGTTTGATGGGGAAACAAAGATTAGGAATAATAAAAAATGAGGATTGATAAAAATGGATATTGATAAATTGAGAATAGAAATGGCTAAATTTTTAGATGAAGATGATAATATAGATTTTATTGTTGGAAAGGATACCGATATGCTTATGGCAAAGGCAGCTTTAAATGTTTTAGACGCTGTTAGGGAAGTTCAAGAATATGGAAAGACGGAAGGATATTTTACAGACAAATGAACATATTTGAGATTATGAACAACTTGTACACCAATACAAAGAGTGATTGGATTGTTAAAGCCGATGATGTTGACATTAAACCGTTCTTGATACAGAGATGGTTGGCAATGAATGATAATGTTAGGGTGCAGACTAGAAAGCTTGACAAGTATGTTTTCACATTGCCTCCTAAAATGTATTTGAGTCTAGCCTGGACTGTTCTTCCAAAGACTCAGAGGGTTCCTTATGTTAAATACATTAAGAAGGTTGAAGAAGACAATGGTTATGATTTTATATTATCAAAGGTTAGAAAGCATTATGATATGTCTGATAATGATTTTGATGCAAACAGGGGAAGAATTATAAAAGCTATAGAAAACGATAAGGTGTTTTGGTTTTCTTACTATGGTGTTGAGAAGAAACACTGGAAGAAGCATTATCTCAACTTTGATTTGATAAAGAAGTTTGGAAGCAATGGCAATTCACAAAAAAATCTTGAGGGATTTGGAGGATAAGGATGGTTCGTACAATATTAATGCCTAACTTTATGTTTGTAATCAATTATGTTGGTAACAACAATGATTGCATTATACAGAAGGTTAGTAGAAATTTGGATATATCGTATTCACACACTGTTAAAGTAATCAAAGGTTTGAAGGATGAAGAATGTTTGTTGTTGAGGAAGAATGGTAGAGTTATTAATCTCACTCTTACTTCTAAGGGTTGGCAATTGTTTCATCCTATTAATAAAATAATGGAAGTGATGGGAGTAACTATTGAAAATTCAGGCAAATATAGATATCAAGGGAACGTGCATGATGAAAGTTAAAGAAACATACAAATCTTTTATTGGAGTAATTAATGTTGGTAAGTTTTCTTATTTTGTAAAGCTTGATAAAGATGGAATTGAAGTTGATGATAAAGAGTTGCTTGATAGACTAATGTATTTTAACAGGGTAGTATTTTTTGGTGATGAACCATTTGATAACAAGGAAGAGTTCTGCACTTTCATTAAGAAGCTTGTTAATAGAAAACCTGAGATAAAGATTGAAGTCAATACTAAAGGAATGATTCGTCCAATAATCATTGGAAGCCTTCCTAATGTTATTTACAATGTTAATTTGTTGTTAAAGAATAGTGATGTTGAATATGATGATAGGATAAAATCGGATGCTATCAATTGGTTTGTGGAGATTGGTGCAAATTTTATCTTCTACATTAAAGATTATGATGATGCAGATGAAGTCAATATGATAGTGCAAGAGTTTTGTATTCCTAAGACAAAGGTTTATTTGGCTGTTAAGGGTGAAGCTAATAGTAAGCAGTTGAAAATGCTGTTGGGTATTTGCAAGAACAATGGCTACAACTTTACACTTAACTATCACAAAATGTTCTGGCCAAAGGATGGGAGGGAATGAAGATGAGTGAAGATAGTAAATCTAAAACCGACTATTCAAGTTTTTTATCAATGAATTGGTTGACTATACAAACAGTAATGCTTTTTTGTCATTATGGTTTACAATATGAAATGCCAAAATGGGTAATATGGTTTCCATCAATTGTATTCGGGAGTATATTAACCATTGTTGGAATAGTTGGATTGATAATATTAATAGTCGCTATAACAAAGGAATAAGGAGGGAATGAAGATGCTGCAAAGACAAGGATTGAATGTTAGTGTTAGGGAACTCAGAGATTTAGCCGATGAACTTGATAAGGAAAGGTTGGAAGAAAATAATAAATTGGGAATCAATATAACTACAAGAAAGAAGTTCCAAATTAATATAATCAATAAATCAAAATGTTCGGATACTTGGGTGATAGAAAAATGATGACACCAAAAACACCAGAGTGTTGTGGAAAGTTTATGAAACTAAGAACAGCTTATTACACGAATGGTCATACTTGGTATGCTTATCAATGTATACAATGTGGAAGTGTTGAAGAAGCATGTGAAGAAGAAGATGATGAAGACGAAGAGTAGAGTTAATCCATTGGTACTAAGAAAGCATGAGCTAATTAGGCAATTCGATAAGAAGGAGATTGATGAGAAGACCTTTAACGAAAGATTCGCTGAGGTTAGAAAACAAATCAATGAGAATGTTGACAAGGTTTTGGGTGTGGATAAATGATGGACGGACAACATGAGCAAGGTGTGGCATCAGGTGCTAGTCCTATTTTTATGTTGGGAGTTTTTATATTGGTATTACCATTTTTAGCAAATGCTATTCAGTGGAGTTTGCCAGGTAGCGGAATAATAAGTGGCATTGGATTATTTTTAATAATCATTGGGGTAATCCATACAATTTGGCAGAGAGGATGAAAGGATGAATAAAACTATTGTAAAATTTATACAATTATTAATAGTTTTGTGTGTAATTATATGTGCAGTTTTGGTAGGATTATTTTGTGCAGAAACAATTAAAGATTATAATACTTGGTTTGGATTATTTTTAGTAGTAGTTGGAATAATTATGGTTTGGAAAGTGTTTAAACAATGAACAACGACGTTTTGGTCTATGATATAGAAACATACGTTCCTACTGGTAAGCCCGATGTTGACAAGGATGAACTTAGGATATTTGCTTGTTATAGTTACAAGACTAGGAAGAGTTATGTGTTTAAAGACCTTGAATCAATTCAGAAGATTATCAACGCTCATAAATTCCTTGTAGGATATAACACTGTTGGTTCTTTTATCGGCAAGAACTTCATCAAAGGTTATGACAATCCAGTTCTTGAAAGGTTGGGAATTAGTTTTAAGTACAAAATTTGTATAGATTTGAGAAAGATATTCAAACAACGTGCTGCTCAAATGAAGATTAAGAAGGGTATGCTTGGAGATTTGATAATGGAGTACAGTCTTGATTATATTACCAAACTCCTTGGAATAGTCGATGATGATTCTGGTAAGAAGAAAATTGATAAGGGTTTATTCTTTAAAGAGTTATGGACCGATGAAGAGACTAAGTTGATGTGTGATTATGCAAGGAGGGATATTGATGTTACTAAGAAGCTTTATGAATGGGTTGAGGATTACTTCTCTGTGTTCAAGGACTTCTTGAAGGAAGAGGATGTTAATAAGAAGTCTTATCTTACTTCAAGCATTGCAGGGTTTGCTTACAAAGCAATTTGCAAGGAGATGGGGTGGGAAGAAACCAAAGGCACCTACCCATCAGATGATGAGGTTGAAAAGATTAAGGGTGGTTATGTTGCTTATCCAGCTGGAGAATTCTTTGAGGGCGATATCTATTGTATTGATTTTAATTCCCTTTATCCGATGATTATGATTCAGTGCAATCTTTATGGAAGAAAGCACGAACAAACTATGGAAGAGGTTAAGGTTTGGAATGGTGGCGACAAGTGGGAAGTTGAGGGTGAATACTTTTCAGAGGAGATGAATGATGTTGGAAAGCTTTTCAAACGATGGTATGAGCAGAGATTAGAATACAAGAGTAATAAGGATAGAAGGGAATACACTATTAAGATTATTTTGAATGCTAGTTATGGGATTCTTGACAGTCCTTATTATGCTGAGGTTTATGATAGAATTGCAGCAGGGGATTGTACAAGGCTTGGCAGACAATGGACAATGTTTGCTAGGAAGATTTTAAGAGACAAGGGGTACAAGCTTATTGCAACTGATACCGATAGTGTATTCATTGTTGATCCTTTCAAGGACAAGAAGAAAATGATGGGAGTCATTAAGGAAATTATTGATGGCATCAAACTAACTCTTCCTTTCTCTTACGAACATTTCGATATGGGAATAGATGATGAGATTAAGTATATGTACTTCTTCAAGGGGAAGGACAAGGATGATAAAGATGATGAGATAATGGATGAAGACGATGTTGTCAACAAACCACTTGGTCTTATGAAGAAGAATTATGTGTATGTAACAAAGGATGACAAGGTTGTTATAAAGAATCTTGGGATCAAGAAGAAGAGTTGCAGTGCTTTGTCCAGGGAAATCTTTTGGAAGCATCTTGTTCCTGAAATAAAGATGGGGAAGATTAAGTTCAGTAAAACCTTTTTGAGGAATTTAGTATATAAGAAACTTGGAGAGGATATTGATTTGATTGTTATGAGAAAAGAGGTTGGAGTATTTGATAGTTATACTTCAAAGACTTGTTCGACTGCTCAGATTTCCAAACGATACGGTGCAGGGATTCATTTCCTAATACCGAACAATAAGAAGGTAGGTGCTGGAACGACTAAGAAGTTTTGCACCCTTGAAGAGTTCAAGGAGAACAAGATGGGAATTGACGATATTGATTTGGACAATGTGTGGAAGGAGCTGGAATATTTTGTAAAGCCAGTTGTTGTGAAGAATGTATTTGAGTATTGAAAGGAGGGAATGAAGATGGAAGAAAAGAATAAGGAACAAATGAAAAGAGAACTTGAACAGTTAATGGAACTTTTAGATGTCGGAAAGAAATATACAATTTATGATGAAGGTTGTATGAGTGCCTTTCAATTAGATTTTTTGGATGAACAAGGATATGAATTATTTATGTTTAATGAAGGGGAATATATTTTCAAGAACAAGGTGAAGAAAGAATGATACGTTCAATAAGCAAAGAAGAGCATTATAAGAATGCTAAAAGACTTATACAGTTTTGTAAAGATAATCATTGTCTTATGTACAAGGTTATGAATTCAATAGAGAATGATCGATATCAAAACCAAGGACAGTGTTGTGATTGTCAAAAGAAAGATTGGAAGAAGTTAGAAGAGCGTGGAGTAATTAGCAAGAAGGTGAAGAAGGATGTGTAAAACCCATAGTAATAAAAAAATAGATAACTGCATGGTTAACATAATTGAATTCATTAAAGACCATTCCAATGTTGTAGAACCAGTTGCTTGTTGTTGTGGACATGGTAAGTATCCAATGACTATTGTTTTAAAGACCAAATCTGTTACTGGTGATGAAATAATATTTGATATGATTAGTGATGAGACGATTCCTAGAAAGAAAAGATTTTATGTAAAGGATAAGAAAGGATATTATTATATTCCAGAGGTGTTAGAGAATGAAAAATAAAGATAACATTGTGAAAAATATAATGAAGTATTGCCCTTATGATTGGGCAAAGGATAAAGAAGATGTTAAAAGGTCATTGGGATATTGGCTTAAAGAAGATGCTATGTGGAAAGATGTAAAGTATAATAATGAATGGTCCCGTCAAACAGGAGGGTTCTCTTTCAAGATAACTAAAACAGGCAAGAGATATATGGAAACAATACCAACAAGAATTTATATTGATTGAATGGAGGGAATAAAAGATGAAACCGTTTAAACATTTGTTATCATGGCCAGTGTTGATAGGTGCAATAATATTGTTATTAGCCTTAAGTGCAATTGCAGTTGAGCCTGGTGAGGATTATAAGATTGCAAGTATTGAATGCCACAACGATTTGGACTTAAGAATTAGGGGGCAATATAATCTTACAGATGGTGAGTACAGTATTCCTGGGTGTTATAAATATAATGCTTCTTCTAACAAGGAGGAGTATTGGGAATGCTGGTGTGTTAATAACACTGCCAACATTCATTTGAGAACTTTCACCAACACTTCTAATGTTTATGATGTCTTCACCCAATATTACATTGGTGACAAGAAGAATCATTCTAATAAGCGAATTGAAGAATTCAATGACATTGTTGTGCAAAAAGGTGAGGAAAAGAAGGAACCGATTATTTTTCCTAAGTTGGAAGGTGGTCTTTCAATTGGTCTCATATTTGTTGTAATAATCTTATCCATATTCTTTTTGGGACTTCTCACTGTAAAATGGTTAATGAATGATAAGGACAATCAAATTGGTGGGATGGATGATAAACCTTTGGTTGTAAAGGAAGAGAGGGAACTTGCAGATGATGAAGTTGATTTGGATGAGTTCCTAAAAAATAGGAACATTTAAATAATAGGAAATCGAGAAAATGGCTTACAAAGAAAAATTTGAGAAAACAAAGGAATTGTTTGAGGGACTTGATGATAATGACATTTCTTCAATTCTTTCAAAGTGGAAAGAGGCTTTTGTGATACGAACTGAGCTTGAAGAGTTTGATGCTTTGATGAGGGAAAACATCAAGGTTTATTTGAAGAGTCATTACTGGAAGAAGTATCTTGATCCAAAGACAAAAATAAGTGTTAGTTTAACAACACATAAGGAGGAGAAGATTAATGAGAAGGAACTTAGAACAATACTGAGTGATTCACAACTTGCACAAGTTACAAGGATTAAAGCTTTTGAAAAGTTGGATATTATCACTCCAGAAGTAAGAGGGAGGTTGAAGAAATATGTTAAAGGAAAAAATTAAGAACTTCAAAGATAAGAAGAAGAAAAAGAAGTACATGAAGCTTTTGAAACAAATGAAGAAAGATGTTACGGAAATAAAAAAATTAGAGGAGGAGTTAAATATGGGAAAGTTAGAATTAAGCGGTGGAGATCTAAAGATGAAACAAGAGGTGCCTAATACAGTTCCAGAGCCACCACAAGAAATGGTACAGCAAGTGGCACAACCACAACCAGTTCAACCAATGCCACCACAAATACAGCCAACTATGGATATTCCACCAATGCAACGTGTGCAGCAACCGATTATAGACTCACCATCACTGGAAGAGCCAGTTGCTGAGGAAAACATAATCATAAGGTTAGAGCTTATCAATGGAGCAAATTTGGACGTTCCTGTTGATAGAGAGAATGTTGCTTCATATATCACTCAGATAAGAAGATTGATAGTTGGAGAAGTACCATTCCTTGATGTTGAGGGAAAGACACTTAACAGTAGAAGCATTGTAATGTTTGAAGTGTTGGTTAGTGAATAAAGTTTGAGGGAGGAAAGATGGATACAAGAACTTTTATGAATCAAGAACAACCAGTTAACAGATGGAAGATTGTTAAAGTAGCTTTTGTTAGTTGTTTTGCAGGAATTTTACTTGGAGTATCGGTTGCTTTGATAGGCATAGCTGGATAAGTATTTTATTTTTTAATACTTACATTTAACTACTTTAGAAAGGGGAGGAGAAATGAATAAGAAAGTAATGTTTAGTTCAGTAAGTGATGAATGGAATACTCCGAAGAGTTTTTTCGATAAGCTTGACAAGGAGTTTAACTTTGATAGTGATCCATGTCCATCAAGTGTTCCACTTAAAAAAGGATTAATTAATGGGTGGGGGAATAAAGTGTTTGTTAATCCTCCATATTCAAAGATTAAGGATTGGGTTAACGCTGGTCATTATTATGGATCTACTGGTAAACTTGTAGTTATGTTGATACCTTCAAGAACAGATACTAAATGGTAGCATGAGTATGTGATGAAGGCCAAGGAGATTAGGTTTATAAAAGGAAGGCTTAAGTTTAGTGGTCATAAGAATTCAGCACCTTTCCCAAGTGCAATTGTTATATTTAAAGGAAATGATATTATATGAAATTAATCACAGAGAATAGGATAGTGTATTTTTTAATGGCGGTTCTTATAATTACAACCGTTGTTGATTTAGTGACTGCATTGAGGATGCCACTGTTTGAATCAGGAGAAACCAATCCTCTTTATAATATCGGTGGGTTAAAACTTCTTTTAGGGTTTACAGTGTTTTATTTAGTATTCATCGGTTGGAAGGTTAGAGGCAATGTTTCTTTCCCTAGCATCTTTTATATTGTTACCGTATTGATTTATTTGTCAGCAGGTCATCTTATGGGTGCAGGGTTTAATCTTACTGCAACTCAGCAATACAATGACGATCCAGTAATATTTACTGAAGCGATTGAAAAAATGGATAGTGAGGATAAATCTTCATTTTATTTCGGAGTAGTTGGTTTGTTTATTATGATACCAATGATTATAACATTTATGTGCTTCTTTGTAACCTGGAAGATATACTTGTTAAGAAAGCCAAAACGTGAACTCTTGTATAGGAAAGCCCATGAATTAATAAAGAAAGCAGAGGAGTGATAAATGGTACAAGTTGATACATATGTTATTGCCAACAAGCTTAGATGGCTGTGTAGTTGCAGGGCTTCAAATTCAGACGGGCAGGTTGTTTGCAGGACCTGTCATACAAGAAGGGGTAACGAATGCCCTTCACAGTAGGTGGTGAAGAGGTTGCAACTGGTGCAGCTGATCCAACAACAATGTTTGTTGCAGTTGGTGCAATTTTAGGGGTTGGTTTTATTGCAACGATTGCTTATGGTATATATTTAACAATGAGTAAGTGAGGTAATGAATATGGAGAAACGAAAAATAGTAGCAATTGTTTTTGGGATAGTGATTTTGATAATGTCAGTCTTTGCTTATGTTAACAGAGATGAATGGTTTAATACTAGAGTGACTCTTGGTTATGCAGATGGCTGCAATGAAGTATATGTCAATTCTTTATTGACTACCCCTATATGTGAGAACGGTAGGGCCATTGAAAAGATGAGGGAGGATGCACAATCGCAACAGATACCAAACATTCCGATTATGCCCACCTAGGCATAGTCGAATTACTTGAAAAATTGAATTCGATTTATGACAAAGAGGAAGCATTGGTTAAAGAGTTTGAGCAGTTGCAGGATGACAAGGAGATGTTGCAGATGATCATAATGCATCAGAGCAATAAAGAAGCTAGAGTTAATAAATGTTAAACCTTATCTTCCGATTCATTGTTGGTGGACTACTTCTACTGATAGCCTTTTCTTCAAGCAATCAATATATTGTTGGCTTCATACTAATTGTATTCTTGAGTTGGGTATTACTGAAGCTCATTAGATTAGGTGCTGATATATACTGGGCGATAAAGGGTGGAGAAAAATGGTAATATCTTTGTTGCATGATTGTGTACATTCTCAACATATATATTGAGTTTCATATTAACCTTGTTGCATAATAGTGTATATTCTTTCCCCACATATTGAGGTTCTTATAGTCCTTGTTGCATGATTGTGTACATTCTCAACATATATGGGTTGATTTATACATGATACTGTAACATGCTCATGCTCTTGTTACACTATTGTGTACAAATTTGGAGTTTCAAGTGCTCTATTTATACACAATCATGCAACTTGTTACATGAACGTGTATAAATTGATATGCTGAAGGTTTGTTTTTATACACGATAGTGTAACACGAAAAACGAATTCCGAAAAAAGAAGTTACATAATTATGAAATTTTGGTCTAAATTAACCCCCAAAATCCCTGAATGGCCAAAAGAAAATAACTTTTTTCTTTTGAGAATGCGGATACCAGCGTAGCGATCTTTCCTGGATTTCAAATTTCAAATACGTATTTCAAATAGGTATTTCAATTCATTTGAAATAGGGGGTACGGTAGGGCATATTTGAAGTGTTTTCAAATCGTGACCGTTCCTCTTTGAATTGAATTAAAGCCCAAATTTGAGGGGTGTATTTGGCTTGAAAAGGCTAGGCTATTTGTATCAAATATAAGGCTTGATTTTCGACACAAAGATATGAGCTACTAAATTATAGCGTTCTATCTACTGGCTTAATTCATGGCTATAATATAGAGCTGTCTAGCTGATTAATTTATCTCAATACAAACTCCCTTATTATATACTGTTTAGTTTGCAACTTTGACAGATGCCCTTATCCAACATAAAGGGTTTATATGGGGTTAAATGTATTCTTCCGCAAAAGAAACATTCTATCTGTATCATCTCTTGTTGTTCATGTTCCATAGTTCTCATTCTCCATTTTTGATTTTATGCTCTTTTTAATAGGAATTTCTTTTATATAAGTTACTATTAATTAACATATATATTCCAGTATATAGTATTTCTGATTTTATGCGGTTTTCCTTTATAAAGGAATTGCTGAAAACAAAAGTCTTTATAAATGGGGTATAGTAATTTATCGAAAGGTTTATATAGTTAATCCTTTACTATACTGTTATGAAGGGAAAAAACCTTCAAGGCTTACGCGCCTTTAAACGTGGAGATGATTAACATGAACGATACACAAAAAAGCGATATTGCAAAAGAATTAAACGAACAAAATAAGCGAATGTTAAGTATATCAAGGTCGCTTGATGCGTCAAAAATTGGAGAAATTAGGGCAGTAATGAAAATTAACGATACTCTCATAAATGATTTAATGGAGGGCTTATGAAAATGGAAGAAAACAAATACTTTAATATCATACTTTGCGGTATTGATAAAACAATAGCAGTAAATCCAATTACAAAAGAGTTTTTCGATAGTAACCCAAAAAAAGAGAATACCGCCTTTTTTGTCTGTTACAGAATGGAAAACGAAAACGCAAATAAATTCATAGAGGATTTAATAAATATCGGCGGTTACACTATGGATTTAACAATAAGCGAAGGGGTGACAGAATGAAGATAACAAACGATATAAGAATAACTAAAGAAGGAAAAAAGAGAATAGACACTTTACTAAATTCCCCTTTAGTAGACAATTACCACAAAACTTTAATCAAAACAATAAAACACAACATGCCAAAAAACGTAAGTAAAAGCGATACAGAAGTTTTTAAAGCTATAAGCAACCAATACGAAGGAGTGGTTTAAAATGAATATAAGTGACGAAATAACGGCATATCGCATTTTGGAAGAGCAAATAGTAATATTAACAAAAGAAAAGGTAATTGTAGTAAATCAAATAAAAGCATCTTTTAAATATGCCGATTTAATGATTAAACATTATAAAAATGTTAATGTTATACATAAACCCCTTTGGATAAAGTTTTATTCAGACTGGAAGAATAAAAAACTTACAAAAGACTCTTACAATTCAAAAGATACGCTCACTGTAAATTATGCGATATTAGAACGGTTTAATAGCTTTAAAATGGTGACAGAATGAAAACAACAACTTACAAAGGTGAAACCATCGACCACAATTTAAGCGGGGTTTACTCTTGCTTTATGCTCAATGTCGGTTTTTTAAAAGGTTACACTATTTCAGGTCTAAAGGGGCTTATTGATAAGCAATTAAAAGAAGGGGTGACAAGATGATAATAGACAGCGGACAAGATATAATGAACAATGGACAATGGAAGTATGAAGGTTTACTTAAGTGGGGTGGCGAAACATTCAGCTTTAGAACGAACTCAAAGCATCAGTATTACAAATTAAAAAGCGGGAAAATGGCTAATCATACATTTGTTAATGGAGTAATCAGAGCAAGAAGTGTTTATGATGAAGAAAACAAACAAGAAATAAAACCTAAAGAGGTGTCACAATGAGCATAAGCCAACTAATAGAAGGAGAAACAACAAACACAAAACAACTACAAAACGAAGGGCTAAAATATATTAGCAGTAGTTTAGGAATAGGAAAACCCCAAATACACGTTTACGGCAACTCAGACTGTATGGCAGTAATACAACAAAAAGGCAACGCTTACGTAGTGATAAAAGCTTCATACATGACCGAACAAGCAAACAATACGATAACCGAGGGCTTACTATGAAAAACGCAATAAAGAACGCAATTAAGCGCGGTTTGTCTCGAATCTCCCTTTATAAACCTATCGGAAATGACTTCATGAACTTTGAAAAGTACAAACGAGCAATAACAACTAGAGAAATAAACAGGTTTCAACAAAAAGCGAGAAAAGAAAGCATACGCAACATAAACAAAGAACAAAGGTTTTTTCAATGATAAAATA
>Ga0222658_1000221_pt1 | contig 34313 bp, 34 predicted proteins | sample AntAcemetagen476_FD_179830 | JGI IMG/M metagenome (GOLD analysis project Ga0222658, IMG submission 179830) | Saline water microbial communities from Ace Lake, Antarctica - #476 | ecosystem: Environmental > Aquatic > Non-marine Saline and Alkaline > Saline | place: Antarctica: Ace Lake... | reverse complement strand
GAGCAAAAGCATGTTTAGGATCAGGGGTGCTAGTAGTTATGGTAACTTCTAACCCTTGGATCCTGCCAATTTTATCATATTCTATCTCAGGGAAGATGATTTGTTCAGAAAAACCGAGGGTGTAGTTGCCCTGATTGTCGAAGTGTTTACGACTGACACCTTGGAAATCTTTAAGACGAGGAAGAACCAAACCGATTAGTTTTTGGCAAAAATCGTACATTTTGTCACCATGAATAGTTGATTTAAGACCGATGACTTCACCTTCTCTAATGTTGAAACCAGCGACAGAGAGTCTGGCTTTGGTTTCCTGAGGTTTCTGTCCAGTAATAACGGTTAGCCACTCTTTGGTTTTGGCTAAAAAGTCTTTATCACTCTTAAAGTCTGAGGAACTGGTGTTGATGGTAATTTTTTCAATTTTAGGAACAGCCTCGATACTAGAAAGTTTTAACTCATCTTTGAGTTGAGGACGAATTTTCTTGAGGTAGGTGGTTTTAAAAGTAGAAGCCATGATTATTTAGTGTCATTTTTAATTACTTGACCACATTTTTTACAAACCCTAACTTTGGGTTTTTGAGAAGCGTCAAAACCAACACGAGTAGGTTTCTTACAAGCAGGACAGATAAGAGCTACGTTGGAAACTGGTATAGGACGAGGAAGTTTGGTCTTTTGACCAGGTTGATTATTGGCGGCCTTAACGTGACGAAAGTAGAGATTTAAGTTTTCCACCACAACCTTGTCATCTTGAGGTAAAACCTTAAGAATCTTACCCGTTTGACCCTTGTCTTTACCGGCGGTTATTTTTATGGTGTCTCCTTTTTTGAGTTTTTTCATGATTTAAATAGTTAAACTACTTCGGGTGCTAAAGATGCTATTTTAATAAATCCCCTATCTTTTACCTCTCTGGCAACTGGACCAAAGATACGAGTACCAATAGGTTCCTTGCTAGCAATGGATTCTATAACAACAGCGGCATTGTCGCTAAAACGAACGTAAGTACCATCAAGACGACCGCGTTCTTTTCTGGTTCTAACAATGACAGCTTTGATTACTTCCTTGTCTTTGGTCTGACCCAAAGGATCAGCGCCTTCAACAGCGGCGGTAACAACATCACCAACGTGACCAAAACGACGTCTAGAACCTCCATGAACTAAGATAACCCGCAGCATTTTGGCTCCGGAATTATCGGCAACATTTAGCATTGTTCTGAGTTGAATCATGGTTACTTAAGAACTTTAATAATTTGCCAACGTTTACGACGACTTAATGGTTTGGTCTCTTCAATAGAAACCCTGTCGCCTTCTTTGGCTTTAACTTTGTTATCGACTAAGTAAGACTTGCTGGTCTTGGTACGTTTGAGGTAGAGAGGGTGAGCCTTGATACGATCAACTACTACAACAGCAGAGTTGGTCATTTTAGCACTCTTGACGATACCTATGAGTTTCTTTTTCATTTTTCTTGTTTTTGTTTGGTTAGTAATTGAGAAATTTGTTTTTTGATAGGCTTGTGAGCATTGGTGTTCTTTTCTTGACCAGCTCTAATCTTTAAACGAATATTAATAAGCTCTTTTTTAAGTTCAAGTAAGGTCTTGGCACCTCTTGAAGGCTTGGCCTTTTTGGTATTAACTTTTTTAATGGTGGTTTTGGTGGTTTTTTTAGGCATTAGCGTTTAATAAATTTAGTTTTAACTGATAGTTTGTGTCCGGCTAAACGCATGGCCTCTTGAGCCATAGCTAAATCGACTCCGGAAAGTTCAAAAAGAACTGCACCAGGTCTAATGACAGCAACATAACCGTGGATATCTGCTTTACCAGAACCCATACGAGAACCTGCACTTTTTTTGGTATAGGGTTTGTGAGGAAAAACACGAAGATAAAGTTTACCCTGACGTTTGGTAGCGTGGGTAATAGTACGACGAGCTGACTCTAATTGAGCTGAGGTAACCCAACCACCAGACATGGCTTTGATACCAAAATCACCAAAGGCAAGGTAGTTGCCTCTTTGAGCATTGCCCTTCATTGAGCCCCTGAATTCTTTGCGGTATTTTCTTTTGGCTGGTTGTAACATGATTAATAGCTAATTTATTTGTTTGTATTTCTGTAATTATCGGTTTTGACGTCTGACTGAACTTGCTTACCTTTAAGAATGTCGCCGGTGTAGATCCAGACCTTGACACCAACATAGCCGGAACGAGTTAAAGCTGGTCTCTCTGCATAATCAATGTTGGCTCTGATGGTTTGGGTAGGAATACGACCTTGTTTGTATTTTTCAGTACGGCCGATTTCTGCTCCACCGATTCTGCCAGAAAGAACAATCTTAATACCTTTGGCACCAGCACCCATGACTTTCTCAATGGCTTGTTTGATAGCACGACGGTGAGGATAGCGTCTCTCTATCTGATTGGTTAAACGGTCTAAGACTAGAGCGGCAGAGACATCTGGGTTTTTGACTTCTAAAGGATGGATATTAACCTTGATGGGATAGTTTTTGGGAGGATTCTGGTAACCTAAAAGAAGTTTGTTTAACTCCTTTTTTAGAAGTTCTAGACTGGAACCGCCACGGCCAATGACAACACCGGGGCGAGAAACGTGAACATAGATATCAATGGTGTTAATGGAACGTTTAATCTCTACTTTTGTAAGACCAGCTAAAGCAAGACGTTTCTCTAAGAAACGACGAGTTTTGTTGTCTTCAAGAACTTGCTTAGCATAGTTCTTTTTGTCAGCAAACCAGATAGATTTGGTGGGGAAGATGATGCCGGTACGGAAGCTGGTAGGATTAACTTTTTGACCCATGTTGATTATTTAATTTTTGTTTTAGTATTAACTTTTTTAACGGTTTTAGTCTTTTTAGTAGTTTTAACTTCTTTTTTTGGCTCAGGAGAAGATTTTTTAGGAGCTGGAGAAGGAGTAAGTTTGGCCTTAAGAATAACAGTCATGTGAGAAGTTGTCTTGTTGTAAGGTTGAGTACGACCACGGCCGGCATATCTCATACGACGAGAGGTACTGGCTTTGGTGGCATAGGCTTGATAGATAACTAAGTCAGAAGGAGCAAGTTTGTACTGGTCAGCGGCATTTCCAATAGCTTGTTTAAGTATTTTAATGACAAACTTTGATGCTCTGTTAGGAACAAATTTAAGTACTTCAATAGCAGACTGAGGATTTTGACCAACGATGCTCTTAAGAATTAAGTTGCATTTACGAGGTCCAGTGATTACATAGCTTGCGCTGGCGGTAACGGTAATGGTGTTGTTAGATTTTTTATTCATGATATTAAGTCTTAGCTAAGATACGTTTAGTCATACGTCCATGGCCTCTGAAGGTTCTGGTAGGAGAAAAGTCACCTAGACGATGTCCAACCATGTTTTCAGATACAAAAACTTCGATAAATTGTTTACCATTGTGAACCAAGAAGGTAAAACCGACGAACTCTGGAGGAATTTGGCTGGAACGAGCCCAGGTCTTGATAGGGAGCTTTTTACCACTAGATTGCATCTTATTCACCTTGGCGACTAATTTTTCATCTACGTATGGTCCTTTTTTACTGCTTCTAGACATATTGTTTATTTTACTTTATTTATATTTATTTTAGCCTTATTTCTTGCGACGGCGTGATTGAATAATAACTTTGTTAGAGTATTTCTTTCTCTTACGAGTAATTTTACCCAGGGTTTTCTTACCCCAAGGACTCTTAGGAGAAGGCATACCAATTCCGGAACGACCTTCACCACCACCGTGTGGGTGAGAACCTGGATGCTGGGCTACACCACGAACGGTTGGGCGAATACCCATGTGGCGTTTACGACCGGCCTTACCAAGTTTTTCTTGTTTGTGTTCAGGATTAGAAAGGGCACCAATGGTGGCACGAGCAGAACTTTTAAAAAGTCTGATTTCACCAGAAGGCATTTTGACTAAAATCTTGTCACCTTCTTTGGACTGAATTAAGGCATGGTTACCAGCAGAACGAATCAACTGTCCACCTTTACCAGGAGTGATCTCTAAAGCGTGAATGGCGATACCAACAGGAATGTTTTTGAGTAAACAAGTGTTACCTGGTTTGATATCAGCGGCTTCAGAGGAGATAACTGTGTCATCAACCTTCAAACCCTGAGGGGCAAGAATGTAGTTCTTGATACCATTGGGATAGACTAAAAGAGCAACATCAGAGGTACGATTTGGAGCGTACTCAATTGAGGTAACTTTGGCGGGCATGTCAAGGATTTGACGCTTCCAGTCAATATGACGGAGATATCTCTTTTGACGACCGCCGCGGTGACGAACCGTTATTTTACCAGAATTGTTACGTCCTGATTTTTTAGGGTTAATTGTATGGAGTTTTTTACTGTATTTTTTAGACATTTTTTAAATTATTTTAGATTGCTAAATAGATCGATCTTTTGTTTTGGTTTAATTTCAACAGAAGCTTTCTTGTAACCTTTGACTGTTTTGGGCTTGCCAGTACGACGATCTCTCTCTTGCCTGTTCTTGATGATCATGGTGCGGACCTTAACAACGTCAACGTCAAAGAGTTCCTGAACAGCCTGCTTGATCTGTATCTTGTTGGCACGGGTGTCAACCTTGAAGTGATAACGGTTAAAAACATTATCTTTAAGACTCTTCTCACTGAAGATGGGTTTGATGATGATGTTGCGGCTGTTGATTGGATTAGACATTTTATTTCAGTTTATTTTTAGTAGTTTGTTTACTTTCTGCTTTTTTCTTATTTTTTCTGTTTAAAACAGGTTTAAGTTTGGTGGTGATTTCATCTAAAGCTTCAGCAGTAAAGAATATGTTGTTAGACTGAGCTACTTTGAAGGTGTTGAGTTGAGAAACAAGTATGAGAGAAAGATTTTTAATGTTTCTGAAGCCTCGAAGCTGTTCTGTAGATAGTTGGGTGTAAACGAGAGTGAAGGATTTTTTTAAAGCTTCAGCGGGAAAAATCTTGATAGCATCCTTGGTCTTGAGACTAGCTTTAGCGGTTGGAAGTTTGACTAAAGAAAGACGGTTGTCTTTTTGATATATAGAAAGAATACCAGCTAAAGAAAGGGTTTTCATTTTCTTGTTTAAAGACTTGGGATTAGCTAAAACGCCTTTAGGACCGTGAGCAATACCGCCACCAACGAATATAGGAGCAGAAAGAGCACCATGACGGGCACGACCGGTTCCTTTTTGTTTCCAGATTTTTCTGGTAGAAGCTTTTATTTCACCACGGGTCTTAACTTTAGAAGGAGTACGATGAGAGTTGGCTTGATAAACGTGAATTGCTTGAGATATAAGTTTTTGAGGAACCTCGGTCTTAAAAACAGAAATCTTAGCAGAACTAGACTTAACAGTTTTGTTGATTTTGATGGGCTTGGTGGTTTTAACGGTTTTAGTAGCCATGATTATTTTTTGTTAGATTCTTTAACTTCTTTAACAACTTCCGGTTTGGTTTCTTTTTTAAGTTCTTTAACTTCTTTAACTTTTTTAAGTTCTTTCTTTTCTTCTTTTACCTCGACCCTAGGAGCGTGTTTAAGGATGGTAATTTTGTTTAAACTGTTGCGAGCACCAGGAATGAGGCCGGAGACGGTTAAAAGGTGCTTCTCAGGCTCGTAGGAGACAATCTTAAGGTTGGTGACGGTAATGGTTTGGCTACCGTGATGACCAGCCATTTTTTTACCAGGAAGAACTCTACCTGGGGTGGTACCACGACCAATTGAACCTGGAGCGCGACGACGGTCAGATTGACCATGAGTACGATTTTGAGCGGAAAAGTTCCAACGTTTGATGGTACCAGTAAAACCTTTACCTTTAGATGTACCAGTGACTTGAATTTTAGAGTCAGGAGTAAGAGTGTCTTCTACTCTAACTTCTTCTCCGATGGAGTATTCTTCCAAGTCTTCAGTTCTTATCTCTTTGATGTGTTTAGGAGTAAAGTTTATTTTATTTTTCTTAAGATTGCCTTCGAGAGCTTTGTTGGTATGACGAGCTTTTTTGGTTTGACCTACACCAAGGATTTGAGCAAAATAACCATCTTTATCAACAGTTCTCTGACCAATAACATGATGAGATTGAACTTTAAGCAGAGTAACGGGCACGCGTCGCCCATTCAGGAAAACCTGCTTCATGTCTTGCTTGGTGGCGTACACTTGTTTTATCATTTTGTCGTTTAGAGTGACTGATTAACCTGTAAACAGGGCAATTGGTCATATTATTTAAAGTTTAATTTATTAAATCGTTACATCTTAATTTCGATGCCGACACCGGCAGGGAGATCAAGATGTTGTAAAGAATCAATCGTTTTGTTGGTGGGCATTAAAATATCGATTAACCTTTTGTGAGTTAAAACGCGATAATGCTCACGAGCATCTTTATCAGTATGAGGACTGGTGGTGATAACAATGCTTTTCTTTTTGGTGGGTAAAGGAACAGGACCAGCTACCTTAGCTCCAGAAGATAATGTGGTCTGAATGATCTTGTTGGCAGCCTCGTCAATTACCCGGTGGTCAAATGATTTTAGTTTGACGCGGATGCGGAGCTGATCTTTAGGGGCGGCCATATGTCAAAGTCTTAATTTTTAGTCGTTGATCTTGGTAACTACTCCAGCTCCAACGGTCATACCACCCTCACGGATAGCAAACTTAGAACCTTCTTCGATAGCGATTGGTTGAATGAGTTCAACGTCAACACTGTCGGCATTGTCACCAGGCATGATCATTTCTGTACCTTTAGGAAGCTTCAACTCACCAGTAACATCAGTTGTTCTGATGAAGAACTGAGGTTTGTATCCATTAAGGATAGGAGTGTGGCGACCACCTTCTTCTTTAGAAAGAATGTATGCCTGAGCAGAAAACTTCTTGTGAGGTTTAATAGAGCCTGCTTTGGCTAAAACCTGACCTCTTTGAATGTCTGTTTTTTCAACACCACGAAGGAGGATACCAGCGTTGTCGCCAGCTTGACCTTGATCTAAAGTTTGGTGGAACATCTCGACACCGGTAACAACACTTTTTTTAGTGTCGGTAATACCAACGATCTCGATTTCTTCACCAACTTTAACAACACCTCTTTCAATTTTACCTGTGGCAACGGTGCCTCTACCTTTGATGGAGAAGACATCTTCGATTGGCATGAGGAAAGGTTTGTCTAGATCACGATCTGGAGTAGGAATCCAGGTGTCAACAGCTTCCATGAGCTTGAGGATGCCTTCTTGAGCTTCTTTGTCACCTTCCAAAGCTTTAAGGGCGGAGACGCGAATAATAGGAGTGTCTTTCTCGAACTCGTATTTTTCGAGCAATTCATGAATTTCCATCTCGACTAAGTCAAGAAGTTCAGCGTCATCAACTGCATCAATCTTGTTTAAAGCAACAATCAAACGAGGAACGTTTACTTGACGAGCCAAAAGAACGTGTTCTTTGGTCTGAGGCATAACACCATCGGTGGCGGCGATAACTAGAATAGCACCATCCATTTGAGCGGCACCGGTAATCATGTTTTTAATGTAGTCACGGTGTCCTGGAGCATCAATATGTGCATAATGACGTTTCTCTGTTTCGTAAGGAACGTGAGAAATGTTAATGGTAACACCACGCTCTTTCTCTTCAGGAGAGTTGTCGATTTGATCAAAAGCCATCTCTTCAGCTAAGCCCTTACCAGCTAATGTTTTGGTGATAGCGGCGGTCAGAGTAGTTTTACCATGATCGACGTGACCAATAGTACCAATATTAACGTGTGGTTTAGTTCTTTTAAAAGTAGCCATATTATGTTTATTTTAGTTAATTAATAGACAAATAATAAATAACGATTTACTGTGGGTATTTTACCAAATTTATTTAGCCTTGTCAGCATCGGGTTTTAAAAGCTTGTCTGCAAGGTTATTTGGCAAGATCTGATAATGGCTAAGTTCCATGTACGGATTGGCACGACCAGCGGTTAAAGATCTTAAAGTTGTGGTGTAAGCACCAAGCTCAGAAAGAGGTACTTCGGCCGTAATAATACGAACATTACCACGCTGGATTGAGCCTGTTACCTGACCGCGACGGCTGGAAAGATCACCAATAACGTCTCCCATGTAATCATCAGGAGTGGTAACTTCTAGCTTCATGATGGGCTCGAGTAAAACTGGACCTGCCTGTTTAACAGCTGATTTAGTGGCTAAGGCTCCAGCAATTTTGAAAGCAATGTCGGAAGAGTCAACATCGTGATAACTACCATCAATTAAGTCGATTTCTATGTCGACCACGTTGAATCCAGCAATGACTCCATTTTCAAGAGTTTCTTTAACACCTTTTTCAACTGAAGGAATGAATTCTCGAGGAATAGTACCTCCAACAATCTTGTTGTTAAAGATAAAACCTTCACCGCGTTCCCTAGGACGAGCAATAATAACACAGTGCCCATACTGACCACGACCACCGGTTTGACGAATGTATTTTTCTTCAACTTCAACCTCCTTGGTAATGGTTTCACGGTAAGCAACTTGAGGTTGACCGGTATTAGCCTCTACTTTAAATTCACGCTTAAGACGATCAACTAAAATTTCTAGGTGAAGTTCACCCATACCTGAGATAACGGTTTGACCGGTTTCATGATCAGTCTTGATTTTAAAGGTTGGATCTTCTTCAGAAAGTTTAGATAAAGCTAAGCCAAGTTTTTCTTGATCAGCCTTGGTTTTAGGTTCAATAGCAAGAGAGATAACCGGTTCAGGGAAAGTTATTGATTCCAGAACAATAGGATCGGAGATATCACAAATAGTATCACCAGTACCAGTGTGTTTTAAACCTACCATAGCAACAATTTCTCCAGCGCGAGCTTCTTGAATTTCCTCACGAGTGTTGGCATGCATTAAAAGTAAACGACCCACACGTTCTTTTTCCTCTTTAGTAGAATTATAGATATAAGAACCGGACTTGATGACTCCAGAATAAACACGAACATAAGTTAATTTACCAACATGGGGATCTGTCTGAACCTTAAATGCTAGAGCTGTAGTAGGCTCGGTGACTTTAGGACTTCGTTCTATTTTTTCCTCAGAATGAGGTTTTGTACCTACCACATTGCCAACATCTAGAGGGCTAGGAAGATAGTCTACAATTCCATCAAGTAAAGTTTGGACACTCTTGTTCCTGAGAGAAGAACCTGGATATACAGGTATAATTTGATTGCCAATAGTGGCTTTTCTAAGAGCAGTTTTTATTTCTTTTATGTTAAGTTCTTTACCTTCTAAGTATTTTTCAAGTAAGGTGTCGTCTGTTTCAGCAACTGTCTCAATTAATTTGGCTCTGTGCTCTTCAACCTGATCTTTTAGTTCAGCGGGAATATCATCAGAAACTGTGTATTTAGCACCCGTTTCATCACCTTCCCAGATAATAGATTTTCTATCCAATAAAGTAATCAAACCTTTAAATGTATTCTCCACCCCGATAGGAATAGCCATAACCACGGTTTTGGCTCCAAGTTTTTCGTGAATGTCGTCAATAGTGCCAAAAAAGTCAGCACCAAGAACGTCCATTTTGTTGATGAAAGCAATACGAGGAACTTTGTATTTGTCGGCTTGGCGCCAAACGGTTTCAGTCTGAGACTGAACTCCAGAACTAGCATCAAGAACAGAGACGGCTCCGTCTAAAACACGCAAAGAACGCTCTACTTCGGCAGTAAAGTCAACGTGTCCTGGAGTGTCAATTATGTTGAAACGGTGTTCTTGAGGAAAAAGAGGATCACTAAAAGCGGGAGTCCAGAAAGCAGTTGTAGCGGCAGACATGATAGTAATACCACGCTCTTTTTCTTGTTCCATCCAGTCCATTTGAGTATCACCCTCGTCAATGTTACCGATTTTGTAAGTTTTACCGGTATAGAAAAGAATACGCTCAGTAGTGGTAGTTTTACCAGCATCAATGTGGGCAATAATTCCAATATTTCTAACTAGATTAAGAGGTAATCCTTTTTGAGTAATTTTTTTTTCAGCCATTTTTATTTTTTATTTTTTATTTCAATTGAGTACAGACAAAAATAACCACTACAAAAGTAGTGCTTAATTAAGTTTACCAGCGAAGATGAGAAAAAGCTTTATTGGCCTCGGCCATCTTGTGAGTATCTATTTTCTTTTTAGCTGCGGCACCTTGATTTTGATAGGCTTCCATAATTTCTGCTGCTAATTTCTCAGCAAAAGTGTGAAATTCAGAGTTGGAACGGGCACGAGCGGCGGCAACAACCCAACGAATGGCTAATGATTGTTTTCTTTCTGGTCGAATATTGGAAGGGACTTGATAACTAGCACCACCAACACGACGACTGCGAACCTCCATTTGAGGTTTAATGTTCTCAATTGCCTGTTGGAGATACTCTAAACCATCTTTTTTTGTTTTTTCTTCAATGATCTTTATGGCCTTATAAACGTGCTTACTAGCTAGATTTTTTTTACCATCATACATACAACCATTAACCATTCTGGTAACCAAACGGCTATCATAAATTGGATCGGGTTGGATGTTTCTTTTGGGTGCTTTTTTAGTTCTCATGATTATTCAGCTGATTTATTAGTAGTAGCTGGAGCTGATTCTGGAGCCGATTCTGGAGCAGCGGCTGCGGTGCCTCCAGTACTGCCGCGACGAGTACCGTATTTAGAACGGCTAGTTTTACGATTTTCTACTCCGGCACAGTCAAGTTTTCCACGTACAATGTGATACTTAACTCCTGGCAAGTCTTTTACACGACCACCTCTTACTAAAACTAAAGAGTGTTCGGCTAAGTTATGGCCTTCACCCATAATATATGCTGTGACTTCTTGACGGTTGCTGAGCCTGACTCTGGCAATTTTACGCAAAGCAGAATTTGGCTTTTTAGGAGTCATTGTCTTTACCTGAATACAAACACCAGCCTTTTGAGGATTAACCGTTTCAACCATGCGTCGGTTGACAGAGTTAAAACTTTTACGCATAGCAGCAACCTTAACCCTTTTGGGAGTCTTTTTTCTAGATCGTTTGACGAGTTGATTTATTGTAGGCATTCTAAGTTAGATATTTTATCAAAGATTGTTAATATTAGCTCGTTTTTTAGAAGTGGGGATTAAACGACCAATAATAACATTTTCCTTCATACCGATTAAATGATCAACTTTACCCTCAATGGCAGCATTGGTTAGAACCTTAGTGGTATCTTGGAAAGAGGCTGCAGACATCCATGAGTCAGTATGCAAAGAAGCTCTAATGGTGCCAAGTATAAGATTGGTAGCAGTAGCAGGTTCTCCACCCTGGGCGATGGCGGCTTCGTTAGCTTTTTCATAACTACCACGAGAGATGATTTCACCAGGAACAAGAATTGTGTCACCACCAGTGTCGATACGAACACGATCGCTCATTTGACGAATGACTACTTCGAAATGTTTATCATGAATGTTAATACCCTGAGATTGGTAAATAGACTGAACTTCTTTTATTAGATAGGTTTGTGCAGCACGTAGACCTTTAACAAGAAGAAGTTGTTTTATGTCTAAACCTCCAGAAGACAAAGCAGTACCTACTCCAACCAAGTCACCATCAGAAACTTTTAAAGTTTGGGTTAGGGGAACAACATATTCTTGACGTTCTTCTTTGTTTCCAACAGGAGTAACAGTAATGCGATAACCAGAGTCAGTTTCTAAAATTTTGATTTTACCGGCAACCTCAGAGAGAGGAGACATTACTTTAGGAGTACGAATTTCGAGTAGCTCGGTAACACGAGGAAGACCTTGTGTAACGTCAGCTCCAACAACACCACCAGAGTGTTTTGTTCTCATGGTAAGTTGCGTACCAGGTTCACCAATTGACTGAGCAGCAACTATACCAACAGGGTCACCGATTATGGCAAGTTTATTGGTGGCATAATTGTGACCATAACACTTAGAACATAATCCAAAGCGAAGACTACAAGTGAGAGGAGATCTTACGTTAACTTTTTCAACCTTGGCAGTAACAATTTTTTCGGCAATTTCTTCAGTAATAATTGCTCCAGAAGAAAGAATTACTTTCTTGGTTTTAGGATGAATAACTTTCTTAGCAACGTAACGATCAACTATACGTCGATAGAAGAACTTACCTTTATTTTCAATTTCTAAGAAATTTTTTGTACCACAATCTTCTGTACGAATAATAGCGTCGTGACTAACATCGACTAAACGGCGAGTAAGATATCCTGCGTCAGCAGTTCTTAAAGCGGTATCAGTTAAACCTTTACGAGAACCACGAATAGCGGTTACGTACTCAAAAATAGAAAGACCTTCACGAAAATTACCCTTAGTAGGTAACTCAACTAAATTACCCATAGGATCAACGTTAATACCACGCATGGCAGAAAGTTGTTTAACAGTGTTGGGAGTAATACGTCCCATACCCGTGTCAATAAAGAGACGGACAGGATTATCCTTGGAATAAGCTTCCCAAGTTTTATCAGCTAGTTGTTCGGCGGTCTCCATCCACATTTGAATGGTAAGTTTCTTTCTCTCTTCATTAGTAATCAAACCTAACTTAAAGTTATCTTCAATTTCTTTGGCTTTTTGATTGGCAATACCAATGACTTCCTTTTTACCTGAATACATTTCGTTATCTGAGATAGCAAAGGAAAGGCCAGAAATGGTACCTGTTTCAAAAGCCAATTTTTTAACCGCGTCGATTAATACAACGACTTCTTTGGGGTCAAGCTCATCAATGGCTCTTTCAAAAAGTTTTCTTGTTTCTTTACGAGTGAGACCCTCATTCATAAATTCCCATTGTTTTGGAAGTATTTGATTGAAAATAATACGTCCTACTGTGGTATCGGTAAGTTCAGATTTCTTTTCACCAAGGCGAACCATTACTGGTTGGCGCATTTTAATTTTACCGGTTTCATAAGCGTTTATAGCTTCTTTACTACTAGCAAAAGGGAAAATGTATGGAGAAAGGTTGCTGTCGATTGAAGTTAGATAATAAGTACCAACAGCCATTTCTTTCTTATCAGGAATAGATTCCGCGTGTCCATCAGCAGGTTTTAGAAGATTGTTTTGGGGCAACATGTATTTCCTGGCTTCTCTTTTGGCTTTTTTGGTCAAAGGAACATGGACGGCCATTTGGTCACCGTCAAAGTCAGCGTTAAATCCGGCACAAACAACTGGGTGGAGGCGAATAGCAGATCCTTCAACTAAAACTGGTAAAAATGCTTGAATTGAAAGTTTATGAAGTGTAGGTGCGCGATTTAGAAGAACAGGGTGGTTTTTGGTCACTTTTTCTAAAATATCAAAAACCTCAGGTTGACGTTTTTCAATTAAAATTTTAGCCGCTTTAACATTGGGAGCCAGTTCTTGTTTAATAATTTCATGCAAAACAAAAGGTTTAAACATTTCTAAAGCCATGTCTTTAGGAATACCACACTGATTGATTTTGAGCTCAGGACCAACAACAATAACAGAACGTCCAGAATAATCAACACGTTTTCCTAAGAGGTTTTGACGGAAACGACCTTGTTTACCTTTGAGAGAATCTGAAAGACTTTTAAGGGAACGTCCGGCACGAGTACGACGACTTGTTTTAGCTTGAGAAGAGTCAAGAAGAGAGTCTACTGCTTCTTGAAGCATGCGTTTTTCATTTCTAACAATAATTTCAGGTGCTCCAAGTTCGAGAAGTTGTTTAAGACGATTATTGCGATTGATTACACGACGATAAAGATCGTTAACATCAGAGGCTGCAAAACGACCACCAGATAACTGAACCATAGGTCTTAAGTCTGGAGGAATAACAGGAAGAATTTTAAGGGTCATCCATTCTGGGTTGGTCTGTGAATTAAGAAGTCCTTGAACCACCTGTAGTCGTTTAACAGCTTTAAGGCGGCGCGCTTTTGAATTGCAATTAATTTCTTCATTGAGTTGTTTTGCCAAATCTTTTAAATCAATTCTTCTAAGTGCGTCAAGGACGGCTTCAGCGCCCATACCAACGGTTAGCCATGCGTCAATGTCATATTCAAGAAGTTTTTGATATTCAGAATCAGAAAGAAGACTTCCTGCTTCAATTTTTTCAATTAATTTAGAAAGTTTTTCAAAAATCTCTTCGGTGACGCTTAGTTCTGCCACCATTTGCTCTCTTAAACTTGCGATTTGGCGCTTTATGTCTATCTTGATCTTGTCTGCTTTAATGGCTATTTCATCTTTTGCCTTTATTTCTGAACGAAGTTTTTTAATATCTTCTTTTGCCTGAGATTTAAAATCGTTTATCTTTTTGTCATAACTTTCTCTAATTTCTTTAAGTTTTTCTTCTTTTTTGGAATCGATCGATTCTATTCCTTCTTGTTTGGCCTTTGGATCAACGGAAAGAACAAGATATCGAGAAAAATAAATTATTGAGGTTAAGTCTTTTGGAGAAATGTTTAAAAGTAGTGATAGTTTTGAAGGAGCACCTTTAAAAAACCAAACATGGGTAACTGGAGCTGCTAAATCAATATGACCCATTCTTTCGCGACGAACACGGCTACGAGTAACTTCTACACCACATTTATCACAAATAATACCTCTAAACCTAACCCCCTTATACTTACCACAATAACACTCCCAGTCTTTAGTGGGGCCAAAAATCCTTTCACAGAAAAGACCATCTTTTTCTGGTTTTTGAGTTCGATAGTTAATAGTTTCCGGTTTTGTAACTTCACCATGAGACCAACCCTTTATCTCTTCAGGAGAAGCAAGTTGAATTTTAAGGCCGGAGAAATCGATGTTGTCTTTCATTAATTGTCTAACAAAATTATTAATTATCTTTTTCTTTTGTTTCAGATTTTTCTTTTTTGTCTATATCAAGAGAAACCTTTTCTTTTATAAGGTTGCTAGAAACGTGAGAGTTTTTCTTAGGAGCACTTTCTTTTTCCTCAACCTCTTCCTTTATTGATCCAACTGGAGAAATGGAGAGACTTAATGAATTAAGTTCTTTGATTAAAACCTTAAAAGATTCAGGGGTTGTAGATTCTGGAATTGGTTGTCCTTTAACAATGGCTTCAAAAGCTTTAGACCTACCAATAACGTCATCAGACTTTATTGTTATCATTTCCTGAAGTGTATGAGCTGCCTTATGTGCTTCTAGTGCCCAAACTTCCATTTCTCCCAATCTTTGACCTCCCATTTGTGCTTTACCACCAAGAGGTTGCTGAGTAACTAAAGAATACGGCCCTATTGATCTTGCGTGAGTCTTATCTTCCACCATGTGGGAAAGTTTAAGTATGTAGGCGACACCAACTGCAGTTTTTTCAATAAAAGGTTCTCCTGTGTGACCATCGTAAAGTTGAAATTTACCACTAATAGGTAAGTTTGCTTGTTTTTGTAATTTTTGAATTTTATCTTCTGAAATCTTTTCAAACGGAGGAACGGCTATTTTTTTACCCAAAGTTTCAGCGGCAATACCTAGATGGGCTTCAAGAAGTTGTCCTAAATTCATACGAGCCAAAACTGAAAGTGGTGAGATTATGATATCTAAAGGTCTACCATCTTCTAAAAATGGCATGTTTTCTTCTGGAACAATTTTACTAATGACCCCCTTGTTTCCATGACGTCCTGCAACCTTATCACCAACAGTAATTTTTCTTAGTTGGGCAACTTGAATTTTAATTTCCCTAATTACACCTGCATCTAATTCGTCTCCTTTGTTTCTATCTAAAATTTGAACACTAACAATAACACCATGTTCTCCATGAGGCATTCTTAATGAAGTGTCTCTAACTTCACGGGCTTTTTCTCCAAAAATTGCACGCAAAAGTCTTTCTTCTGCTGTAAGCTCTGTCTCACCCTTTGGGGCGATTTTACCAACAAGAATATCTCCAGGACTAACCACAGATCCTTGAGTTATGATTCCTTCGGAGTCCAGATGTTTAAGATCTGTCTCAGAAACACCGGGGATGTCAGAAGTTAATTCTTCTGGACCCAATTTAGTATCCATTACTTCAGACGTAAATTCACTTATGTGAACTGAAGATAAGAAATCTTTCTTCAATAAACGACTGGATACAACGATAGCGTCTTCATATCCTAAACCCTCGAATGAAGCATATCCTATTAGTAAATTCTGACCCAAAGAAACTTCTCCATTTTCACAAGAAGGACCATCTATTAACATGTCCCCTTTTTTAATTTTATCTCCAGGAAACACGACTGAGTGTTGAGAGTAACAGGTGTTTTGAGAAGTACGATAAAATTTTCTAACTTGATATTTTTCTAAATTATTTTTTAGAAAAATGTATCCATAGTCATTTGTATGGTCTTCAGTCAAGGTTTTTTTACTATCAGCGGCAGAAATTTTAAGAATAACTTCGTTTCCATCTGAAGAAACTACCGTCCCATCATTTCGAGCCTTAACAACCCATCCCATTGACTCTGCAACCGTAGACTCCATACCGGTTCCAACAACAGGGGAATCAGCTTTAAGTAAAGGGACTGCCTGTGTTTGCATATGAGACCCCATTAATGCACGTCCGCCATCATCGTGATGAACAAAAGGAATTAAAGAGGCAGAAGTACCAATAACCTGAGAAGGAATGATGTCTATATATTGAACTTTGTTAACGTCTGCTTCTATAAACTCTCCCTGATAACGACAAGAGACCCATTTGTCTGTAATAAGATTTCCTTTTCTGCCAATTTCAGCATGAGTTATGTAACAATCTTCTTCATCATCAGCGGAAAGATAGATTGGTGTTTGGTCATTAATCTTAATGATTGTTTTGTTGTCTTTTATCTTTTTTTCAACTTTAAAATAAGGTGCTAAAAGAAAGCCAAAATTATCAACTTTTGTGTAGTTTGCTAGATAGGTAACCAAACCAATATTAGGTCCTTCAGGAGATCTTATTGGGCAAATTCTTGAATATTGACTTGTATGGATGTCTCTCATTGAGAAACTAGCTCTTTCTCGGGTAACCCCTCCTGGACCCATGACTGTCACACGACGAACCGTATCTATTTCTGATAAAAGGTTTGTTTGGTCTAAAATTGCACTTAAACGATTTCGACGAAAAAATTCAGCGACTGCGGCAACTACTGGTCGGGGGTTAACAAAACCTGATGCGCTAGGCAACTGTTCTGGATCGGCTAAACTCATTTTCTCTCGTATTGACCTTTCTAGACTTAAAAGACCTCTGCGAAATGCTGTTTGATTGACTAACTCACCTACTCTTCTTAGTCTACGATTTGCCAAATGATCAATATCGTCTGTTTTACCTTTTCCGTTTTGAAGCTGAATAAGATATTTAATTGTAGAAACAATATCTTCTGGGGTTAGTGTGGTTGTATCTCCGTTGACGTCAAGAGATATTTTTTTATTAATTTTATAACGACCAACTTTACCCAAACTGTAACGTCTTGAATCAAAAAACATTTGACGGAAAAGATTTTTTGCATTTTCTAACACAGCTGGCTCACCGGGGCGTATTTTTTCATAAAAATCTAGAAGAGCTTCTTCTGTATTGGCGGTTGTATCTTTTAATAGAGTTGTGGATATGTAGGAGTGCTCTTTATCAATATCTACTTCCTTAAAAAGATTTATCATTTCTTCGTCACTTGAATAACCTAGTGCTCGAAGTAAAGTAGTGGCAGAAATTTTACGACGACGATCTATGCGAACCGATAAGTGGTCATTACGACTTATAATAACTTCAATCCAAGAACCGTGGATGGGTCTTATTTCTGCTTTGTGTAAATATCTGCCTGAATTACGATCAAGTTCTTTAGTGAAATAAACTCCTGGACTACGAACGAGCTGATTGATAACTACTCTTTCTACCCCATTAATAATGAAGGTACCCAGTGAGGTCATTAAAGGGATATCTCCCAAAAAAGCCTCCTCTTCTTGTATTTTGTTTGTTTTTAGATTGGTGAGTCTGACTGTAGTCCAGACGGGAGCTTCAAAACTAACACCTTTTTTTAGTGCTTCTTTTGGATTAATTTTTGGTTCTCCAATACGATGGTTTAAAAATTCAAATTGAAAAGATTTACCTGTAAAATCTTTTATCTGACCAAGTTCTTTAAGTGATTTTTTGATTCCCTGATTAAGAAATTCTGAATATGAGTCAGTTTGTATTTGCGTTAGGCTAACTTGAGGTAATTTGCTAGGAACGTTACCCCAATTTTCGCGCTGATTTTCTTTTAGCATTAATAGTTCTGGTAAAAACTTAACAATTTAAAGACAAACAGAAAAAGCCTGGCCTCTAATAGCCAGACTAGCTGTGTTTTGAGAATAACATAAAAAAAAAAGAAAGTCAACAATTCTTATTAAGATAAAGGCATATGTTTTGCTGATGTTCTTCTATTGTTTTAGCAAAACGGATTTCCCCATCTAAACCGTGAAGATAAAACCAATAATCAGAGGCTTTTGGATTAATGGCCGATTCAAGGCTTGTGTGGCCCGGGTTACAAATTGGACTTGGTGGTAAGCCTTGGTTGAGATAACTATTGTAAGAAGAATTTATTTTTAAATCGTTTGGAGTCAAAGAAGATGGCCACCAATCACAATTTAATTGTGAACATTTATTTGAGCTAATTGCATACTGAACAGTAGCATCTATCTGTAATGGCCAACCAGACTCTATTCTTTTTAAAATTATTCCAGCAATTAAAGGCATTTCTTCTGACTTTCTAGACTCTCTTTCAAGTAAAGATGCCAATATCACAACCTCCTCTTGATTTGAATAAACTCCTAAAGACTGTATGTTTTTTTTAAATTCCTGATTGAGTCGATTGACCACTTCTTCTGTGTTGGCATCCGGATCGAAGGCGTAAGTGTCTGGAAATAAGTATCCTTCAAGATTAACCGTTCTTCGAATAAAATCTTGAGGGTCAAAGTTTGGTTGAGAATTTTCTTCAGAAAATTTCTCAAGTAAGATTCGGGCCATTTCTTCACGCCTTAATCCTTCAGGAAAAGTGACCCACATCTGTTTTGTATTAGAACTGGTAAGTTTTTGGGTTATTGTGTTTAATGACTCAGATGGGGACAGATAAAAATAACCAGCTTGTATTTTTTTACTTAAACCCCTAAATATGATGTTAATTTTAGTTGCTGTACGAGAACGAACCAATTTTTTTTTGTGTAAATTTTCTATAATTTGATCTAGTGATTCCCCCGACTGAATAACTATTTCTGTTTTATTTGATAAGTCTCGATCTACAGGGGATGAGGCCCAAGAATACCATCCTATCAATAATATACCTAAACTTAAAAATAATAAAGAGAATTTTCGAGACATTATCAGTTTATACTTCTTCAAAAAGAGCACGGCGATAGGTCTTATTTTTACGGTTATACATAAAAATACGTCCACATTTACAGGTCACTTTATCGTGCCCTTTAACTTTTGATTTTTCCCATCGGCCATTTTTGAGAGCAGTACCACAACCGACACATTGTCCCCGAGAGAGAAGCCATGCTTGTACAGGAGCGATGATGTTTTTAAACACTTGACTGATAATTAATGATGGGTTTATTGTATCAGAGAAATAAATACAAGTAGTGGCTTAATGTTGGTCAAGAAAGTCTTGGAGTATAACAGACGCTGCCGCTGAATGGTGTATTAATCGGCGCTTAATGGCTGATTTACCGGTTTGAATTATTTTTTTTTGGGCTTGCTGAGAACTAAAGTCCTCATTTTGAAGATAAATTTTTCCGGAATAAGTTTTTTCTAAATCTTTCTTTAGGTCTTTAGACAAGTTTTTAATAACCCCTTTAGAAGGTTTTCCTAAAATTATAAAGTTAGGATTGTGTTTTGCAATTATCTTTCTTACTTGAACGAGAAGGTCTTTGGTATTTTTATGATAAATGGTTTCTAAAGGTTGGGATAATTTAACTGAGTCAGCCCAAGCAACACCTGTGTTTTTCAAACCTAAATCAAAACAGAGATAAATCATTTTTTTATTAATTTTGACTCAACAACTAACCGTCTAAGTTTGGTTCCAGGAGGTACACAAGTAATTAATTTTAAACCTGTTTGATTGTAATCCTGACGTAAAACATAGACATCTGAGGGTTTAACTTCATAAGCTTTAGTCACCTGATATACGTATTGAACCTTATCATAAGTGATAATTATTTCTTCTCCTTGTTTAATGTTGGGAAGGGTGGAAAAAATACTGGCATAGTCTTGTGGATTAAAAAACTGAGGTAAGGTTGAATGTCCAAAAATCACCGGACTTCCTTTTTGACCAGGAAGAGCTGTTTGAGGATAGTGAACTAAGTGTAAATTCAAATTTTCGTCCTCTAATCCAACTTCAACTTGTTCTATGTTGAGACTGGGAATGGAAAGTGTGTAAGAAGAAATGTCTCCGGATCTTGTGGTAAAAATAACATTTTCATTTTTTGTGTCAAACCAGTTTCTTGCCTTGGTGTAGTCAATTCCTGACAAAATCGTGGGGGCTTGAGCAGATCCATTAACAAAAGAGTTGTAGTGTGACGGAGACAAAAGATTGTTGGAGAAGAAAAGTGATGTGGAAGAAAAGCGGTAATTGATGATTGGCCAAACAACAAAAGCGATGACAGCGAGGCCTGTTGAGGATATTAGTGTGGGTAAAAAACGTAAATATCTAGGGATAGTGTGTCCTGGAGAAGGGGCTTGAGGAGTGGCTTTTTTGTAAGCGTAGAGCATTATTGTTAAAAAAATTTAATCAGAAACAACCACTTCCAAAATAATATTTTCTTCTCTTGCGGGAAGAATTTTACTTAAAAAAGGAATTCTGGGTTTGACAAAAATGACAATAGATTCGAAATTTGTACTTTGTTTTAGTTTTTCTTGAGCTTTGTTTACTGATGTCGATGTAATCTGTTCAACTAGAAAGCTTGTTTCTATTTCTGGAATTAAAACTCCAGTTGTTTTAAGCTCGGAGGAGTAGTTGTTTTCAGAAACGTATTCAGGGTTGGTGAATTCAAAATTAACTTTGTTTGGAGCCAGTACTCGAGAATCAGAGGTTTCTTTTTTAATTTCTTGATTAAGATAGTTTATTACCTTTGATTTAGAACAGATTAAAATTTTAGAAGACGCAGACAAGTCAAGACTTAGTTCATCAGATTCCTCACCTATTTCTCTGTTAAAGTCCTGCTGCTCAAACTCAAATTCTCCCAACATGATTGAAATAAGATCTGTGTTTTGCTGTTTGACCTGTGAATCAATACCTTGCTCAACCTCCTCTGTTGCCAAAGAAAAAAGAGCGTCTTTGTCTTCCTGAGAAACAGCTTTAACGGCCCTTGACGATCCTCCACCAAAATCATTTTCCCCTATTGCATGAAGAAGGGTTTTTGAGTATTTATCTACTGTAAAATTAGTGTTTTGAGAAATGTTGTAATCAGCACCAATTCGGCCCGCTGTTACCATTACCCCCGTTGCTTTGCCAAACTTTATTATCTCTCCATCAATAGTCAGGTCTGAACTTTTTGAAGATATTGTTACCTCTAAATCTAAAGTAAATATTAAATTGTCAGAGTCTGAAATGACATCAGTTCCAGAATCTAAAGTTATTGATTCAGCGGTGTGATTGTAAATTGACACTTTTCCAGTAGCTCTATCTCCAACTGTAGCTTCACCTGTGGTTGTGATTGTCTGACTAGTTTGAAAGGAAACATCTTTTGACTGAACTAGGATTGTGTCGGGTTGAGAAACGGTAGAAAGAATAACCTCCCTTGTTTCTTCTATTTTTTGAGAGGGAAGGGTCACAATAATCTGTGCCTTACCAAAAAATAGGTAAAAAATTGTTGTAGCCAGAAAAAGAGTAAAAATTAAGAGTGGGTAGATGAACCAATGTTTTGATGATAATTTTAAAAATGGAGTTTTCTTAATATAAGAAAGAAAAGTGTTAATCATTTTAGAAAACTGAGTAAAAACAGAAAATCCTTTTGGTTTAGAAACAGAACTTTCTTTCTTTTTAGTTTTTTCTGAACTTAAGGCAATGTTTTCTGAATGAGTTTCATCTACTAAAGGTGTTTCTGAAACGGGGAGATCTGCCAAATTAGACTCTGTCTCTTCTATCCCAAAACCAATGTCTTCTAGCCTTGAAACTACTGTTAATGATGGTGAAGGAGGAGGGGAACTAGAGTCTTTGTGTTCTTTTGATTCTGTGTCAATACCCAAGGCCTTAACCATTTCTAAACCACCCGAAAGAGCAACTGCTTCTATACTAAAATCAATCGGCAAAACCTCCACCTTTGGGAGGTGTAAAAATGAGAGTTTTTCTTTCCAAGAATGAGACATTAATTGTTGTTGTTCATTCTCTAGATTTGAACCATTAGTGAGTAAAAACTGTGGAGGAAGTTGTTCCATTCCAAGTCTAACCAGCGCCTCTTCAACATCTTTTGAAAGATCTCCTGAACGGCCTACCTCTTCACTGGCTTTAATTTTCCCCAACTTAACCACCGTTACGGTAACTTTTGTAGGATAAACTTCAAGAAGAATCGTGGTTGGGGGGACCCCGTCAGTAATTTTTAAATGATGAATTATTGCCTGAGTAACAGTAACCATACCCAAAGGCTTAAGAGATAGTTCTTTAAGAATTTTTTTTATTAAAACAGTTTTACTTGGATGTATTTTATCTTTTTCTAACCAGTGTTCTGGTAAACCCAAGATTACTTCGTTTGGTTGCAAAGATAGATTTTTGACAGCGTTTGTCAAAGAAGCATCAATGCCGTTTATGAGAGATTCTTGAGAGTCCCACATTTCAAAAGAACCAAAAGAGACAATTTCAGGGTTTTTTTCTAAATTAATCTTCCAAACAGCACTTTTAATTAAAAACTCGTGGATTTCTACCGCTAAATAAACTTTTAACGACTCTTTTTTTCGACTGGTGGAAAATATTTTTTTTAAGTCCATTGTTTAGATTGTCTTTAGATACAAACGTCTAAGCCCTTGCCCTAAAGATTTTTGTTTATATATCTTTATATTACCAATTTCAGCGGTATTCTTAACATGAGGTCCTCCACAAATTTCTTGAGAAAAATTTCCAACAGAATAAACTGTTACTTTTTCTGGATATTTGTGCTTAAAAAAAGCCAGTGCTCCTTGTTTAATTGCTTGATCAGAAGAGGCTGTTTTAAAGACTACTGGTAACTTTAATTCTACTTGTTTATTGATAGATTCTTCAACCTGTTGAATTTGCCCTTCTGTTAAGGCTTGATTGTAGGTAAAGTCAAAACGAGCCCTTTCAGGAGTGATGTTTGAACCAGACTGGACAACACCATCTCCTAAAATATCTCTAAGAGCTTGGTGTAAAAGATGGGTAGCGGTATGAAGCTTGATAGTTTCTTCTTGACGATCAACCAGACCCCCTTTAAACATTCCTACTGAAGCGGTACGAGACAGTTGTTGATGTTGTTGTTTTATTTTTTTAAATTCATTCATGTTTAATTCTTGTTTTTTTTGTTGAAAAAGCTCTTGAGTAATCTCGACAGGAAAACCGTATGTTTGGTAAAGATTGAAGGCAAATTTACTATTAAGTTTGGACACCTCGGCCTTGTTAAATTCTCTTAAGCCAAGATTAAGACTTTTTTCAAATCTGACTATCTCAGCCTCAATCAATGAATTTACTTGAGACACAGAAGAGGAAAAGTAGAGGTCTTTATATTGATAAAACATCTGTTCACATATTTTTTTAAAAACCCTGTTTACTTGAATATCAGGAGAGAGTCTTTTAAGATTAACCATCGCCCGACGAAATAGACGACGAAGAACATAACCTTGCTGTTTGTTCCCTGGTTCTAAACCTTCTGCCATTAGAAAAGTTACTGCACGAAGGTGGTCAACAATTATTCTCATGTCTTGCTGGTGTTCTGAATATTTCTTGCCTGTTTCTTTTTCTAGTTGTTTTATAAAGGGATAAAAGATCGATGTCTTGAAAATGTCTGGTTGATTTTCTAGTGTAGCAAGGAGCCTCTCTAGTCCTCCCCCAAAATCAATGTTTTTCTGTGTAAGTGGAGAAAAAGAACCGTCTTTTTGTTTTTGATACTCGATAAAAACAGAGTTGCCAATTTCTAAAAAACGCCCACAATCACAGTTAAGGTGACATCGATCATTTTTGTACGGAGATTTTTCGTGAAGACCAAGATCCGAACCAAAATCGTAAAAAATCTCGGAATCTGGACCGCCTATTTCTCCTGATGGCATTTTTTCAGGAGAACCACTACATGACCACCAGTTTTTATTAAATCCATAACTATAGATTTTAATAGAAGGATCGAAACCATTTTTCTCTAATGAAGGAGGCGTCTTTGTGTTAAATATCTTTTGCCACACCTCAATCGACTCTTTGTCTTGAGGGATATTTTTGTTACCTGAAAAAACAGAGACATAAAGTTTATTAGGGTCAAGTTTTAATTCTTGAGTCAAAAATTGGAAAAACCAGTTTAACTGATCTTCTTTTGAGTAATCTCCCAAACTCCAGTTACCCAACATCTCAAAAAAGGTTGTGTGATAACTGTCTCCAATGATGTCTATATCTCCAACCCTGAGACATGGTTGAATATTGACGAGTCTGTTTCCCATTGGATGTTTTTTTCCCTTAAGGTAGGAAATAAGCTGTTGCATACCGGCAACAGTAAATAAACTTGTGGTGACACCGTCTATTTGGATCAATGAATCAGAAGGAATAACTTTATGATGTCTTTTTACAAAGAAATTAAGATATTTTTGACGCAATTGATCGACCGTTAACATGGGTTTAATTATAGCTTATGAGGGGGATCAGAGGCTTGACTTAAGTTGGTCGCCTGTGTCATTACGAAAATATCGTGGAGATCGGTGGAGTACTGGTGGAGGTGGAGGTGGTGGCTCTTGAGAAGGGTAATTATCAGACGTTCTGTCTTTTGGAGAAGATGTTTTTGTTTCAGGTTTAATTGAAGATTTTATTTTTTTAATAAGGTTTGGGTCTGTATCTGAGTCATTAGAGAGAGAGTTTAAAGTTTTTTGAACAAAGTCCTTACCTTCTTGCGTCCCCAGTAAAACTGCCCCCAAAACACCAAGAGTTATTCCTAATACAAATGTAGAAAAAGAGTGGTCAGATGATGGTTCTTTTGGTTTATTCGAGGGGTTCATAATTTTCCGATTTGATAGGTGGGGGCGGGGGTGAATTCCGATCGAGAAAATTCGATATTAATTTAAAAAGACTGTTGGACTGTTTTAGACTTTCTAGTAATCCCGTAATGGCTGCAGCTGGTTGCGATAGGCCGTGTAGGGCAGATTCAACAAGATCTATTAAATGATTGATGCGGGTAAAAGATTGACGAAACTCTTTTAAAAGGAAAATTATTTGAATACCGACAATAACAATAACAATGGTGATTAAAGAGGTAGAAACGATGGTAATTACTTGGGACAGGCTCATATTGACTATAGACTAGTATGAAGTTTGTGAAGGGGAAAAGCAAATTTTATTTACTGACTTACTAAGGTAATCGGAATCCTTTTATTGTTAATCCGACCAAAACGATTGGTGGCTGATATTTCTATTTGATTTTCACCTAAAGAGAAAGGAATTGAGGTAATGAAATAACCAGAATTGTCCGGTTTTACAATCAAATCCTGATTAATTTGGATTATTGAATCTGGAGAGGTTACTCCCTCAACTGTAAGAGGAGATGTTAAAACTGCTTCTGCCTTTGGTTGGTATATTTCAAGTTTTGGAGGAATAATAAAAGCTCTCAATTGAAAAACAAGATAGATTAAAAAAATAAAAATCCCTAAGACAAAAATAAGAGATGTTGATTGAAATTTTTTTTTCATTGATTGGCGAGACAAAAGGTTTTTGTCTAGAGTAAGTTTTACAGAAGAAGAAAGGGAAAAATCACGTCTAAAAACGGCGACTAAGTCGTCAGGTTTTTTACCTAAAGCTTGAGCAACATTGCGTATAAAACCTTTTATGAAAGTATGAGAAGGAAGGAGTTCGTACTCATCCTTTTCTAAGGCCTTTAAATAGTCAGGGTCTATTTTGGTAATCTGAGAGAGTTTTTCTTTGCCTTAGTTGTTACTTTTTTCTTAGCTGGCGTAGCTACTTTAGTTTTCTTAGTTATTTTTTTAGTAGATATTATAAGACATTATCTTTCATCGCCACTGACTGATATTCCAATTATTGTATTTTCTTGGATAGTTTTTCTTTTATTTTTATCTAAAAAATCCAATATTAATAGTAAGAAGTTGACTGATTTAAATTTGATTATCTTACCAATTTTTTTAATTACAATTAAATTATCAGCTATTACTCTTCCGCTTATATCGTTATTTGTTTTATTTTCTAAAGATATAAATATTAGAATAAAAAAGATTGGATTGACTATCTCTGCTTTAATAATTTTTCTTCAAATTTTTAGTAGCGTTATTTTGACTGGCTATTTATTATATCCAGTCTCACAAACAGGATTACATTTTTTAGATTGGACTTTACCAAAGAGTTTTGTGATTGAAGAGTGGGAGTGGATTAAAAGTTGGGCAATTAGACCTCGGGTTGATAAGGATATTGTGTTGCAAAAAAGCATTATTTCGAATGCTTCTTATTGGTATGTGGGATTATTGATTTTTGAGAAAAAGATTTCTATATTACTGTGTTCATTAATCACAGCATTGATAGTAAAAGTATTATTTTCTAATGTATTTCACAAACGTCTTTCATTTGTGAATCCAATGCTTATTTTGACTTATGTTTTTGGTCTAGTTTTTTGGCTATTATCAGCACCTAGCTTTCGTTTTGGGTGGGGTTATATTGTTGTAGTTTTATTTATTTTGCTTTTTACTCTTTTGAATTTAGGTAGTTTGAATATGAAGGTAAATAATAAATTTAAAATGTTATTTTTATATTTATTTGGATTATTAGTGATTGTTAATGAACTTTTTTTGTTTACTGAATTAGGTAATAGAAAAATAGTTTGGCATACAAACTCTTTGGTATATCCTATGAATTTTAGGGAAAGAAAGACCAAGAAAATTTACGTTAATGATTTGTTATTTTTTGTTCCCAATCATGACTATGAGACTGATCAAACGGGATACTGGGGTTTCCCAGGTACACCCGAATTAGAAGAGGGTTTTTATTTATTGGGTCAGGAATACACCGATGGCTTTGGTATAAAAAAATGAGGAGTGAGTATTTTGTGGAGATGGCGGGTAGTGAACCCGCGTCCGCAACTGAGCAATAACACCACCTACAGACTTAGTTTATTTTTCATATTAGGTAAAACGTGAATAAACAAACGGTTTTTACCTAAGGCTTGTCATAAATCTTGGATGAATAATGGCAAGCAATAATTCATTGTCACACTGACTGAGGTTTCACCTATAAGCTAGCGCCAGTGAAATTGGCCTATAGATGCTAGTTAAGCTACAAGAGTAGCAAAATTTCGAGCTGGAGCGAATGCAGAACCGAAGCTCTCCATAATAGGACTGAAAAAGCCCTCACTCGCAACTGTGTCGTCATTTTGATCGACAGTTATGTTTTGACTTTGTTTAACGTCTCTAAGTCAAAGACGGTCTGCAGATGTTAATGAGCATATTACGTCGAATCAATACATCCCCGTAATGTCCTATATTATAACACCTAGATTGACAATGTGTTGGATTAATGAGCATAATGAAAACATATGCAACGTCAAAAAGGCTTCACTTTATTAGAACTTTTAGTAGTTATTTCTATTATTGGTATTTTAATTGCGATTAGCGTGGTTGGTTTTACCGCTGCTCAAAAAAGAAGTCGAGATGCTCGTCGTCGAGGTGATATGAAAGCTTGGCAAGATGCATTAGAGCAGGTTTATGCAGAGGAAACTAATTATCAAGGAACTGGCTCAAGTTTAGTTTGCCAGGATGCAGTTGATGCTCATATGAATGGGATTACTCCAGTTGATCCAAAAGGAGACACTTATGTTTATACAGCCTCTTGTCCTATTGCTGGTGATACCTACTGTATTTGTGCTCAATTAGAGCAGCTAGATAGTGGTAACAGTGACAGTAGCGCCTGTGCTTTTGGCAACTCTGGTGATGAAGATTATTACTGTTTAAATCAGCTTCAGTAAGTTTAACTACCATGGGCGATAACTAAGCCATAGATTTTTTTAGTTCCTGCTTGTTTTAAAATTAAGGCACATTCATTTAGTGTGGTGCCGGTGGTGATGACATCATCAATGATGAGAACGGATTTTAAATTGGGTATTTCTTTATTGAGAACAAAAGTATTTTTCAAGTGTGTAAGTCGTTTATTTTTATCACTAATTTTTGCCTGTGGCTGAGAGTGTTTAGTTCTTTTTAGTAGTTCTATAAAAGGAATATTGCTCAACTTGCTTAGTTCTAGAGCAATTTCTGTAGCTTGATTAAAGCCTCTTTGGCACTGTTTTTTTTGATGAAGTGGTACGGAAGTAATGACTTTTACTTGGGGGAAATCAGTAGTATAGTAAATCATTCTGGCTAAAGTTTGTCCGATATTTTTTATACTTTTATATTTCAAAGTAGTAATTAATTTTTTTATTACTCCTTCATATCGTGCCATGACAATAATTTTTTCTAATGATGAATTTTGTATTTTTAATTTAATTGCTAAAGGATAAAAGTTAATTTTTTCATAGCAGTTTTCACAGATATGGGTGTCAAATTTGCCACAGTCAATGCAAAATTTGGGGAAAATAAGATCTAAGATAAGGCTAAACATTCTCAGATTATTATTGTTCAAGCCTACCAGAACTGTATTGTTATATGATTGGCGCCATAGTAGCATAGGTCTTAATGATATTAAGCAATGAAGGAGATAAATATGCAGGGTTTTTACACTCATATTGAAGAAGATACGTTGGAGAATAATTTTTTTAGAAAAGTTTTATTCACTGGTTCTAATAGTCAGTTAGTTTTAATGGCTCTTCAGCCAAATGAAGATATTGGAAGTGAAGTTCACCCAGATAATGACCAGTTTTTTAGATTTGAAGCTGGTGAGGGGAAAGTTGCTATCGATGGTCAAGAATATTTGGTTAAAGATGGTGACTCAGTAGTGATCCCAGCTGGGGCTAAACACAATATAATTAATACTTCAGCTACAGAGATGTTGAAAATGTACGCCATTTATTCTCCAGCCCATCATCCAGATGGCACCATTCATGAGACTAGAGCTGAGGCGATGGCAGCTGAAGCAGAGGAACATCACCACTAGGTTTAGATTTAGTTGACAAGATTTAGATTGACAAATACTTTTTTAGAGTTATAATGAATATATATTCATATTAACTTAATTTAAGAAAGGGGATGAATATGCCAAATAGAGATGGAACTGGACCAACAGGGGCAGGACCTAGGACTGGAAGAAACTGTCTGAGTAATTGTTTTAGTAATAGTTTTTGGTTCTGCAGCCAAAGTAGCTATTGCTCCAGAAATTTCATTTAATTGTTCTTTCAAATCAGCAATTTCATTTGCCTTGAGCCGTAAGGCTTCGTGGGTTCGAATCCCTCCACCTCCGCCATCTAGTTACTTGGAATTTTTCATAATAACCCCAAATTCCTAACTAAAACTACTATTTAAAAAAGCCAACCATTTCTGCAAAATTAATTAGAAGCAAAATAATGATTAATGCAAATAAAGCAAAAAAATATCTAACCCACTTTATTTTAGAAACAGCGTAAACAGGAAAAAATTTTCTATCTATTTTTTCAATCAATACAGGATATAGGAAAATCAACACATATGTGAAACCTAAAATTGTGGGAGAAGTATTCGAGCTAACACCTGCAAATAAGGAAACAATACCCATAAAGTTGAAAAGAAAATGAGCAATAGTGGTTCCAATAATATTTTTAGTTCTATAAACAATCAAGGAAAAAACTGGAGAAAGAATGATTGATGTAGAAAAAACCAACGCGATTCTTGTTAAATTGGGGTTATTTACTAGATTTCCATTAGCGCTATTTGGCAAAATAATATGGCTCAAACCAAAAATAAAAAAAGAAATCAAAAAACCAATTATAAATCCATTGTATTTTGACCAAACTTGAAAGATTAACCCACGAAATAGTAATTCTTCCCAAAAGGCAGAAACTAAAAGAAAAATGATCCAAAAAAACATTTTTTCACTAAAAATAATCCTGTAATCAAAACCCTCAAATCCTCTTATCAAAAAAAGAAGAGGCAAAATATAAATTAAAGAATAAATAATAGATCTGAATAATCCATTTTTATTAAATAACTCATCTTTATAAGATTTAAAAATTAGACTTGATATAAAAACAATTGCAAAAATGAAAAATAATGTGCTGGCTACTGCAAATACTTGATAACCCGTAGAACCACAGGGGAACAAACTATTAATCAATGAGCTGCCCACATTACAAGAAGAAAGAAATATGCTTTGCTTAAGCATCTGCCATAAGATAAAAGTAAGAAAAAATCTAACCCAAAAATTATCCAAGCCATATCCTAAAAATTTAATTTCACCCTGATGATTTGAAAAGACAGACATGTAAAAATTATTCTAGCATACAAATCAAATCATATTGGTTAATAATTATGAAAAAGACTGTTGGACTGTTTTAGACTTTCTAGTAATCCCGTAATGGCTGCAGCTGGTTGCGATAGGCCGTGTAGGGCAGATTCAACAAGATCTATTAAATGATTGATGCGGGTAAAAGATTGACGAAACTCTTTTAAAAGGAAAATTATTTGAATACCGACAATAACAATAACAATGGTGATTAAAGAGGTAGAAACGATGGTAATTACTTGGGACAGGCTCATATTGACTATAGACTAGTATGAAGTTTGTGAAGGGGAAAAGCAAATTTTATTTACTGACTTACTAAGGTAATCGGAATCCTTTTATTGTTAATCCGACCAAAACGATTGGTGGCTGATATTTCTATTTGATTTTCACCTAAAGAGAAAGGAATTGAGGTAATGAAATAACCAGAATTGTCCGGTTTTACAATCAAATCCTGATTAATTTGGATTATTGAATCTGGAGAGGTTACTCCCTCAACTGTAAGAGGAGATGTTAAAACTGCTTCTGCCTTTGGTTGGTATATTTCAAGTTTTGGAGGAATAATAAAAGCTCTCAATTGAAAAACAAGATAGATTAAAAAAATAAAAATCCCTAAGACAAAAATAAGAGATGTTGATTGAAATTTTTTTTTCATTGATTGGCGAGACAAAAGGTTTTTGTCTAGAGTAAGTTTTACAGAAGAAGAAAGGGAAAAATCACGTCTAAAAACGGCGACTAAGTCGTCAGGTTTTTTACCTAAAGCTTGAGCAACATTGCGTATAAAACCTTTTATGAAAGTATGAGAAGGAAGGAGTTCGTACTCATCCTTTTCTAAGGCCTTTAAATAGTCAGGGTCTATTTTGGTAATCTGAGAGAGTTTTTCTATGCTAATTTGCTGTTCTTTTCTTGCTTGAGAAATAATCTGTCCAACGGTTTTCATTACTGTTTTAATTAATCGGTAGTTTTTTCAGCTACTTGATCTTGAGTGAGAAGTTTGTTGGCGTTTTCCAGATTAACTTCTCGTGGTTTGTTCCCCTCTTGAACAGTGATTGCCCCCACCCCCTCAAGCTGATCCAAAATACGAGCAGCACGAGCATAACCAATAGAAAGGCGCCGTTGAAGAAGTGAAGCAGAGGCTTTGTTGTTGTTTAAACAAACCTTGATAGCGTCCATAAATAAATCATCAACATCTTCTAGGTTTTGACCATCCAATCCAACGGCGGATGATGCTTTAGATTCTTTGATAACATCTGGTTGATACTCTGGATTAACACCACTTTTTCTAAGATGGCTAATCAAACTTTTTATTTCTTTTTCTGAAACAAAAGCTCCTTGAATACGCCTTGGTCTTGCTTGATCTGGAGGAATATAGAGCATGTCTCCCCTACCTAAAAGTTTTTCTGCTCCAGGAGAGTCTATAACAACTCTGGAATCAATCATTGAAGTGACTTGGAAAGCAATACGACAAGGGATGTTGGCTTTAATTACTCCAGTAATAACATTAACCGAGGGTCTTTGAGTAGCAACAATAAGGTGAATACCAACAGCACGAGCCATTTGAGCAATACGAGTTATTTTTTCTTCAACCTCATGAGGAGAGACAAGCATGATGTCGGCAAGCTCATCAATGATGATGATAATATATGGCATTGCTTGAAAACCGCTAAGTTCATTGTATCCTCCGATATTTCTTACACCAACTTCTGCTAAAAGCTTGTAACGACGTTCCATTTCAGAAACTGCCCAGTTAAGAGCATTGAGAACTTTTTCAACATCAACAATGACTGGAGTTATTAAGTGAGGAATATCGTTGTAGAGGCTAAGTTCTACCCTTTTAGGATCAACCATTATGAATTTAACTTCTTCAGGAGAAGCACGAAATAGGATCGAAGCAATGATCGTGTTAATCATGACTGACTTACCTGAACCGGTGGCACCAGCAATTAAAACATGGGGCATTTTTGTCAGATCGGTAACAACAGGTTTTCCAGCAACGTCTAAACCCAGACCAAATAGTGTACGGGACGGATTATCTTGCATCTGTTTGGCCGTAAGCATTTCTTTGAGGTTAACGAACTCTAATGATCGATTTGGAATCTCAATACCAACCAATGAGCGCCCAGGAATTGGAGCTTCAATACGAATTTGTCCTTGAGGAGCTGCTAGAGCTAGAGCCAAGTCTGATTGTCTGGCAGTAATTTTATTCAACTTAACACCAAGAGCGATTTCTAGAGCATATTGAGTGACGGCAGGCCCTTGATTAACTTCGACTACCTTAGCTGTAATACCAAAAGAGTCGAGTGTTTTTTCAATTATGTTGGCATTTGCATTTATGTCTCCTCTATCGGCCTTACCTATTTTTTCGGCAGATAATAAAGTAAGTGGAGGAGGTTGCCAAATGACAGAAGAAGGAGAAGAGGACGGAGGAAGGGTCCCTTTTACTGTTTCTTTTTTTGACTTAGAAGATTCTTCTTCTTTTTTCTTTTCTTGAGCTTCTGATCCCATGCCACTTATTTTTATTTTTGAACTTGTTTGAGAAGTTGAAGTAAATTTGGGTTTAGATGTGGTATCTTTTATTTTGATAAAAATTTGCGTTATTTTTTTACCAATAACTTGAAGCCAGACATAGATATCTTCAAGTGATGTTTCGAACAGAATAAAAATACCAATAAATACACTAATTAGATAAAAGAGATAAGCTCCTGCTTTGGTAACTAGTGATGAAATCGAAAGAAAAAGCTGCTTACCAACATTACCAGAACGCGAGATCCCAGTAAGAGCAATCAGGGTGATAAGTGACCCTAAAAATACATTAGGAGAAGCAATAGGCCAGTTAATTTTGGTAAGGATTAATCCCCCAGAAACAAAAATGAAGGGCATTAAAATAAATGTCCATCCAAAAAGTTGACTACCAACTTGGTATATCTGAGAGAGAACAGGCCCTTGGCGAGAAAAAGAGATAGCTAGTAACCCACCCAGACCAACAACCACAATAGCTAGAATTGAGTTGATAGTATCTTTTTTAAGGTCAACCTTGAATGGTTTTGATCTACGTCCACGTTTACGTGCCATAACAATACTGAGTATAACTTAAACAGGCTTAAAGACAAAGCTATACTTCGAGAAGAATAGCAATGACTAATGGTCTTCTTTCTATTTGTTTAAAAAGAAATTGTTCAAGCCCATTTTCTATTTTATCTTTAATGAAAGTAGGGTTGTTTAGATGAGCTTTTCTGTTTCCTTTAAGTATTTGAGCCACCTGTTCTTCTGTTCGTTTGATTAATTTTTGAGACTCTTTGGCATAAACAAATCCTCGGGTAATAATTTCTGGCTTACCCACAAGTTGACTTGTTTTTGAGTCAACAGGAACAAGAGCTAATATAATACCGTGCTTGGACATTGTTTGTCGATCGCGTAAAACGGTTAATCCAATATCTCCAATACCCAAACCGTCAACATAGACATTCTTACTAGGAATTTTTTTGCCTAGACGAAAACTGTTGTGAGAAACGTCAACTGATTGACCTGTGTCAATAATGTGTATTTGCTTAGATTGGTAACCCAATTGAACCGCCATTTTTTGGTAAAGACGAGCATGGCGTATTTCTCCCCCTACAGGAATAATGTTCTTGGGTTGAATCAGACGGAGGAGAAGGGTTAAGTCTCCACGGTGTCCGTGACCAGTAACATGAAGGGGTTTATCGGCGATGTCAGGATAAACAACATCTACTTCTTGTTCAAAAAGTGAGTCAATAAGTCCATAGATATTGGTTTCATTACCGGGAATAAAACTTGAACTTAACACAACTTTGTCACCAGAGTGCAGTTGAAGATGACGATGTTCTCCAGCGGCAACACGATAGAGAGACGATCCTTCTTGCGCCTGAGATCCGGCAATAATAACAG
>Ga0222658_1000220_pt1 | contig 34470 bp, 36 predicted proteins | sample AntAcemetagen476_FD_179830 | JGI IMG/M metagenome (GOLD analysis project Ga0222658, IMG submission 179830) | Saline water microbial communities from Ace Lake, Antarctica - #476 | ecosystem: Environmental > Aquatic > Non-marine Saline and Alkaline > Saline | place: Antarctica: Ace Lake... | reverse complement strand
ATTTACAGATTGTGAAGCTAAATTTAAACATTTGAATGGTAAGTGCTCACTTCAAATGAGTATTAAAAAACAGGCTAATTTGCCCGAATTATTTGATAAATACCAACTTAAAATGTAACGGTAACACATTGGATACGGTTCTAAAACTTTTGATACAGATACTATTTCTGTTGCTGGAGCGTCAGGAGGAGCACATGAAGATGCTTATCCAGGTTTCCCTGGTGACACTTTATATGAACAATCTAATTCCGCTCCAACTCTAACAACCCCAACAATTACTTCGGCTACCGACGGCACAGGTAATGTAACTATTTCAACCGAGGCTGATGATGACGATGATGATGAACTTAATATTAAAGTAGAATACTTAGAAGGAACTTGTGCTAGTTATTCAGGTCAATCAACCTCAACCTCAACTATTACTGGTAGTGTTACTGCCGATGAAGGATCGCCAACAATTGATCTAGACCAAGCTTATGCCATTAGGACTGTTACAAATGTTGCAGCTAACGATATTTCGTTTACCTGGGATTCATTAACCGATGATTCATCGGGAGATGGTACTTTTTGTATATTTTTAACTGCGAATGATGGAACAATTAATTCTTCGGTGGTATCAAGTACGGTTGTGGTAGATAATGTAAACCCAACTACTCCAACTTCACTTAGTTTTTCAAACATTTCAACCACCTCACTTTATTTAATTTATCCAACGACGACATCTTCTGATTCTAATTTTCCGGGTACAGATATTTACAAAACATACTATTCTTCCTCCACTCCAGTATCTACTTCTGACACAGAACATGATACCACCGATTTTAATAGTTCTACCTTTGCTGGTAATACCACGACTACAGTATCATCTTTAATTCCAAACACTCCATACTACTTTAACATTTGGGCATATGATTCATATAGTCATAGTGTTTCATCAACGGAGTCAAGCACAACAACTTTAGCGTCTATTCCAAACACTCCAACCACCGTTGTGAGTTCGTCAACTCAAATTGATCTAACTTGGACGGCTAACAATAATCCTGGTACAACAGTTTATGAAGTGTATAATGTTACCGGCAGTTCTTCTTTTGCTACTACCACCGACGTTACTGACTCAATCACTGGTTTAACTCCCAACACTTCATACATTTTTAAAACTAGAGCCGAGAATATTGGTAGCTCAGGTACTTATTCAGATTATTCTTCTAATTCTACCGCAGTATATACTTTGGGCAATATTCCAACCTCAACATCTTTAACCGCTGATTCCTCAACTAAAATAACTTTTACTTGGAACAGTAACTCTAATTCGACATCAACTGTTTACGAGATTTATGATGGCTCATCAATAGTTGCTACAACTACTGCTACAACCACTGCCTTAACCGGACTAACTTCTAATACACAATATTCATATCAAGTAAGATCCAAAAATGGTAACAATGCTACCACAACATATACTACAGCGGAAACGGTATATACATTAGCTGCTGTACCAAGTGCTCCAACTCTCACAGTCGTTGATTCAGAATCAATCACTGTTTCGTGGGTAGATAATGGATCTACTTCATATTACGTTGAAAATGTAACAGCCAGCACTAACTCTGGTTGGACAGCTTCTTTAACTTATCAATTTACTGGTCTTGATTCAGGCACTGAATATACTTTTAAAATTAAAGCTAAGAATGTTGATGGTGTAGAAACATCATATTCATCTACAGTATCTGCCGAAACAAAATCAAATGGAGGAAGTGCACCTACCCCTATATCTTCTGGGACTGGTAATAGTAGTCATAACATTTCAATGAACGGTACTTTAAATGTTGGTGATATATCTAATCAATCAATAAATATTTTGGGTTATATTAATTCAAAAGCTAATTTTAATATTAATAACAATAATCATTCTTTAAAAATATCTAATTTAAACATGGTTACAGGGGTTATTACTTTAAGTTTACAATCAACTTTAAAAACAATTACTTTAAAACCAGGTCAAGAAAAACTAGTAGAGATAGATGGTGATGTGGTTCTTATTTCTTATAACAACCTAGTTAAAAATATGGTAGATATTACAGTAACAGATAGTAGTATTGTTGGTGGAATCAGTGAAGAGTCGCCCGTAGTGAATCAGGATGATAAGGAAGTAAAAAAGACTTGTGACAATACTTATGAATTTAAATCATATTTAACTATTGGTCACTCTGGTGATGAAGTAAGAAAACTACAAGAATTATTAGAGAGTCTTGGTCACTTTACATACGCAAAGGGTCCAACTGGCTACTTTGGTAATGTTACTAAGCAAGCTATAGTATCATTTCAAAAAGAAAAGAATTTAACTCCTTTCCCCGGATTTGTTGGTCCAGGAACAAGAAAAGCATTAAACGAAAGTTGCAGTGTAAAAGAAGTAATTAAACCAACTACATCAATAAAACCAAAAACATCTGTAAAATATACTTTCAAAAGTTACTTATACATAGGTAGTCAAGGTGAAGAAGTGAGACAATTACAGCAAATACTAGAAGACCTAGGCTATTTTACTCATAAGTATGGTCCAACTGGTTACTTTGGTCCAGTAACTAAAAAAGCACTATCTGATTTTCAACAAGCATATGATAAAAAACCATATAATGAAAAATTTAATCTCAAACCATATCCTGGTCGGGTAGGACCAAATACTCTAGGTTTGTTACAAGAACTCAATAAGTAAACATACTAAATTAAAAACACCCCTTGCCCTTGCAGTGGGTGTTTTGATTTGATAGAATAAGTGTATAAAATAAAATTCGTATTACATATTACTTCTATGAAGACGCTCCGGGCCACTCAGGCCAAGTCTTATGCTTCACAAAAGTAATATATAATACGAAATAATACTTAATTCTAACTATTTACCATATGATAAATATCGCAATTAACGGTTTTGGGCGTATTGGACGCCATGTTTTTAAAGTGGCAATGCAAAAGGACAATATTAATGTCGTTGCTATTAATGATTTGACAGATAATAAAACTTTAGCACATTTGTTAAAGCACGATTCAACTTATTCAGATTATGATGGGTCGGTTGATTTTGATGATAAAAATTTAATTGTTGCGGGTATTAAAATCCCTATTTTTGAAATAAAAGATCCAAGCGAATTACCGTGGAAAGATTTAAAAGTTGATATTGTAATGGAATGTACTGGTCGTTTTCGTGAAAAGAAACTCGCAGAACTTCATATAAAAGCTGGTGCTAAAAAAGTAATTTTATCAGCTCCAGGAAAAGGTGGAAAAATTCCGATGTATGTCCGCTCTGTGAATTGTGCAAAGTGTAGTGTAGAAGAGGCAACCGTGATTGACAATGCATCTTGTACTACAAATTGTATCGGTCCAGCGATGGCAGTTCTGGAAGAACAATTTGGAATTGAAAAAGGTTTTATGACAACAGCACATGGATATACTGCAGATCAAAATTTACAAGATGGTCCTCATAAAGACTTGCGTCGTTCACGCGCTGCTGCTATCAATATGATTCCAACTACGACTGGTGCTGCAAAAGCAGTAGGAAAGGTTATTCCAGCTTTAGTCGGGAATTTTGATGGTTTTGCAATTCGTGTACCAATCCCAACGGTTTCGCTTGCTGATATAACTGTGGTTTTGAAAAAAGATGTAACAGTAGAGGAAATTAATAATGCTTTTAAGGAAGCAACTAAAAATGCTCGCTTTGAAGGTGTGCTTGATGTAACTGAAGAACCACTTGTTTCATCTGATTTTGTGGGTAATACTCATTCATCAATTATTGATTTAAGTTTAACGAGTGTAGTGGGAGGGAATTTGGTAAAAGTTGTTTCTTGGTATGATAACGAAGTGGGTTATTCACATAGAATGGTGGAGTTAGCAGAAATTTATGGAGGTAAATAATTAAAAAATATGTCAGAAATTAAAATAATAAAATCAAAAATTAGTTTAGATGAGTTAAAAGAAATTGCTAATGAAAGATTTGGCGATATGGTTAAGGGTGTGGTAGATATTAAAAATGGTATTATGGCTTTGGGTGGAGAAATGCATGCTGACGAAGAAGCAGTGTTGTTAAATGAAAATTCTAAACAAGAAGATCTTTGGGGTATTAATTTATATCCAGACATGTTTGAAGATGAAGATTTTGTAGAATTTGATTCAATGATTAATATTCGTCCGGGGCAAGGTAATAGATCAAGAGGTGTAGAAGATGAAGAAATAAGAAAACAAATATTAGAAATTGTAAAAAAATTAGTTGGATAATTTATGACTGAAAATATTCATAAAAAATTAGCTGAGGGCAGGTGGTTTGAATTAACTTTGGCAGAACAATTGGGGAATGTTGGTAGTGAAGTTGGTAGAGCTCGTAAGTGGGAAGAGAAAGGAAAAGAAGATATGAAGAATAAGGCATTAGATAGAGCTTTTGATTTAATGAATTTAACAATAATTGATAATCGTTGGAGTACTGCTAGGAAAGAATTATGTAGAGTGCGTGAAGTTTTAGCTGACACTTTTTTAGGAGATAAAATTTACAACGATACACCAGAACAATTAGAAAGGTATTTTTATCAATATGCTTTAATGGCTAGAAAATAATATGAGAATTTATACCCCAATGCCACCTCAGCTAAAGTTTCGGTCTACGGGGCAAGCAACTAAAAAATTATATAAAAAAGAATAAAAATATGTCAGAAAGAAAATATACTACTGAAACAAACAATTTAATTGGGGAAGAAGTCTTGTTAAAAGGTTGGGTTAATGCTCGTCGTAACATGGGTAAGATTGCGTTTTTGGACTTGCGTGATATGAAAGGAATTATTCAAGTGGTTGGTGTGCCAGCTGAGTTGGACGAAGCATCTCAAGAAGAATTAAATCGTATTCGCCCTGAATTTGTTGTTGAGATTAAAGGAATTGTAAATGAACGTGGTGCAAAGCAACAAAACCCTGATATGCCAACTGGGATGGTAGAAGTTTTGGCAAAAGAAATTAAGGTTTTAAACGAATCAAAAACTCCTCCTTTTGAAATTGATAAAGATACAAAAGTTATTAATGAAGAATTACGTTTAAAATATCGTTATTTGGATTTACGAAGTGAGAGAATGACAAAAAATACTAATCTTCGATATGATATTACAAAATTCTTTCGTGATTACCTTGACGGGCAAGATTTTAAAGAAATTGAAACTCCGATGTTAACAAAGGGAACTCCAGAGGGCGCTCGTGAATTTATGGTCCCTTCTCGAAATTACAAAGGTAAATTTTATGTATTACCTCAGGCACCTCAACAATTTAAACAATTATTAATGGTAGCAGGGGTAGAAAAGTATTTTCAAATTGCTAGGTGTTTCCGTGACGAAGATCAAAGAGGGGATCGTCAACCTGAGTTTACACAACTTGATATGGAAATGTCTTTTGTTGATCAAGAGGATGTAATAGCTCAAATGGAAAAAATGTTAATTAGTTTAGTTGAAAAAGTAAGTCCAGAGAAAAAAATTCAACAAATTCCTTTTCCAAGAATTACATATAAAGAGGCAATGGATAAATATGACACTGATAGACCTGATTTACGAAAAGACCTAAATGACCCTACTGAACTTGCTTTTTGTTGGGTGGTTGATTTTCCTATGTTTGAGAAAACCGAAGAAGGAAGTTGGACCTTTACTCATAATCCTTTTTCAGCTTCTATTCCCGAGGATGAAACAAAATTATTAGAGAAAAAAGATGTTGAAAATATTACTGCTACTCAGTATGATATTATTTTAAATGGATTCGAGATAGGTGGTGGTAGCGTTCGTAATCATAATCCAAAATTGCTTAAAGCAGTTTTAGATATTTTAGGTTTTTCAGAAGTTGAGATTAAAGAACAATTTGGTACTATGCTTGAAGCTTTTGAATATGGGGCACCTCCTCATGGTGGAATTGCGTTAGGTTTTGATAGGTTAGTTATGATTTTGGCTGATGAATTAAATATTCGTGAGGTTATAACATTTCCAAAGACTTCTGACGCTAGGGACATCATGATGGATGCTCCAAGCGAATTACCTGATGAGGCTTTAAAAGATGTGCATATTAAAAAAGCATAATAATCATGCAAGAAATAAAAATAGAAAAATTTCAAGGTCCACTAGACCTTCTACTTCAATTAATTGATCAGGAAGAGTTAGAAATTACAGAAATTTCACTTTCGGAAATTATAGAACATTTTTTAGAAGAATTAGAAAAAATAGAACAAGAAAGCGAACAAGACCTGGCTGATTTTTTGGTTATCGCTACAAAACTCGTATATTTAAAATCAAAACAACTTTTACCATACTTATATGAAGAGGAGGAAGAAGAAGATTTAACAGATCAGTTAAAAATGTATAAAAAGTTTGTTGATGCTAGCGTGTATATAGAAAAGTTGTGGCAAAATGAAAAAAAGTCATATGGAAGAGTAGAACCACTCCAAAAGCAAAAAGAATTTGTAATACCTGAAAATGCGTTGCAAGATAATTTGCATAAAAGTTTTTCAGACTTACTAAAGAGATTAAAACCTGTTAATCCATTACCAACTGCTAAGGTAGATCATTCTGTTTCGGTGCGTGATGTAATTAATCACCTAAAAGGCACTTTAAAAAAGATTAAGAAATTTAAATTTAGTGAACTTTTTAAAAATTCAAAGAATAAAACAGAAGTAATTATCAGTTTTTTAGCTGTTTTGGATATGATTAAATCTGGTGAAGTATACATGAAACAAACCAAAGCCTTTGATGATTTTGAGGTTAAGAGAGTGTAAGGAACGGCGAGTAAAAAGTATTAGAGTTCATTCTAGTTTGTCATTCCGACCGAAACGTAACGCCTGCCTGTCGGCAGACAGGAAGTGGAGTGTAGTGGAGGAATCTTTTAAAAGTATATTTATAATAAGTAAGTATTAATTATTGAAGATTGGCCTGCCCGCAATGCTAAAGCATAACTTTTGCAGGCTGGAAATAAAGTTTAATTTTTGCTATAATATCTTCTATATTATGAATTTAACATCACACCTAGAATCAATTTTATTCGTTGCATCTAAACCTCTCTCAATTAAGAAGCTTATTAAGGTTTTAAAAAAAGATAGAAAAGAAATAATAGAATCTTTGGATGTTTTAATACAAAAATATAATAGTGAAGGAAGCGGAATTAAAATTTTAAAAAATACTGATGAATACCAGATGGTATCAAGCCCTGACAACATAGACATAACAGAGAAATTTGTTAAAGCCGAAATATCAGGAGAATTAACTCGTCCCCAACTCGAAACCGTTACGGTTGTTTCATATTGTGGACCGATTACCAAACCTGAATTAGAACAAATCAGGGGGGTGAATTGCAGTTTGATACTTCGTAATTTGATGATGAGAGGTTTGGTACAGGAATCACCAGACAAAACAAAGTTATTACCTAGTTTTGAGATAACAATAGATTACCTTCGTCTTTTGGGTTTAGAGAAAGTTGAAGAATTGCCAGATTATAAAATTTTACATGGTCATGAATATATAGAAAAGGCTTTGGAAGATATAGAGAAATAATATGGAATATAATGAAGGAAAAAATAGTTTATTTAATTTTTTATCTTCTTTTGGAATGATGCTTCTGGGCATTTTTTTATTGTTAGGTTTTTCTTTGGGAATATCCATAAAACAAAATCCAGAATATTTTTATTTTCCTATTTCTGGAGAAAGAGTTGTTGGAGGTGATGAATACCTAGGAATACCACCACAAGCAAAACCAATAGTACCTTTACAAAAAAATCATGGTAGTTATGAAGATGAAATAACTGCAAAATCAGTTTTAATAGTTGATAAAAAATCAGGAACAGTTTTATTTGATAAAAATTCAGAAGAACTAAGACCCATGGCAAGTATGACAAAATTAATGTCTGCGATGGTACTTTTAGAATTACCTCGAAAATGGAGTGAAGTTATAGAGATAACAAAAAGTGATACTGTGTTCAATGGAAGTCATACAATTGAAATAGGAGAAAAATTTACTGCTTTTGATTTGTGGAATGCTGCTTTGATTAATTCTTCAAATAAATCAATTACTGCCTTAGTTAGAACGTCAGGTGTGACATATGATGGATTTGTTACTTTAATGAATAGAAAAGCAGAAGGTCTTGGATTTACAAGTTTAAATTTTGTTGGACCAACTGGAATTGGTGAAGGGAATATTGGTAATACATCGGATATAATTAAACTTTTAGAAGAAGCTTTAAAATATGGAAAAATAAAAGAGACTCTTCTAATTGGTGAATATTACTTGCAACCTTTAGAACAAGAAAAAAAGCGTCGTATTTGGAGTACTGATTGGTTGTTAACAGAGTGGGCACCACATAGGTTTAAAGAAGTGGTTGGAAAGACTGGTTATATTGAAGTGTCAGGTTATAATTTCGTAAGTGAGATTACGGGAGTTGATGGTCAGAAAATAATGGCAGTAGTTTTGGGAGCTGAGACAAATGAAAATAGATTTTTAGAAACCCGAGATTTATCAAAATGGATTTTTGATAATTATCTTTGGCCTGATGAAGAGGGGTATGAAGAATTGATTGAATAAAATATTTTGACAATGGTCAGGATATTTTTTTGAGTTAATTTTTTTTTAATTTTGTGGTATAATATTTATATGATAATTAGAACTATCAAGAAATTAAAAAACTTAAAAGGAAAAACTGCATTAGTGCGAGTTGATTTTAATGTTCCAATTAAAAATGGAAAAGTTGTAGATAATTTTAGGATTAAAAAGAGTTTGCCAACAATAGAATTTTTATTAAAAAAAGGTGCAAAAGTAATTTTAGTTTCTCATCTAGGTCGTCCGAAAGCAAAGGAAAAAAAGTTTAGTTTAAAACCAGTAGCCAAAGAATTAGAAAAAACATTAAGTAAAAAGGTGCACTTTATTTGTCATTCTGAACTAGTTTCAGAATCTAAAGAGTGGTCTAAAAAGATCCTGAAACAAGTTCAGGATGACAGTGCTAGTATTTCATTACTCGAAAATATTCGATTCTACAAAGAAGAAAAGAAAAACACAGGAACTTTAGCAAAAAACCTAAGTGAAATTGCAGATCTATTTGTGATGGATGGTTTTGCAGTTGCTCACAGAGCGTCAGCATCAGTAGTGGGCGTGGCAAAATATCTGCCAAGCTATGCTGGACTTTTGATGGAAGAAGAGATTAAAGGTTTAGAAAAAGTTATCAAAAAACCAAAAAAACCTTTGGTAGTAATTTTAGGAGGAATAAAAACCGAAACCAAAATTCCAGTTATAAAAAATCTATTACCAAAAGCAAATCAAGTTTTAATAGGTGGGGGAATTGTAAATACTTATCTTTGGGCGAAGGGATTTAAAGTTGGAGAGTCATTGATTGATAAAGATTTTAAAAAAGAAATTTTAAAAATTTGTGCAAATAAGAAAGTAATAATACCTATTGATTTGGTAGTAGGTGATTATCAAGGCAAGAATTATGAAGTTTTAAAAGTTAGCAAAGATTTTAAAGTAACAAAAGGAAAGGCAATACTCAGTGTTGGTCCAGCGACTGTTCAACTTTATGCAAAATATATTAAAAAAGCTCAAACCCTTATCTTAAATGGTGCAATAGGATATTTTGAGCAACCTCCATATCAACATGCTACCTATGCTATTTCTCGTCTGTTTGCTAATCGTTCCAAAGGAAAAGCATTCGGAGTAACGGGCGGGGGAGAAACAGTAGAAGTTTTAAAACATTTAGAAGTTATTGATGAAGTTGATCTAGTCTCAACGGGTGGTGGGTCAATGCTTGAGTTTTTAGCAGGAAAGAAATTACCAGGAATAGAAATATTAAGGGCTTAATTTTCAATTTTCAATTCTTAATTTTTAAATAATTTCTAATAACTAAATTTTTAAAATCATTTTAGAAATTTTAAATTAGAAATTAGAAATTGATAATACTTATTTAATTAAATTAATATAAATTTATTCTAGATCTTAGTTTTCGCTTTGATCTAAGAAAGGAGATGTGTATGCCTATCAAAAAGCGTAAAATGGTTAAAGCAAAACCACAAGTAGAAAACGCAGAGTCTTGCATTAATAAATGTTGTTCTACTGGTTGTGATTTTACTAAAAAAATAATGGTAACTCTATTTGGAGTTTTATTGGTCTATATAATTTTTTATATTGGTATATTAATACGAAATAATATTCAAGAGTTTAATTATATCGGTCAGGCTGATAAAATGGAAAAAATGATAACTATTAATGGTTATGGAAAGGTAATTGGGACAAATGATATTGCTGTCACTACTCTTGGTTATTCTAATACAGCGGTTGATGTATCAGATGCCCAAAAAGAGAATAAAAAAACAATGGATGGGATTATGGATAATCTAAAAGAAATGGGAATTAATGAAAAAGATCTTCAAAGTAATTATACTATTTATCCAGAATATGAATATCACCCAGAAGAGGGACGACAGTTTAAAGGGTATAAAGTAACAAGTAATATAACAATTAAAATTAGAGACCTAGATAAAATAGAAGGAGTGTTGGCTTTAGCTGGTAAATATAATGCTAATCAAATATCTGGTTTACAATTTACAATTGATGATACACAAAATTTAAAAGCTCAGGCTCGTGAAAAAGCAATTGAAGATGCAAAAGAAAAAGCTTTTAAATTATCTCAAGACTTAGGTGTGAGGATTATAGGTGTTGTTTCATATAATGAATATGAAAGTACAAATTATGCTCCTAGATCAAATGCTAAATATATGTTTGATGAAGAATCTTTAGGTATGGGTGGGGTAGCTGATATTGCTAGTGGTAGTCAAGATGTTAGTGTGAATGTGAATATCACCTATGAAATAGTTAGGTAAATAATAAATATTAAAAAGCTGGCTTGAAAATTGAGTCAGTTTTTTAATTTAAAAAAGAAAAGGACCCCGACGCAATGTGGGGGCCCTGAAAGAGCATGAGTTTGGACTGTATTTTAGTACTAACAGACTGAAAGTGTCGTCTTGGACGTATTTTACTCAGTTTGGCCGAGTTTTTTTCATCTTTTGACACCCGCGTCGCTTTCCTTTATTACAGCCCAAACTACCATGGATAGATACATTTTATAATTAAAAACAGTATAGGTCAAATATAGACTGTGGATAACTTTTAGATGTTTTGGTACTTCTTTTAAAATTTGGCTAGTGTGGTATAATAAAACCACTAATTTATTAATATTAATTTTACTAACTGGTCTTTAATTAGTGTGATTAGTGTATAAAAAATTTGTGGTATGAAAATAAAAAAAATAACTGCCCGAGAAATACTTGATTCTCGTGGTAATCCAACTGTAGAGGCAAAAGTAGAATTAACAAATGGTATTAAAGCAATTGCAAAAGTACCTTCAGGAGCATCAACTGGAAAATATGAAGCAGTAGAGCTTCGTGATAATGGTTTACGTTTTGGTGGAAAAGGAGTGCTTAAGGCTGTTAAAAATGTTAATACTAAAATTAATACAAAATTAAAAGGGGTAACTATCACAAAAATTAAATTGATTGATAAAATGATGATAGACCTAGATGGGACAGAAAATAAATCGAAATTAGGAGCAAATGCAATTTTGGCAGTTTCGCTTGCTTGTGCCAGGGCTGGTGCTAAAGCAACAGGTAAACCCTTATATAAATACATTAGACAGTCATACAGAATAAAAGAAAAAAAATACAGGATGCCAATTCCAACTATGAATATTATAAACGGTGGACGCCATGCAGATAATAGTTTAACAGTCCAAGAATTTATGATAATTCCTCGTCATTCTAAGTTTTGTGAACGAGTGAGAATGGGTTCACAAATTTTTCATTCTTTGCAAAATATTCTAAGTCAAAAAGGTTATTCAACTGGAGTGGGAGACGAGGGTGGTTTTGCTCCAAATTTAAAAAGTAATGAATCAGCACTTAAATTAATTATTCAAGCGATTGAACTTGCTGGTTGGAAACCTGGAAAAAATGTATTTCTAGGACTTGATGTAGCTGCTTCTGAATTTTATAGAAAGGATAAGTATTATTTTATAAATAAAAAACAAGGTTGGAGAGCAGACAAAGTTATCTCTACTTTAGAAAGTTGGGTTAAAAAATATCCAATTATTTCAATTGAAGATGGTCTGGATGAAGATGATTGGGTGAATTGGAAAAAATTAACTAAAAAATTAGGTAAAAAAATAGTTAATGTTGGAGATGACCTGTTTGTGACGAATCCCAAAAGAATCCAAAAAGGAATTGATGAAAAAGTTGCTAATGCAGTTTTGATAAAATTAAACCAAATTGGAACTTTATCAGAAACAATTGAAGCAATAAAATTAGCTCAGAAGAATAAATATCAAATTTCAGTTTCTCACAGAAGCGGGGAAACATCGGATACATTTATTGCGGATCTTGCAGTGGCAGTTAACGCTGAATTTATTAAAACAGGATCACTTTCACGGTCAGAAAGAGTAGAGAAGTACAATCGTTTAATGGAGATTGAAGCAGAGCTTTAGAACTTAATTTTGATTTATTATATGGTAAAAAAAATTATTAAAAAACCTACACTCTTAGTTATTATAGATGGTTTTGGCTTAACTAATTCAAAAAACAAAGGAAATACAGTCACTCCTAAAACTGCTCCTTTTATTTTTGATTTAATGAAAAAATATCCAACTTCAAAATTAAAAGCCCATGGAGTAAATGTTGGACTTTTTAAAGATCAACAGGGAAATTCAGAAGCAGGACATTTAAATATTGGTGCTGGTAGAATTGTTAAACAAGATGTTGTTAATATAACTGAGTCTATTCACGATGGTACTTTTTATAAAAAAGAAGCATTTAAACAAGCAATTCATCATGTTAAAAAATACCAAACCTCAGTACATTTGATGGGGCTCTTAACAAATAGTAATTCTGCCCATGCTAATCCAGAACATCTGTATGCGTTACTTGAGCTTTTTCGCCGTGAAAAAATAAAAAAAGTTTATATTCATCTTTTTACAGATGGCCGTGATTCTCCTCCTCATGGGGCAACTAGTTTTTTACATGAGTTGCGTGGTCATATGTTGTCACATGAAAAAATAGCTACTGTTACTGGGCGTTTTTATGCAATGGATAGAAATAAAACATGGGAAAGAACAAAAAAAACCTATGAAACTTTAGTACTGGGAAAAGGTTGTACGGCAGGTAGTGCAGAAGAAGCAATTTCTCAATCATACAACAGAGATGAAACAGATGAGTATATTTGTCCTACGGTTATTATTGAAAAGGGAAAACCAATTGCTAAAATAAATAAAAATGATGCGATTTTCTTTTTTAATTCTCGTAGTGATAGAGCCCGTCAAATCACAAAAGTTTTTGTACAGGAAGATTTTCAAAAATCAAATCCTAAATCTTTTAAGCGAGAAAATTTTCCTGAGAATATTCGTTTTGTTGCGATGGCAGATTTTGGTCCAGATTTGGAAGGGATACTAACAGCTTTTCCGTCAGAAGATTTGAAGAATACTCTGCCGATGGCTCTTGAGAGTATTAGTCAATTATACATATCAGAATCAGAGAAATATGCTCATGTAACATACTTTATGAATGGTGGTTATGCTGATCATGTTAATGGCGAGCTAAGAATGAAAATAGATTCTACGGGAATACGAAATTATGAGAAAAAACCCGAAATGTCTGCTAAAGGAATTGTAGAACAAGTTGAGATGTATATTAAAAAAGACTATCTTGATTTTTATTGTATAAATTTTGCTAATCCTGATATGGTTGGTCATACTGGGAATTTTCAAGCTGGTATCAAGGCTGTTAAAACTGTAGATGGTTCTATAAAAAGTTTGGTGGATTTAGTTTTAAAAAAAGATGGAAATATGTTGATAATTTCTGATCATGGTAATGCGGAAGAAATGATAAATTTAAAAACAGGAGAGGTGATGACTGAGCATACTACTAATCCAGTGCCTTGTATTTTGGTTAGTAAAAAATTTAAGACAAAGAAATTAAAAAATGGAATTTTGGCAGATGTAGCACCAACGATTCTTGACATGTTAGGAATTAAAAAACCTAAAGAAATGACCGGCAAAACTTTGATTAAGAAATAGTTTTTATGATGAATGAAAAATACAAACCAGTAGTATTAGTTGTATTGAGTGGTTGGGGAGTTGCGCCAGAAGGGGAAGGAAATATAATTTCGCAGGCTGATTTACCAAATTGGCAAAAACTTTTGAAAAATTATCCAACAACGACTTTAAAGCCGATAAATTATGAACCGGATATTTTGTCTTATAAATTTACAGCTAGTGAATTAGGAAATTATAGTTTAGGAACTGGTTGTAATAAATTACAAATGTTATCTGCTGTTGACCAAGCAATCAGGGATGAAAGTTTTGATGAAAATCGTAATTTAGTAATTGCTTTAGAAAAAGTTAAGAAGAAAAAAACAGGTTTGCATTTGGTAGGGTTACTCGGAGAAGGAAAAGTAAATGCAAGTCAAAAACACCTGTATAAAATTTTAGAAATGGCAGTAAAGTTAGGAATTAAAGACCAGGTTTATATACATGCAATTTTGGATGGTAAGGACTCTCCTAGTCAAAATGCTTTGGAATATTTAAAAGATCTAGAAAATAAATTAAAGGATTTAAAAGTGGGTAAGATAGTAAGTTTATCAGGTCGTTATTATGCGATGGATAGAAATGGTAATTGGGGCAGAACAAAACTTGCTTACCAAGCTATGGCGGAAGGGAAATCAAAAGAAAGTTTTACTAATTCGATAGAATTTTTAGAAGAAAAATACCAACAAGGGGTTGAAGACCGTGATTTATTGCCAGCTGTTTTAGAATCAAAGAAAGTTTTTGATAATGAAGATTCTGTGGTATTTTTTAATTTTAGACCAGACTATATTAGACAGTTAGTTCAGTCAGTGGCCCTTCCTAGTTTTGCAAAATTTGAGCGTAAGAATAAAAATAAATTAGATGTTTTAACTTTGGTTGAAATTGGTAAAAATATTCCAGTTAATTCTATTTTTACTGATGTGATAAATAATCAAAGTTTATCTAAAGTGATAAGTGATTCAGGTTTGAGCCAAATTAAAATTGCAGAAAGTTTTAAATATCCACACACTACTTATTTTTTTAATGGTTTAACAGAAGAGCCTCAAGAAAGTGAACAATGGAAATTATTTTCAACTTCTTCCAACTTAGATTTACAGTCTATTCCAGAACTTAATTCTATTGAGATTACTAAATTGACTACAAAGTTTATAGATAAAGAAAAAACAGATTTTATAGTAGTTAATTTTGCTGGGCCTGATGTTTTTGCAAGAAACGGTGACAAAGAATTACTTTTAGAGAGTTGTCAAAAAATTGATAAAAGTTTAGGTGATATTTTGGATTATACTCTGACTAAGAATGGAATTTTACTTGTTACAAGTGATGGTGGTAATGCTGAACAGATGCTAGATATTAATACGGGAGATAAAAATACTAAAACAACTAATAATTTACTTCCTCTAGTGGTGGCGAGTGTAGATTTGAGGGGGTCTGCTGGTCCCTTAGGAGATCCACTGGAAGGGGATTTGAGTTTGCTTAAACCAGCCGGAACTTTGGCAGATGTTGCCCCTACAATTCTTAAATTTCTAGGATTAAAAAAACCTGATTTTATGTCAGGTAATTCTCTTTTTTAAATTAATTATTTTTTTGAAGTTTGTTTTTTAATAATTTCAATAATTTCTTCCTCAATTTTTACTAGGTTTTTATCTTCAACACAAAAATTTACCTTGTGTTTTGTGCCACTAGGATCAAATTGTTTTAAAATTTCTTTAGCATCGTGATCTTTATCTGTGACGAACAATCCATAAATTTTATTTTTCTTTTCATTTTTATTTGCTTCGTGTAAAAGTAAAATCATTTTTGCTTCAGGTGAGTTTCCTATTAATTCTTCTATAATATCGTTTAAGTCTTCTTTATCTGCCCCAGATTCAATAAAATCATAACTAGTAAGCACAGACCAAACTAGACCAGTATCAGGGTCGTTTTTTATTCTTGTTAATGTTCTACCCCAAAGTTTTAAAGTAGAAATTGATTTTGTGTGATATAGAAATTTTATAATTTTATCTCGGTCAGCTCCCATATCCATTAATTCTCCCGCTTTATTTAAAACTCTTGGAGTGACATTATCTGTTTTAAAACTTCGGGTTGAGCTAATCATCCCAGTTAAAATAGCAGTGGCAAATTCTGAATCAATTAAAGTCTCGTCAATTTTTTTAATTATTTCATAAATTATTTCTGCGTTGCATGCTACTTTTAGTTTGCAGAAATTAATTTGTCCATAGTGTTCGTTACCTAGGTTGTTATCAATATTAACAATAGGTACACTATAAAACAGATCAGTGTTATTTAAAAAGACCTCTCCTAAAGATTCTAAATCTGGAGTTCCAATTGTTATTACTAAATCATACTTTAAAGCAGTCTGAGCAGTACGAAGATTTTGTTTGGTGATAACACCTTTTTTTGGATTGAGGTGAATAGAAAGCCAGTTATCATCAATATCATAGCTTAAGGTATCAATTTTTGCTTTAGAAATATCAACTTTAATAATCAATTTTTGTAAATTACTTAATTGATTCTTAATTCCATCGTAACCATCAATAAATCTTAGGTTTTTATTGATTTGGTATTTTTCGCATACAATATCAACTTGTTTTTTTTCTTGTTTTAGATATTTTTTTAAACCTAAAGCAGACGCAACTGCATCGATATTGTTTCCATCAGAAAAGCAAATTAAAATATGTTTAGATTGCTTTATTAGTCGTTCAAATTGTTGAGTCTCTGTTAACATAGTTAAAGTTAGCTTTTAGGTTTATCTCTAAATACGCTTTCGTTAATGAAATTTCAGAATTTTATGACAAAATCATTGAATAAATTTTGAGACCTAGCGAATAAGCTAAGTCAAAAAAATTTGAAATGATTTTGACTAAAATTATGAGATTTCAATAGAAATGGTATTTAGTGATAGGCCTTTCTATTAAGGCAAGCAATGGATTATTGTACTAAAATTAGCAAAGTTTGTCAAGGGCTGGTAAAAGTGGATAAAAAATGCTTTAGATTTGCCATTTTAAGCCAAATTTGGTATTATTAACTTATTAAAATAATAAAATTATGGAAGAATTAGCTAAAGCCTACGAACCGCAAAAGTACGAAGATAAGATTTATAAGAATTGGGAAGATTCTGGTTTTTTTAATCCTGACAATCTAGAAGGTGAGGTATATACAATAATGATGCCACCACCGAATGTTACTGGTATTTTACATCTAGGACATGCTTTGGAGAACACTTTAATGGATACAATGGCTCGTTACCAAAGAATGCAGGGTAAAAAAGTTTTACTTTTACCTGGTACTGATCACGCAGCTGTAGCTACTCAGTCTAGAGTGGAGAAGAATTTACTAGAAGAAGAGGGTATAGAAAACCCACGTGAACTTTATGGTAGAGAAAAGCTCTTGGAAATTATAAGAAATTATGCAGAGCAGTCAAAAACAACAATTTTAAAACAAATAAAAAAAATGGGTACCAGTGCCAACTGGGATAGATTGGCCTATACTTTTGATGAGAAGAGGAGTTTGGCTGTTAGAACTGTTTTTAAAAAAATGTATGATGATGGTTTGATTTACCAAGGGTATAGAGTAATCAATTGGTCAGTCAAAGGGCAATCAACTTGCAGTGATGATGAACTTATCCATATCGATCGTCCAGCAAAAATGTATTATTTCAAATACAGCAAGGATTTTCCATTAACAATTGCTACTACTCGTCCAGAAACAAAATTAGGGGACACGGCAGTTGCAGTTCATCCCGAAGGGAAATTTAAGAAATTCATTGGACAAGAATTTGAAATTAAAAATTTTGCGGATGGTCCTGATTTGCAGATAAAGATTATTGGGTCAGAAGATGTTGATGAAGAATTAGGAACTGGTGCTTTAGGTGTTACCCCAGCTCACAGTGGGGTTGATTTTGAGATGTATGAGAAACAAAAAGCAAATAGTGATGAGATAGCAATAATTCAAGTAATTGGGGAAGATGGGAAAATGACCAAAGAAGCCGGTAAAGAATATCAAGAGTTAAGCGTTCTTGAAGCTAGAGAAAAAGTCGTAGCTAATTTAAAAAAGCAAGGATTGTTTGAAAAAGAAGAAGAAATTACTCAAACAGTTGGAACTTCTGATCGGTTTGGTGATGTGGTTGAAGCAATACCGATGAAACAATGGTGGCTTGATGTAAATAAAAAAATTATTGGAAAAGGAAAAAGCTTGCGAGATTTAATGAAAGACGCTTTGACAGCTGGATTAGACGGAGATGAGGCAAAGAAAGTTGTTATAAATCCAGAAAGATTTACTAAGCTTTATTTAGATAGGGTAGATAATTTACGTGATTGGTGTTTATCTCGTCAGATTTGGTGGGGGCATCAGATTCCAGTTTGGTACAAGGGTAAAGAAGTTTACTGTGGTGTCGATGCACCTGATGGTATTGGTTGGACACAAGATGAAGATACGTTGGATACATGGTTTAGCTCAGGATTATGGACTTTTTCAACTTTAGGGTGGCCAGAACAAACAAAAGACCTAAAAGATTTTCATCCGACTAATTGGATGCAAATGGGTCATGAGATTCTTTATTTATGGTTGATGAGAATGGTCTTAATGACTACATATAATTTGGGTGAAATACCTTTTAAAGATGTTTATATTCATGGAATGTTAAGAGATAAAAATGGAGATAAATTTTCTAAGTCTGCTAAAAATGGCATAGATCCACTTGATGTGATTAAAGAATATGGAACTGATGCACTGCGTTTTAGTTTAATTTCTGGCGTTACTCCTGGGAATGATTCTAGATTTTATATGGAAAAAGTAGAAGGAGCACAGCATTTGGTAAATAAGTTGTGGAATATGGTTAGGTTTATGTTGATGAATATTGACGAACCAAAAAAAGATATTAAAAAACCAGAGGGAAAGACTTTGGCTGATAAGTGGGTTTTAAGTAAATTAGATATTGTAATTTCGTCTTCCAATCTAAATATCAAAAGTTTTAATTTTTCTCAAGCATCAGAAAAACTCCGCAGCTTTACGTGGGATTATTTAGCCGATGATTATTTGGAAATTTCTAAAATAGAAGGAGACAAACAAGAGATTTTAAATTATATATTAAATAGTGTTTTAAAACTTTGGCATCCATTTATGCCATTTGTAACTGAAACAATTTGGCAGGAAGTTTATGGAGAAAAAGAAATGTTGATGATGGAAAGGTATCCTGTTTGTGATGATTTAGATGTAGCTAGAGGTATGACCGAGAGTCGTTATTTTGATGAGATGCTTAATCCTTTAATATTAAAAATTCGTTCTATTCGTTCAGAAAATGGAATTGAACCAGCTAAAAAAATAGATGTAAAAATTTCGGCAGGGGACAAGCTTGATTTGATAGAACAAAATGCAGAAATTATTAAACGCCATTGGACAAATGTGGAGAATTTAGAAATTGGTGAGAATATTGAAAAGCCAGAAGGTTGGTTAGGGTTTGTTGAGGGTGGTGTTGAGGTATTTGTTGACCTGTCTGGTGCAATAGATAAGGACAAGCTAAAAAAAGAAGCAGAGAATTTAGAAAAGTATATTGCTGGGGTAGAAAAGAAATTAGGAAACAGTGCTTTTGCAGATAACGCTCCTGAGAGTGTAGTGGAAGGTGAGCAGAAAAAAATGGATGAAGCAAAACAAAAATTAGATAAAATTAAAGAACAACTTTAAATTATCTGTTATTCTGAATAGAGTGAAGGATTTATCACTTGTCATCTCGACCGAAACGTAGCGAAGTGGAGTGAAGTGGAGAGATCTCTTAAAATAATATATATATGAAAAATCATAATTATTATATTTATATATTATCTAGTAAATCAGGTGTGTTGTATATTGGAATGACAAATAGTCTAGTAAGAAGATTGTCAGAATATAAACAAAAAATAATAAAAGGTTTTACTGAAAAATATAACTGCAATAAATTAATTTATTATGAGCATTACACAGATGTTAAACAAACAATATTTAGAGAAAAGCAATAAAAAAAATGGAATAGGAGTAAAAAAGAAAATTTAATTAAAAAGTTAAATCCAAAATTAGAAGATTTATCAGAAGAATGGGTGTGAGAGATCTCTCCACTCCGCTATCGCTGCGGTCGAGATGACAAGAAAGCGTTGGCTTGCTTAATAAATAATATGAAAATATCAACAGACAAACAAAAAATTGAGGAACTTTTAACTCGTGGGGTGGAGAATATTTATCCAAAGCCGGAGTTTTTGGATGCAAGATTAAAAGAAGGAAAACAATTAAAATTGTACACTGGATATGACCCTACAGCTCCGACTTTGCATATTGGTCACGGCATCACAATGTTAAAGCTTCGTCAGTTTCAAGACCTTGGGCATAAGGTAATCATGCTTATTGGTGACTTTACAGGAAAGATTGGGGATCCTACTGACAAGACTTCTGCTCGGGTTCAATTGACAGATGGGCAAATTAAAGAAAATTTAAAAGAATATAAAAAACAAGCAAGTAGCATTTTGAATTTTAAAGGAAAGAATAAGGTAGAAGTAAAATATAACAGTAAATGGTTAAGTAAAATGAATTTAGATGATTTTATGGGTTTGGCTGAGCATTTTACAGTACCTCGTTTGTTGGAGCGTGATATGTTTCAAAAAAGATTAAAAGAAGGTAAGACAATCCATTTGCATGAATTTTTATATCCAGTTATGCAGGCCTATGATAGTGTAGCTATGAATGTTGATGGCGAAGTGGGTGGAAATGATCAAACTTTTAATATGTTAGCTGGTAGAGAATTGATGAAAGATGTGAGTAAGAAAGAAAAGTTTGTTTTAACTGGTAAACTTTTGACAGATTCAAGTGGAAAGAAAATGGGGAAGACTGAAGGAAATATGATTGCATTATCAGATAGTCCAGAGGATATGTTTGGTAAAGTGATGAGCTGGACAGATGGAATGATTGTAAATGGATTTGAACTTTGTACAATAATTCCAATGGTAGAAGTAAAAGAAATAGAAAAAAGTTTAGAGAGTGGTGGAAATCCAAGAGATTATAAATTAAAACTTGCTTATGAGGTTGTTAAAACATTTTTAAGCGAGGATGGGGCTAAAAAGGGACAAGCAAATTTTGAGAAAGTAATTCAAAGTAAAGACAAACCAGAAGAAATAAAAGAATTAACCCCTAGTAAATTTGATATAATTACAGTACTGGTTGAAGCTGGATTTGTAAAAAGTACTACTGAAGCAAGGCAGAATATTAAGGGTGGAGGAGTAAAAGTAAATGATAAAAAGATAGAAGACCATGCAGTAGAAGTTAAAACAGGAGATATAGTACAAAAAGGTAAAAGATTTTTTGTAAAAATTAAATAAAAGTGATGTTACGTAGCATGCTACGTAACAAAAATATATGATTAAAGAAGAGTTAGTAAAAATTTTAAAGAATGCTGGGGTTGAGGGGGAAATAGAATTATCAAAACCACCAAAGAGTGATATGGGTGATTTTGCTTTTGGTTGTTTTGAAGTTGCTAAGACAAAAAAACAAAATCCAGTTGAGGTTGCTAAAGAATTACAAGAAAAAATACAGGATACTAAAAATGAAGCAATAGATGATGTAAAAGCATTTGGACCTTATGTTAATTTTTTTATAAATTCTGCATACCTAGCAAAACAAGTTTTGGATGGTTCTGCCGAGAAGAAAGAAAGTAAAGAAAAAATAGTAGTAGAATATGCATGCCCTAACACTCACAAAGCATTTCATATTGGACATCTTCGAAATGTGATAACAGGGGAGAGCGTAATAAGGATTCTAGAACATGTTGGTTATAATGTGAAAAGAGTGAATTATCAAGGAGACGTAGGAATGCATATTGCAAAAGCTTTATGTGGAATAATGCAAGACAAGCAAGAATATGAAAAGGCCAAAAATTTAAGCTTAAAAGAAAAAGCAAACTATTTGGGTTCTGTCTATACCAAGGGTGCAGAATTTTTTGATAGGAATGAAGAAAATAAGCAAAAAGTAATTGAAATTAATGATAAGATTTATATACAAGATAAGTCAATTAAAAATATATATCAAGAAACTCGTCAGTGGAGTCTCGATTACTTTGAGGAGATTTATAAAAAAGTTGACTGTTCTTTTAATAGATATTATTTTGAGTCAGAAGTTTACAAAAAAGGAATAAAAATTGTTAATAAATTTTTGAAAAAAGAAATTTTTGAAGTGGGTGAGGGTGGAGCAATTATTTTCCCAGGGTCAAAATATGGTTTACATGACAGGGTTTTTATAACCTCAAAAGGTTTCCCAACTTATGAAGCAAAAGATACAGCTTTAGCTAAATTGCAATACCAAGAATTTAAACCAGAAAAAATTATACACATTGTTGGAAAAGAACAATCAGAATATTTTAAGGTATTATTTAAATCTCTAGAGTTTACCTATCCTAAATTAAATAATAAGGAATATCATCTTGCATATGGTTGGGTGAGTTTAAAATCTGGAAAGATGAGTTCTCGTACTGGTGACGTAGTTTTGGCAGAAGAAATAATTGATGCAGTAGAGAAAGAAGTGAGTAAAAACATAGAAGATAAGGAAAGTATTTCGAAAATTGGGATGTCTGCTATTAAATATGCATTTTTAAAACCAGGAGTTAGAAATGATATAAAATTTGATGTTAAGGAATCAATAAGCACAACAGGGGACAGTGGACCGTATCTTTTGTATGTTTTAGCGAGAATCAGAAGTATTTTACAAAAAGAATTACCGAGTTCTAAATTACTAGTCCCAGAATTTATAGAAAATGAAGAAAAAAATCTTTTGTTAAAGTTAGGCAGTTTTACAGAAATTGTTAAAAGTTCTGCAGATAGCTATGACCCTTCAAAAATCGCTCAGTACCTATTTGATATAGCAAAATCATTTAATGTTTTCTATGAGAATTGTCCAGTTTTAAAAGCCGAAGATGAAGAAGTAAAGAATTTTAGATTGAATTTGATTAAAAAAATAGAAGAAACAGTAGAAAAAGGTTTGTATTTACTTGGGATAGAAAGTGTGGAGGAGATGTAGAAAATTTACTTTTAGTGCTATAAAATCTATAAAAATTTTCTAATACTGTGGATAACTTTCTAAGAGAATTTTATTGAAACATGTGGATAACTTTGTAATCTATACCAAATTTGTATAAGTATATTTGGCTAATATAAGAGCAAAACTAAGGTTTTTGCTTTTTTTATTTAGATGCTTGTTGCAAAGCTTTAAAAATGTTATAATGGTATCCTACAAAATGTTTCAAAGTACACCTTGACAGTGCACCTGTTTAGGTGTACTTTTAATTATATAGAGTTTTTCAATTTTAAGCTGTTATATGGCTAAAAAAGAAACAATTGAAAGGGTGACGTTAAAACTTCCTAAGAGCGTAGCGGATTATTTTCGCAGTGAATTTCCTCATGGAAAGCGTAGCCAGTTTGTAAAAGATATGTTAAATGAGCATAAACATCAAAAAGAAGTTAAGAAAATTGAAGAAGACTTAAAATTAGTTAATAAAAAGAGAAGATAATATGTTTAATATTTTTTCCAAGGCTAATAGAAATAATAATTTAAGTAGAGTGGTAACCACTATAGATAATAATTTTATTTCTAAGTTGGAAGAAAAGATGAAAGAAGATAAAGATTTATTGCATAGTGTGTGTGCTTGGTTAGGAAAAAACACAGATTTTAAAAGAAAAGATGCCAAGAAATTTGATCATTATATGAAAGTAAAAGCTTGTATTGGTTATTTGATAATTGCTATTACATCTGGTGAAATTCAAGAGAAGGCTTTGATAAAGTATGTCGATAGTATTAAAAGAAAATAAACTGTATGAGTTTTGATTTTGATAAAATGTACTGTGGTTCAATTCAAAGAGGAGATGTTGTGTTGGTTGAAAAAGAAAAGCAAGAAAAAGCATATTTAGTTTTACAAGATGATGTGTTAAATAATGGTCTTTCGACTATTGTATGTGCGAACATAAAACCAATTATTAAAAAAGAAGAAAGTTTAATTAATGAAATTATTTTAAGAGCAGATATAACAGGCTTAGGTGAAGATGGCTTGTGTCAGTTATATAAAATAGAAACAGTAAACAGAGAAAGCATCATTGCCAAAAAGGGAGAGGTTGATAATGAAAAATTAAAAGAAGTTTTTAAAAAGTTAGATGTTACCTTGGGAAGATTTAGGTAATAGAGAGTCCTGACATGAAGTCGGGATCCCGATTTAACATCAGGATAGTGAGTAGTAGAAAGTTGTGAATTTTTTCGATATAGATATCAATATTGGAGAAGTTCAAGATCTTTTACAAATCTAGAAATGGAGTAAGAGCCATGTGCTTAAAAGACATGTTTTTCTGGGCCCGGAGATCCTTTGGATGGGGATTGATTTTTCCAATTGCCTTTCCATGTATTTTACTGGGAGTAGGTCTTGGCGCCGCTCTTGAGTGGTGCTGGGAAGAGGTGTCCAAATCATCAAGAAGAAAGATCTGGACAGTTTTGATGATGCCATTAACAATTGTGTTTGGTATAACAACGTTCATCCTTATTGCCGTAGGTGGTATTTGGGGAGGTGTTTTCGCCCTGATTTTCTGGGCTGGGGATCCAAAAGAAGGTACTCTATAAGATTTCACATCTAACAGGGCCTTTTTAAGGGCCCGCCAACTTTTTTAAAAGTTTGTGAGCTATAAATTTAAAATAAATTTATAGCTCACGATCTTTTACAACATTAATTTGTTTCTCAATTTTTGAAGGTTAAATTTAAGCCTTTAGAAATTGAGGAACAAATTTCAATAAACATAAACATAACTGAAAACTTAGCTTGATGAAGGAGAAAATCATGGCAATACTAGGACCGTCAAATAATTCCTATCCAGCTACTGCTGAAGAAGTTGGGTACAAGAATTCGGAAAGCGGAATCGTTTTTTCGGAGATACGTTGGTTTTTTACCAACGCCTGTATCTACATTTGGTACTTAATCAAAATCCTCTTTAACAGGGCTGAGCGCTTTGAAGAATTAGCCTGTAAAAGGCTTGATTTTTTGAGAGAGGAAGTGTTCCCAAAACAACTTCTGGTTTTTCTCAGAAGCCCGATTTGGCATCGACGACCGTTGGTTAAAGAGATATTAGTTGAATCTTCGCAAATTTGCGCAATTCTTGCTGAGAATCCAGCCAGTGATGAAATGCTTCGGATGATATACGATCTGGAGTATAAAGGGAGTTCAAGAATTGATCAATGGTTCTGGAGTTCACTTCCGGGTAAGGCACTGCGTGATCGTCTAGAATTCTGTTCCAATTGGATATACGAGAAATTTGTCATTCCGGCAATCAAAACAAATGGAAGAATCGTTGATTTCGGAGGGAGTAGCGCGGCGTATGCCATTAAAGCATTAAAAGGAGCTGACGTTCCTTCAATCCAAGGTTTTGTTTGGGACACTATCGATTGTGACCTAGAGTCGCTAAAAATCGGCGAGAAACGTGCTGAAGAAGCCGGGCTTTTTTCGGTTACTAATTTCCGGGAAGGCAATTTCATGAGCCGTAAGTCGGTTCTAGGTCGTGCTCAGTTTGGTGTTCTGATTGGTGTGTTGTGTGGAATGGACAAAAGGACCGCGGTCTTTTGTTTGGAGAAGATAAAACTTCACTTGGCGGTTGACGCTGAACTAATTGTGGCGACCCTGTCAAGTAGAGCATTTCCGGAGGATCCTTTTATGTTTCGTGTCCTTTGCAACGTCTTGGGGTGGAAATTACGCCCCAAAACCGAGGAAGAAGTAAAAGACATCTTCCAGACTGCCGGCTGGCAGATTATCGGTGACATCATGTCTGAAAGGACTGGTGAAGACGGTGAATCTGTACCCGGTCAGTACCACATCGTCCATGCCAAAATAGCTATATGATGAGTTTTTTATGCTCTTCACGCGGGCCGGAGGTTCATTCCTCTTGCTCGCGTTTTTTTTATCCTATTTTTATGGTATAATTTGGTTGTAGATTTAATAGAATTATTCTTATGGAGTTGTCAAATTTATACTTTGCTTTTTCAGCATTATTTAATGGAATAGTTAGTATTTTTTTAGGTTTTTTGATTTTTTTTAGAAATACAAAAAGTAGTATTAATAGATCTTTTGCTTTGTTTTGTTTTGGTGCAGCTATTTGGTCTTTTCCTTATATATTATGGCCACTTTCTGATTCAAGAGAAATTAGATTATTATCTTTTCAACTTTTACATATTGGAGCTTGTTATGTTTCTATTTTTTACTTTCATTTTGTTGTTAGCTGGTTAGGGATTTATAAGAAAAGAAAAAAAATTATTTATTTTGGATATATATTAGCCACTTTTTTTGCTACACAAACATTTTCTCCTTTATTTATAAAGGATATGGTACCTAAATTTTCTATAGGTTATTGGGCTGAACCAGGTATTTATTATCACTTTTATTTATTGTTGTTTTTTAGCTTTGCTTTTTATGCTTCTATTTTGCTTTATAAAAAATTAAAAAAGAGTAAAGGTATAGAAAAAAAACAAACACTTCTGTTACTTGTTGGTTTGGTCGTGGCTTTTATAGGTGGATCTACTAATTATTTCTTATGGTATGATATTAACATTTTACCTTGGGGTAATATAGCAGTTTCTCTATATGTTGTTTTAACAGCCTATGCGATTATAAAGTATAAGTTTTTAGATTTAAAAGTTATATCAACAGAAATATTTACTGGAATTTTCTTTATTATTTTATTAGTAGATTTATTTTTTGCTAAAACATCAATTGAATTACTTTTTAGATTAATTGCATTATTACTTATGATTGTTTTTGGAGTTATGTTAATTCGATCTGTAAGAAAAGAAGTAAATAGAAGAGAAGAGTTAACAAAACTTGCCAAAACCTTAGAAAAAGCCAATCTTCGTTTGCAAGAAGTTGATCGTCAAAAAACAGAGTTTTTATCTATTGCTTCTCATCAACTTCGTACGCCACTTTCAATCGCCAAAGGTTATATTGAGCTTTTAGAAGATGGTGCTTATGGAAAAGTTAATAAAGAAATGAGAAAGATTTTAGATGGTATGAATAATTCAAATGAACATCTAGTTAAATTAGTAGATGATTTCTTGGATATATCTCGGATTGAGCAGGGTCGTACAAAATTTTCTTTTGCAGACAAAGATTTAAACAAACTTGTAGAAGGTGTTGCAGAAGAGTTAAAAGAACGAGCTCAAGAAAAAGGAATAAAAATTATTTATAAAAAATTGAAGACAAAGAATGTTGTTAATTTTGATGAAGAGAAAGTTCGTCATGTATTATTTAATTTTATTGATAATGCAATAAAGTATTCTGGCAAGGGTAAAAAGATTGTTATAAATATAGTTAAAGAGAAAAAAGGTATTAGTGTTAGAACTAAGGATGATGGTTTGGGCTTTGATAAAGTTGATCAAGCTAACTTTTTTCAAAAGTTTTATCGTGGAAACAATGTTAGAGGTACTAACGTGTCAGGGACCGGACTAGGGCTTTATGTATGTCGTAGATTTATCGAAAAACATGATGGGCGTATTTGGGCGAATAGCAAAGGTAAGGATAAAGGAAGTGAATTTGGTTTTTGGTTACCTTCTTTTGTAAACCACGAAAATACAGAAAAAGAATAATTGCATTAAGTTTAAAAATATAATATACTAGTATAAATTAATAATTAATTATATAAAAATATGATTTTTCAAAAACCTTCATCTGAAATAGCATTAGAAAAAAATACGGAAAAAGAACCAATGAATACTTCTCAGTCATCTGTTGATGATAGTGTAGATACGATTGTTGGTCCCTCTGTTAATGTTGAAGGTGATTTTGCTTCAGCTGGAAATATCATTGTAAAAGGTACTGTTTCTGGCAGTGTTAGTACTAGTAAACACTTGCTTGCTGAAGAAGGTTCAAAAATCATGGCAAATATTCAAGCTGGTAGCGCTACTATATCTGGCATAGTAAAGGGTAATGTAAAAGTAAAAGACACTTTAATTATTACAAGTACTGCTAAAATTTTAGGTGATATTAAAGTAAAAACTCTTCAAGTAGATGCTGGGGCAGTTGTGCAAGGTAAAATTATAATGTCTATGCCGTCAGAATTAACAGAAAAATCAACAAGTGGTCGTTCTAGTTTTAAAAGAAAAGAAAAGAAAGTTTAATATAAAGATAAAAAATTTAAGTTATGTACGTTTACTTGTATGACAATTTTTTATCCAACAAAAAATTCGATGCAATTATCAAATCAATGGAGGTTTGTTTAACTGATTATGGAATTGCAGGTAAAATTTTGAGACTTAATAATTTTATTGATGTAAAACCGATTATTGATGATGAGATTAAAAGAGGAGCAACTACAATCGTAATAGTTGGAAATGATAAAACTTTTGGTAATGTGTTGTCACGAAGTGCAACCTGTAAAGTTACATTTGGTTTTTTACCCGTTGGACCAGACAATACTATTTCTGATGTTTTGGGTATTCCTATAAATTTAGAATCTTGTGATGTGCTATCTCGAAGACTGCGAGAAAGGCTCGATGTTGGTTGGGTAAATAATAGATATTTTGTTTCTCAGTTGCATGTTTATCCTAGTAAGATAGAAGTTGACTATGATGAAAAATTTCGCGTTAAATCGGAAAATGAATTAGAGATAGTAGTTTGTAATCTACAACCATTTTTTTGGAAAACAGATAAAAAAGATAGAAATCAAGTTCAAGTTAATCCTAAAGATGGTAAATTAGAAGCATTTCTGCGTCCTGCTAAAAAGAAAAAGTGGTTTGGTAAGTATGTTTATGAACAAGCTAGTGTATTTCCTTTTGAAGAAATGATAATAAGAAGTGATAAGGCTTTTGAGATTGAGGCAGATGGTAAAAAAACAAAAGAGAAGAAAATTAAAATTAAATTAGCTCCTAGCAGGATAGATGTGATTGTAGGTAGAGAAAGAAAGTTTTAACTACCGATATACTGATAATACGGATTTACGGATAAAATATAAAAGCCGCAGTGCTGGAATTGGCCTGCCCGCCATCGCAAGCTTGAGCTTGCTCAGGCGTTGCGGGCGAGAATACTGTAGGGCTGAGAAAGAGTATAAAATAATAATTTGGATTAAAACTAAGCCGCAGTGCTGGAATTGGTAGACAGGCTGGCTTGAGGGGCCAGTGCTCGCAAGGGCGTAAGGGTTCAACTCCCTTCTGCGGCACAAGATTTTTAAATAATTTACTATGGGAACGATAATTATAGGAATATTAATGGTTGTTGTTGGTGTATTAGCGGTGGTAAAAACAGAATGGATTATTCAGAATTTTGGTACAAATGCTTGGGCGGAAGCTAAATTTGGTTTTAGCGGAGGGTCAAGGATTTTTTATAAATTAATTGGCCTCGGTATAATTTTTATAGGTTTCATAATTATGACTGGTATGTGGGAAGGTTTTTTAATCGGTACAGTTGGGAAAATTTTTATAAGATAAATATATGGCTCATTCAGGTATAGCTTTAATTGATCCAGAAAAGGTATTTGAAAAAATACATCTAGGACCAGGTATGCGCGTGGCTGATTTTGGTTGTGGTCGTACTGGTCATTTTGTTTTTCCAGCATCACGCAGAGTTGATGACACAGGAATAGTTTATGCAGTTGATGTTATAAAAAATATTCTAGAGAGCATTTCTAGTCAGTCAAAGTCAGGCGGATTTCACAATATTCAAACAATTTGGTCAGATATAGAAAAGTATGGTAAATCTCCAATACCAGTCAACAGTCTTGATGCTGGTTTTTTTGTGAATGTGGTGTCTTTGTTTATTAATTATAAAGAAGCTCTTCGTGAATCGGTAAGACTTTTGAAAACTGATGGTTACCTGGTAGTGATTGATTGGAGTAAGAAAATTGGGATGCTTGGTCCAGATGAGAGTAAAATGATCAATCCAGAATTGATTGAAACTTTGTCCGGTGAGTTAGGTTTAGAAATAGTTGATAAATTTCCAATAAATGAGTATCATTACAGTATAATTTTTAAGAAAAAATAAATATGAATTTGATGAATTTACTTAGTACGAGTTATTGGTTTTCTCAACCTGATCCAGCCGTTGGTTTGGTTAAGTGGTTCTGGGTTTTAGGTTTCCTAGCATTAGTATTAGCAGGTTTAGTTTTAAGAATTTTACTTGTTAAGAAAGATAAAATTACTAAACAGGTTTTTGCACGAATTAGTAATATTGGTTTTATGACTGGTATGTCAGGTATGATCTGGATGTTTTTTCGTCAAGAGAGTGTATTTTTTCTAGCTTGGCGTTTTTGGATTATATTAATTACATTGGTTTTTGTTATTGGGTTAGTGAAGATTTTAAAATATATTCTTACCCGTGTTCCAGAAATTAAAAAAGAAAATGAAAAAAGATTAGAGATGAAAAAATATATGCCTAGATAATTTATGACTAGGAGAAATAAAGATATAGGTGATTGGGGCGAAAATCAAGCAGTAGAATTTTTGAAAAGACAAGGATTTAAAATAATAGAACAAAATTACCATACCCCAGTAGGGGAGATAGATATCGTTGCGAAAATTCGTGACGATATTTATTTTGTTGAAGTTAAGACTAGGACTCAAGAGTATTTGGCTAATGACCTGTCTATCACGCCGAATAAAATAAGGAAGTTTAAAAAGACAGTTAGCCATTATTGTTATAAAAGAGGGGTAGAAGATGTAGGGTTGGTAGTTGCTGGACTTATAGTGTATGTCAATAAACAGGAGAAAAAGGTAAGATTTAGGTTGTTTACTATTGACTTTTAATAAGTTTTATATTAAAATATAGCCAATAATTTAATATTAAGAAAAAGATATGGATTTCAAAAAAGAACAAACTTATGCCATGGTTAAACCCGATGGTGTAAAAAAAGGTTTAATTGGTGAAGTTATTGCTCGTTTTGAGCAAAGAGATCTAAAAGTTGTAGCACTTGAAATGTTTCAACCAACAAAAGAACAAATTGACGAACATTATCCAAAAGATGAAAAATGGATTAGAAGAGTTGGTCAAAAGACTCTTTCTACTTATGAAAAATACGGTTTGTCTGCTATGGAAGAATTAGGAGTAGAAGATGATTTAGAAATCGGTAATCTAGTGCGTGGATGGTTAGTAGAATATATGACATCAGCACCACTAGTTCGCATGGTTATAGAAGGTGTGCACGCTGTTGATATGGTAAGAAAGATTTGTGGAGCAACTTTGCCATACTTAGCTGATATGGGTACTCTAAGAGGAGATTATTCAGCAGATTCACCAGCAATTGCGAACGCTGAGAAAAGAGCTGTAATGAATTTGATTCATGCTTCAGAAACTCCAGAAGAAGCACAACACGAAATTAAACATTGGTTTGGTGGACGCGACGTAATCTTTGATTATAAAAGATTTACAGACTAAAAACCACTAATTTTAAAACACAAATTACACTAATTTTAGAAAAGACCTCGTTATGACGAGGTCTTTTTGGTAAAATAAAAAACTACTTCTTGTCATCCTGAATTTATTTCAGGATCTAAGAAATAGTTTTTTCATTAAATAGTATTATCTATTCATGTTTCTTTTGATTTTTGCATTAGGTTTTGCAGATACTTTATGCAAAATTCTTGTTTTTTTAGCAAGTTTTTTCCCTATTGGTGTATTTTTACCAGCATGTTTGATTCTAGCTTTTAGAGCACTGTTCATATATTTTCCTCACTGTCATTCCCGCGAAGGCGGGAATCCAGAAAATTAATTTTTTAGTAATAATATTTTATCAAAATATAAGAATTAAGTCAAGGGGTTGACAATATTGTGTATTATTGTAATTTTTGTGTTATAATAAATATAGGTTTTGATATGAATGGTTGAAGATGTTCGACAATTGTTCTTATCGGTTCGCCAATATTTGTTTAGTCTGTGGACTAAGCGTGAGGTTTACCACCTAGATATAGGAACACTTCAATCGTTCAAGATATCAAAACCAATTAAAAAATCCATCCTTTAGAGATAGATTTTTTAATTTTATAGTTAGGATTATCACCAAACACCAACTTTGCCCACAATCTCCAAATTATGGTAAAATTTAAAAATTATTTTTTCGTTAATATACCACATTAACTTAAAAAGATTTTTTAAATTTTCCTCAAAATTATGAAAATTCTAGTCTAAAGTGGTATTTGGTGATAGTCCTTTGTTATTTGCTTCTTTTAGCAATAGTTCTACGACAGGTAGAACAAATCTTCATTGCTTGGCCGTCAATCTTAATTTTTTGTAAATTTGGTTTTTGACGTCTAGGCACCTTAACTTTTGAATGACTAACGTGGTTTGCTCTGACTGATTTTTTACCACATATCTCACATTTAATTGCCATATATTTGAATTTTTATAATTAAAATAGTATAATAGTAGGCGTATTATACACATTTTTAATAATTTTGTCAAGATATCAGTATCCTATGAGTATTTCCACCCTTTTATTTTATTTTATCGTTATTGTCCCATCTGCCATAATTCATGAATATGCTCATGGTTGGATGGCTAACAGGTTAGGAGACCCAACTGCAAAGTATGCCGGTCGTCTTACACTTGATCCTCGTTCTCACATAGATATATGGGGAACTGTTCTAATGCCGATATTTTTGTTTGTTGTGTCTGGTGGTAGTTTTTTGTTTGCATATGCAAAGCCAGTACCATTTAATCCTTATAATTTAAAAAGTCATAAATGGGGTCCGGCAATGGTAGCACTCGCAGGTCCTATGTCAAATCTTCTTTTAGCTTTAACTTTTTCTATCGCACTTAGATTTGTACCATTTTTACCCCCTGTTTTTTGGGGAATAGCAGAATTTATTTCAATAATTATTTTTGCAAACATTATGTTGATGGTATTTAACCTTGTTCCAATTCCTCCTCTCGATGGTTCAAAAATCCTATTTGCAGTTTTACCTGATTCAGCTTACAAGGTTAGAGCTTTTCTAGAACAATACGGAATGATGTTTTTATTGGTTTTTATTTTATTTTTTATTCCCTATATTACCCCGATAATTAGTTTTCTTTATTATTTATTAGTTTAAATTGTATAAAATTATATGAAATTACTTTTAAGATGGATGGCAAGTACAGCAACTTTAATGGCTTTAGCAAATTATCTAACAGGTATTACTGTAGATAATTTTTATAATGCTTTAGTTGCTGCTTTAATTTTAGGGCTTGTAAACGCTTTGATAAGACCATTGCTTTTTTTATTAACTTTACCAGTAACCATTTTAACTTTAGGACTTTTTACTTTAGTTATTAACGCTTGTTTATTTTGGTTTGTTTCAACTGTAGTACAAGGTTTTGAAGTTGCTGGTTTTATGCCCGCATTTTTAGGTGCTCTTGGAATGTCGGTTGTAAGTTTTACTGTTAATTATTTATTAAAAGATAAAAAATAAGAATATGTTAAAGATAATTTCTCTCGGTGGTTCAATTATTATTCCCAAAGGTGGTTTTGATTTAAAATTTTTAAAAAGTTTTAGAAAATTAATATTGGAAAGGGTGAAAGCAGGTGATAAATTTATTTTTGTTGTTGGTGGTGGTGCAACTTGTCGTGAATATCAAAGTGCAGCGGAAATCGTTGCTGGTTTAAAAGGCGAAGAATTGGATTGGTTGGGAATCCACACAACTTATTTAAATGCAGAATTTGTGAGAAGATTATTTGGTGATTTAGCCTACAAAGAAGTTGTAAAAGACCCCACTCAAAAAATTAAGACAAATAAAGCTATTATCGTGGCTTCCGGTTGGAAACCAGGGTGGTCAACTGATTTTGATGCGGTAAAATTAGCCGAAGTGTACAAAGGTGATTTGGTAGTTAATATGTCTAATATTGACTATGTTTATGACAAAGATCCTGCGAAATTTAAGAATGCAAAAAAATTAGAAAAATTAAATTGGAAAGAAATGAGAAAGTTAGTGGGGGATAAGTGGGTACCAGGGAGAAATGTACCTTTTGATCCGTCAGCTACAAAGCTTGCTCAAAAATTAAAATTAAAAGTGTTGTTTGTGGAAGGAACAAATTTAAAACAAGTAAAGAATGTAATTTTAGGAAAAGATATTCAAGGGACAGTGGTGGAGGATTAAAATATTAAATAAAAATAGACCATACTGTAGTATGGTCTATTTTAATTTTACCAATATTATTCCCTCCTTGAGGAGCCTGCCTTGCCGGTAGGCAGGGGTTAGGCCTTCGGCTCTGCGAGACCACAGGCTCGAAGAGGAGGTGTTATTTCATTTATTAAAATTGACTTTTTTATTTAAATATGATAAAAATTAGTTAGTTATTTGAAAAAATAAAAAAACTTTAGAAAATAGAGGAGGTAAGAATGAACCAGCCTAATCAGAAAGTTAAGTTTGAATTAAA
>Ga0222658_1000218_pt1 | contig 34685 bp, 46 predicted proteins | sample AntAcemetagen476_FD_179830 | JGI IMG/M metagenome (GOLD analysis project Ga0222658, IMG submission 179830) | Saline water microbial communities from Ace Lake, Antarctica - #476 | ecosystem: Environmental > Aquatic > Non-marine Saline and Alkaline > Saline | place: Antarctica: Ace Lake... | reverse complement strand
TCTAATTCTAAATACTGTATTTAAATAGTAACAAAAACAAAAAAAAGGAAGTTAACACATGAAACACACAATGAAAGAGTTTTCAGCAAAAGCTGAAACACAACTAAATGAGAGAAATGCTCATTTGAAGAATTTATCTGAAAAGTGGAACGTGTATTTAACTCCTGTTGCAAAAGCTTATAGAGAAAAAAATGGTGCAGCAATTCCTAAAGCCAAATTATTCAATGTTGCTCGTGCACTTGAGAACACTGAAGAATGGGCACAAAGGGCAAAAAGCATAAATGAGGCGACTTATTCCGATTGTAACAATGCAGTCGCTTATTAGAGTAATCTAATATGAAAAACTCGGTGAATTCAGTGGAGTCTAAACCTAAAGAAAAGTACAAAGAAACTTCGGAGAAGGTAAAAAATCTTTGGAAAGATCCTGTATATAGAGCTAAGCAAATAGCTTCAAGAAAAGCAAAGTGGCAAGAACCTGAATACAAGAAGAAGATGGCTAAAGTTAGAGCGGTTCAGTTTAAAACAGAAGAATATTCAGAATTGCGTAGTTCTATAACAAAAGGATTGTGGGAAGATAAAGAGTATAGGGATAAAACCACCCAGAGTATAAAACTTTCTAGAAAAGATCCTGAATATATAAAGAAATCTAAAGAGTCGATTAAAATAAGTTTTGAGACAACTGACAGAGCTGCTCGTCAGAGTAGTAGTCTGAAAGCTGCAAACGAAGCTAATCCTGAAATGAAAGAGCTTAACAGTAAAAGAACTAAAAAGCTCTGGGAAGATGAGGAGTATAGAAAGTTTCAAGTAGAGTCTCATAAAAAGTATTTTAGTCATCCTGAGAATAGAGAAAAAGCCAGTAAGGCAAAGATCGAATCTTTAGAAAAAGGTGTTGGAATTGGACATCTTAGATATGTTAGAGGTTTTCTAGATTGTAATTTATCATCTCACTTAAGATATGATTCAAGTGTGGAAAAATCTTTTATTTTGTGGTGTAATAAACACATAGCAAATATTAGAGAACTTCACAGAAGTAAATTTTGGTTACCATACAAGGTTGAAGGTGAGAATAATACTAGACGATATAATCCTGATTTTGAATTAATAACTTTGAATGAAGATAGAATTATAGTTGAAGTTAAGTGTAATTGGAAGTTCAAAGAGGTTAATAAAGATAAAAGGATGTTGGCTAAATTTGATACATTGGATACTTATTGTAAAGATAATAATTGTTATTGGGTTATTATTACAGACACATTTTTTAGGCAAGTTAATACTGAGCCAAGTCTACCGAAAAAGGTATTAAGTAAAGTAGGTAGGAAGGTGCAGAGACTATGGAGTGAGGAAATCTTTACCGATAAGCTCCTTAACAGCGCCGGGCGTCCTTCAAAATAGAAGGATGATGATATAGTCCAGTCTTTAGGGAAATCTAGAGGGTAACTGGCAATCTCATTTGTAAATTATGGTTTTAAGGTAAATTAAATTGCCTGTGTTAGGATGAATTCAAGGAAAGCTAAGTCTATAAAAAGATATGCCAATCTTGAGCCAAGTCTACCGAATCATTTCTTAAAAGTAGTAGGTAGAAAGGTGCAGAGTATAGGAAGTGAGGATAAATGAAACCAATAACCTTCCCACGAGCGTCCTACTCTCTCAAGCACTGAGAGAAGAAAAGATATACCGATACTCCAGAGAAATTTGGAGAGTTAAGATAAACAGCTTAACAATAACAATTGAGTAGCTGCATTAATGCCTTCTCTTATAGCTGAAGATATCGTTTCGGTTCGTAGTTGAGCCGAATAAAAATGGGAAGAATTGTCGGGAAAGCTAACCTCTTATAAAATAAAGAGTATGCTAATCCGCAGCCGAGCCTATCGGAACTCTTAAAGACAAAGTTAGATAGGAAGGTTCAGAGACTAGAGGGTGAGCAAGGAGTAGCAATAAACCTCGACAGCATCCCACATACAATAAATAGTATGAAGAGATAGTCCGTGCCGTAAGGAAACTTATGGATTAAGATGTCAACCGATAGGTATAACTGTCGCTTAATAGAGTGATCTATTAATGAAAAGGAGGTGAATTCGGTGAAGGCTAAGGAAGGAATTGATTTCGTTACGTGCAAGATTTGTGGAAAGAGTTTTAAGAAGCTTGTTGGACATCTTCCATATGCTCATAATATAAATACAAAAGAGTATAAGGAAAGATATCCTAATAGCTTAACTTTATGTAAAAACTCATCTGATAAACAATCAAAAGGAGCTATAGAGTATTTTAGTAATCCAAAGTATGCTGAAAGTGTAACAACTAGAAATGCAAATATATCTAAAGCAAATACGGGTGTTAAAACTACTAAAGCTACTAAAAAGTTGATTGGTAAAAAATCTAAAGAAGTCTGGGCAAGTTCTGGATATAAAGATAAGATGAGTAAAACACAGTCTAGTGTAGTAACAAAGTTATGGGAAAATCCTAAGTATAGAAAATCTCATGTAGATGCAGCGATTGAGCTGTGCAAGAAAGATAATTATCCTGCTGTTAACAGGTTTAAAAGGTACAAAGTTAACATACAAGATAAGATAATTTATTTCAGAAGTCAACAAGAAATAGATTTAGCTAAGATACTTAGCAACCTTAACGTAGAGTTTCTATACGAACCTTTTAAAATAAAACTAGCTTCAGGACATTATTATATGCCTGATTTTTATATACCAACTTTAAATCTTATAATAGAGATGAAGGGAGATCATTGGTATAAGGAAGAGCATAAAATTGAATGTTTTAAAGCTGTTATTAATAAAGGGTATAACTTTCTATTTATATTAGAATCAGACTTCCATGCTAATACCGAGCCAAGCTTTACTGGAAACAGTAAGGAAGGTGTAGAGACTAGGTCAGAAAGACTAAAGCAACATTTAGTTGATATGTCAAGTAAGACTCACGAGACCCTCCAATCTTATTTAATATAAGATTATGATATAGTCCGATACTCTGGGGAAATTCAGAGAAGTAAGATAAAGAGCTTACTAAGAACAAATGGGACAGACGTATTGGTCAGATATTTTATCTAGATTATTTGTATGGTACTACTAAAGGCGACATAACAGACGGTAATAAAATGTTTGATGCCAAGACTGGTGCTGCAAATGAATCTGATTATTCATCTGATTCAATCAATGATGAATCTTTAGCAACTGGAGATGGATCACACACCGCTTACACAGGAACATTAACTTACATACCTGCAATAGCTGGAACAGTAGTTATTACAGATGGTGTTGAAACATTCACTGATGATGGAGACGGTAATTTAGTTTCTAGTATTAGTGCAGGTAACACTGGTTCTGTTGTTTATGCAACTGGTGTATATTCTGTTGTATTCCAAACAAATGTAGTTAATGGTGTAGTTGTTTACGGAGATTACAGATTTAACATGGAATCTAATTCCGACGGAGTTGGTGAAGTGGACTTAAGTCTTACATCTTCTACAGTAACTGCAAGAACACGTAAGTTAAAAGCTAGATGGCTTTTAGACGCTGCTTATGATTTACAAAAGGCTCATGGAAGAGACGCAGAAGCAGAGCTATTAATGGCAATCACATCTGAGATCAAGAACGAAATAGATCAAGAGATTTGTGCTGAATTATTAGTAACAGCTGATGCTAACACAACTGTTAGTTTTGATGCTGCTCCAACTTCTACGGATGTTCCTTGGATCTGGCGTAAAGAGAAGTTCCAATACGTACTTACACAAGCTGCTAATAAGATCTTCCAAGCTACAAAGAGAGCAACAGGTAATTATATTATCGCTGCTACTGATGTATGTAGTTTGATTGAGAACATGAACAACTTCGTAAGGGACGGAAGCGTACCTGCTGGTAAACAACCACCAGCTGGACCACATAAGATAGGAACACTTGGTGGTTCGTTTGTTATATACAAGGATCCTTTCTACGCAAGTGGAAGATTCATGGTTGGTTTTAAAGGCGATAGTTTCTTAAATTGCGGTTATGTATACGCACCTTATTTACCTATCTTCGTTACTCCAACTATAATCCTGGATGACTTCGTATATAGGAGAGGTATTGCAACAGCCTATGGTAAGAAAGTTATCAACAACAAGATGTTTGTTGGTGGTACAGTAACTCACTTAACATAAGCAAGAGTTAAACACATTATTACTGGGAGGGAAACTTCCCAGTAGTACTAATTTGTAAGAGATGTAATGAGCATTAGATTGCTAGCAGGTACTAAGTTACCTGTTTAGAATCAAAGTCGTTCTAATGAAGAGATTAGATGCCTTAAAACCGATTCTAAATGGTCTATTTTAGACTTTAAACCGAATAGAATAAGAAAAGGATAAGAAAGTTGCCAACAGTATTAATTAAGAATGTACATTTAGCTAAGCTAGACATTCCATATGAGGATAAAAATAAATCTATTCTTTTAATGCCTGGTGATATTAAATCTTATCATTATAATGATTTTGAATTCTTTAAGAAACTATTAAGAGACTTTAATAGAAAGATAGTAGTTGTAAATCGTGTACAAGCTAGCACAGTAATTCCAGTAAAAGGAATAAAGATACGAACTACTGCATTACCATATATCAATAGTGTAGTTAGAACAGGAAGTTGGAGAGGTCGTTCTTGTTTTATTATTGGTGGTGGTCCAAGTATTAATTCTGTTAACCTAAATCTATTAAAAGATAAAAATACAATAGGAATAAATAGAGTATTTGAAAAGTTTGATCCTACTATTTTATTTAGTATGGACAGTAGATTATATGGTTGGATTAAAAGAGGTGCTCTAGGAGAAGATGTTAAAAAGAAATTTGAAGAATTTCCTAATTATAAAGTTTGGGTAGACACACATAAATATGCAGGATTTGATAGTGATATTTATATTGTAAAGAGTGCAGGATTAAGAGCTGTTACAAAAACATTAGAAGAAGGAGTAGGTCACGGATACAATAGTGGGTATGCTGCAATAAACCTAGCTATATGTTTAGGAGCTAATCCTATTTACTTATTAGGATTTGATATGGAGAAGGGAAAGAATGGAGGAAAGCAGATAAACTGGCATGGTAAATATCCAGTACAACAATCAGATAATGTTTATAGTACTTTCATAAAAAACTTTCAATGGGCAGCTCCAATAATAAAGAGAAGAGGAACACAGGTAATAAATTTATATAGAAATTCAGGATTAAAGATGTTTCCATTTGATGATCTTGAGAATGTAATATAGGAAATAATAATGCCAAGTAGCACATACAAAGCGTTACCATTTATATTACAAGAGATAATAAAAACTCAACCAAGCAGTGTTCTAGATATAGGAATAGGATTTGGTAAGTGGGGATTTTTATGTAGAGAGTACTTAGAGTCTTGGAATAATAAAGTATATCCAAAAGATTGGACAGTTCAAATAGATGGAGTAGAGATATGGAAAGATTATGTAGAGAAATTATCTTGGATAAAAACTATATATAATACAATACATATTGGAGATGCTTGTAAGTTAGTAGATAAGTTACAAAGTTATGATGTAATAATAGCTGGAGATGTAGTTGAGCATATTGATAAGGTAAGAGGAATAGCATTAATAAAATCATTAAAAAGTAAAGTTAAGAAAAAACTTATTCTATCCATACCTTTAGGAAGTAACTGGATGGGAAACAAAACAGTAGCTGGAAATCCTTATGAAGAGCATCAAGCAATTTGGAATGGGTTAGAAATAAAAACTATACTAGGTGATAATACGATATTACATACAGTAAAAGAACCAAGAGGAGATGTTGGGGTATTTATCCATGAAAAATAAAAAGATTAAAGTATGTATGTTAAGTGCTACACCATTAGCAGCTGCTCCTTATGAGTTGATGCAATGTTTAAATAAGTATACTAAAAATGTAAAAGTTAGATCAATTTCAGAAAGAAATAGTTATATGGATGGTAGAAGTTTTCCATATGATGTTTTATTAAGAGATGGAATATCAAAAACAATACTTAGAATGGCAGATATTTGGCATATGCATAACAATGTATTTCCTATCAACTATTTTAATTCCTTAGAGAATCAAAAGATATTAGCTCAATTTCATTCTTTACCTATTAGACCTACTTTTAATAACTTAAGTGCTATTGCTAATGCTTGTTATACAATAGATCAACCGTTACACAAAAGAGAATATGGGTTAACAGGGTTACCAAATGTAATTGATATAGAAAAATATAAACCAAGAGATAATTGGTTAGACTTAGAAAATAGACCTATACGAATAGCATTTGCTCCAACATCAAAAACTCCAGTAGGAAATCTAGATTCAAAAGCTTATTCTAGTGTAAGGGCAATTTTGTATACCTTAGCAAAACAAAAAGATATAGAAGTTGTATGGATAGAGGGAGTAGATTATATAGAGAATTTAGAATTAAAAAAAGGAGTGGATATACTTATAGATGATGTAGCTACAGGCAATTGGCATAGAACAAGTTTAGAAGGAATGAGTTTTGGATTGGCAGTTATAAATAATATTAAGAGAGACCCTTTTATAAATGCTTCTTTAGATAATTTAGTAGCTGTATTGAAGATGCTAGTTAAAAATAGAGGTGTATTAAGACGTTATAAAGAAAATTCAAGAAGTTGGATAGAGAAGAATTGGCATCCTAAAGATAAATGTCAAGAATATGTAGATGCTTACACTGAATTAATGAAACCATAAATAATAGAAAGGACAATCCTCATGGCATGTGAAGACAAAGTGATGGAAGTAATAACATTATCAGAAGCTGAATTAAAGGATGTAAAGAGAATAGCAAGTAAAGATGCTCTATTTAAAGCAACTGTTTTAGTAGAGATGAAATTAATGAATAAAAAAGCAGACTTAACTAATGGTACAGTTAGAACACATGATGCTAGGATAGCATCTTTAAGCACATCTCGTACATTTTATAATTGGTTTATGGCTACGTGTGTTACAGGAGCTGCTATTCTAATAAGATGTTTATTTGTAATATGGGGAAAAGTAGAGGCAGTAGCAAGTTCGATTATTAATTAAAGGTATATAATGAATAGAGAACAAATAGAAGCTCAAGTAAGAGGCGAATTCGAACCATTAGCATTAGCTACTACTGATTATGTAATAAGAGAAGCAGTACAAAAAGCTATCGATTATTGGAATGAATTTGCAGGATTTACAGAGAATAAGATGGTAACGTGGTCTAAAGGTAATGTTATAACTTTAGATGATGATATGGATGAAGTAGTAAGGTTATATCCATCAAGTCAACCAGCTATGCCTTATGCTATTACACCTATTTGGAGTATATTTGGATTTGACGTATTAGATAGAACATTAGAAGATGTAGCAAGTTTATGGTATTACATTAATGCTCTACGTATATATTTAGGAAAAGATTTTAGTTGGAAGCAAGTTGGTACTACTTTATATGTTGATAATGTTCCTGAGGGAGCTACTGGATTCTTAGCTGTTTATTATAAGATGATTGTAGAGGGAGAAGACATACAGCAAAGAGAGATAATAAATTGGTTAGTAAGATATGCAAAAGCTTATGTAACAGTAGAAGAAGGAAAAAGGTTAAGAAAATCAAGATTAATTGGTGTAGATTTAGATGGTGAGTCAATGGTATCAGATGGAAAAGAGGTATTAGAAAAACAAGAAGATTGGTTAAGAGACCAAGCAATATTTTTACCAGTGAGGGAATAGTATGATTAGAGAAGTAATAGAAAATAATAATATTCCTATTAGAATAAAAACAGAAAGAGAGCAGTTATATGAAGATTGGAAAAGTGTAGCATTAAAGATTGCAACTCTTGGAACAATAGCTTACTGGGGAATTGTTAGATTAAAAAGTACAATAGACAGTAGAGCTAAGGATGTTGTAACTACTATATTAAAAAGCTACAAGCCTAAAGTTACTGATATAACAGGTAAGATGGGAGTATCTGGATTAAATAAAACAGAGCTAGATTCGTATATAGCAAGAATAGTAAAAGAAAAACTTAGATCAGAGAATGTATTGAGTAAAACGGAAGTGAAAAGCCTTATAAAGTCAGAGACGAAATGATTAGAGAAATAGATGAACCAAATACAGATATAAAAGCACCAAGTAACGTATCACAAATTGAAGCTATATCTTTCTTACATATCTTTAATTGCAATGCAGGAAAAAGAACAAGTAAGAATCAAAGACAAACTACTATAAAGGCAGAGACAAAATGATACGTAGTATATTAGAAAGTAGTTTTACAACAGTATCTAATCTAGAAAAGATAAAAAGAAATGCGGAAGATGCTTATGGAGATGCTATTAGATTTAATAAAGAGTTAGATGATAAGTATCCGAGTTATGAGGATAAAGTAAAAGCTATGGATAAGTTTAAGCAGGACATTGCTCCAATACAAGATGAGCAAAAGATAGCAAAAATATATAAAAAATATAATACAATGAGTAGGAGCTAATATGCAAGGTACTTTTGTTAGGGGTATAGGAAATGCTCACAAGATGGACGAAGTATACTCAGATGTTTTTAATTGTAGAATGTATGGAACTTTTAATATCTATATAAAAAATATTAATTCAGTAGAGAATTTCAAGCCCGTTATGGAAGTTGCTCATAAGAGATTTCCAAAGAGAAAACATTGGTTAGTAAAAGTTAAAAAAGGAGACGATTACAGATATGGTTGGGCTGTAAGATGGGCTGATAGTAAACAGAATCCAAGAATCTTAGAATTATTAAGTAAGAGAAAGTTTCCAGAAAGCTTTAAAGAAGGTAAGTTGGAAGTTACTGTTTTAAAAAGATGGACTGAAGCTCAAATAAAAAGCTGGACAATGCAACAGCATTGGTTTCAAACATATGATTGGTTACCTAATGCTTATGCAGATAGTCAAAAGAGCTGGGACGAAATAAACATAATAGATTGGAGTGGTAAATCTGTATTAGACATAGGATGTCATCAAGGTTATCATTCTATGAAGATGTCTCAAGCAGGAGCTTATGTAATTGGTTTTGAACCAAATGATTGTTCAAGAGGTAATGCTATTATAGTAAATGATAGTATAGAGATGTCGGATGTTAATTTTAGAAAAGTAGACCATGGTGAAACATATGATGTAATAACTTATTTAAGTGTTCATCATCAACCAGATCCTAGTTATAAAAACTTAAAGGTAACTATTGATAAGTTAAAAAGTAGAGCAAGGGAAACTTTATTTGTAGAATTAATACTACCACCTATGTTTGGAAACACTATGACAGAAGAAGAAATAGATAAACTAGTAGATGGAAAAGCTTTGTTAACATATAAACATAATGTAAGAGGAACTAGAAAGATATATCAATGCAAAGGAATATCATGCGTGTAGTATTACCTGTTAGTTCTCAATTATCTAGATCAAGTTGGTATCAATATCTTTTAAAAGGATTCAAAGAAGTAGCAGATGAGGTAGTTCAAACTGATAAGCTACTTAAAGATTGTTTTTTTATTACAGGTAAAACGCTTATACCCATAGATATTTATAGTAGAAGAGTTTGGTATGATTTTAGTGATTTTGCTCCAATATACCCAAGTATAATGAATGATAATGATTTATACTTTAAAGTCCAATACTATGATGATGTAGTAAAAGAGACAGTAAATATGTTTCCTATAGGGTTAGGGTCATCAAGAAGTAGTTATTTTAAAGATTTAACTGTTAGAAGAAAACTTAAATATCAAAAGAAATATGATTATGACATTACAGGGGTGTTTAGAACTACTAATTATGATACTAGAAAGAAAGCAGTAGAAATAATAAGAAGTAGAAAAGATTGGAAGTCATTAGCTTGGTTAGAACAGACAAGTAATAGACCGAAAGTTCCTAAAGAATTATTAAGTACTGGCTTATCATATACTGAACATTTAATGAAGCAATGTAAAAGTAAATTATGTTTAGCAATACACGGTGTTGGAAATAGATTTGGTATAAATGGACGGATAACTGAGATATTAGGTACTGGTAATTGTTTAATACTACCAGAATTAGAAGCAAGAATGCCAAGCAGTTTAGAAGGATCTGCAATTATTCTTAAAAGAGACTTATCCGATATGGAAGAGAAAGTAGATTACTACTTAAGTCATGACGAAGAAAGAGAAAGTATAGCTAGAAGTGGCTTAGAGTATTACGAGAAGTGGTTGAGCCCAAAAGCTATGGTTAATAATATATTAAATAAACTATGATAAAAATACAATATCCTGATACGTCTGTATTTAATAATCCTAATAGTGTTTGGTATCATTATTTACTTTCTGGATTCAAAGAATTAGGTGAGGTTACAATATCAAGAGAGTTAGGAAAACAATCTCATTATATAACTGGATTTACTGTATTAGCAATAGACATAGATATAGACGGAAAGAAAACTAGAATTTGGTATGACTTTTGCGACTTCTTACCTATTCATACAGATATAATGAGTGATGGTGATTTATATTTTAAGATAATGTGTCATAAAGATTATCCAATAAAGTATAAAAATGTATATCCTATTGGACAAACAAATTCTTCTATGGATTATTTTAAAGTATTACCAGAATTAAGAAATAATATAGAAGAAGATAAGATGGATTATGATGTAGTAGGTGTATTTAGAGCAACTAATTATGATTTAAGAAAACACTGTGTTGAGATAATAAAGAAACAAATTAATTGGAATACTTTTAGTGGGCTATGCTTTTTTAGAAACAGACCTGACATACCTAAAGAATTACTGATTAAGAAACTATCATTTAGTGACCATTTAAAAAAACAAAGTAAGAGTAAAATTTGCATATCTTTACCTGGAGTTGGTGGTAAAGATGATTGGTGTTGGAGGGATACAGAAGTATTGGGTATGGGCAGTTGTTTATTAAATGTAGATATGGATTATTTAGTACCTAAAGACACTGAATATTATAAAAAGTATTGCCAAATAACCATAAAAAGAGATTTATCTGATTTAGTAGAGACAGTAAATTACTATTTAGAGCATGATGAAGAAAGAAAACAAATAGCGAGAAATGGTTTAGATTATTATAAGAAGTGGCTTACACCAAAAGCAATGGCTAAGAATATTCTAAACAAAGTTAGGGAAAATCTGTGATACAATTTGTTAATTTATTAGCTTTAAATGATTCAATCAGAGAAGAGCTACAAGAGTCTTTATTTAAGTATATAGATAGGACAGATTATATACTAGGAGAAGAGGTAGAGTTATTTGAGAAAGAGTTTGCAGAGTATATAGGTACAAAGTATGCAGTAGGAGTATCTTCTGGAACTGATGCATTATTTCTTGCTCTAAAGGTATTAGATTTTAGGATGGTAGGTAGTATTTCTTTAGGCAATGTAATATTACCTGTAAATACATTTACAGCTACAGCACTAGCAGTAAAGAGAGTGGGAGGAAAGATACATTTTGTAGACATTGAAGATGGTATGTATCAGATGGATCCAATTAAGTTTGAAGAGGCTTGTAATGATGTAGCCTCCAACATAGTTATTCCTGTTCATTTATATGGGCAAGGCTGTAGTACAAAGATAATAGAGATAGCGAATAAGTATAAATTATCAATTATAGAAGATTGTGCTCAGGCTCATGGATCTTGGTGTTTAGGATTAAATAAGAAAGTAGGAAGTATAGGAAAATGTGGTTGCTTTAGTTTTTATCCTGGAAAGAATCTTGGTGGCTTCGGTGACGGTGGTATGATAACCACAGATGATGAGGATACATATAGACAGTTATTAATGTTACGAAATTATGGACAAAAAGTAAAATATGAGCATGTTGGTGAAGGATACAACATGAGATTAGATACTATACAAGCTTCTGTATTAAGAGTTAAGCTAAGACATTTAGATAAGTGGAATGATAGAAGATTAAAAATAGCTAACTTATACAACGAGTTATTAAAAGATGTTGATGAGGTAATAACTCCAGAGATAAGAAATTATCATGTATTTCATCTTTATGTATTAAAAGCAAAAAAAAGAAATAAATTATTAAAGTTTCTAGATGCAAGTGAGATACAGTGTGGAATACATTACCCTGTTCCACTACATTTACAAGATACTTATAAAGATTTAGGCTACAAGAAGGGTAGCTTTCCAGTAGCAGAGAGTATAGCAGATGACATAATAAGTATTCCAATGTGCCCTATGTTAAAAGATGAAGAGATAGATAGGGTAACTAATAAAATAAAAGAGTTTTATAGATGAGAGTGTTAGATATAAATAACTCAAAACAAACTATTATAAATGCAATAGTTGGACATAATGTTAAAATCTTTGATTTTGTTAATATATATGGATGTCAAATTGATGATGATACTGTAATAGGTACTTTTGTAGAGATTCAAAGATGTGTAAAGATAGGTAAAAAATGTCATATACAATCACATACATTTATTTGTGAAGGTGTAACTATTGAAGATGAAGTATTTATCGGACATGGAGTAGTGTTTATAAACGATAACAATCCTACTGTAGAAAAGATACTAAATAAAACATGGAGATTATTACCTGTATTAGTAAAAGAGGGAGCTACGATTGGTAGTGGAGCTACTATTCTAGGTGGTATAACAATAGGTAAGAAAGCGATTATAGGAGCTGGAGCGGTAGTTACGCATGATGTTCCTGATAATGTAACAGTAATAGGTGTTCCTGCAAGAGATATGAATAAGGAAGCAGTATAATGAAGCTTGGTTTAATAGGTTGTGGTTATTGGGGTCCAAACTATATTAAAACAGTTAATGAAATAGAAGGATCTAGTATAGAAGTAGTCTGTGATAGGGACACTAATAAATTAGATATTGTTAGAGAGAAATTTCCTGATTTAGATATTGAAACAACTACTAATTTAGACCATATTTGGTATGATACTAGCATAGAAGCGGTAATAATAGCTACTCCTGCTACTACTCATTTTGAACTATGTAAGACAGCACTAGCTTATAACAAACATGTATTAGTAGAAAAACCTCTTACAACTAATTTAGAAGAAGCAAAAGAGTTAAGAGAAAGAGCAAAGTATGAACGTAAAGTATTAATGGTTGGGCAGATCTTTGAATATAGCAATTCAATAGCTGAGATTAAAGACATTATAAGAGCTAAGAAATTAGGCGATATTTATTATGCTTATTCTCAAAGAACAAATGATGGTCCAGTAAGAAAAGATGTAGGAGCATCCTGGGATCTAGCATTGCATGAAGTTTCCATATTTAATTATATATTTGATGATATTCCTGTAAGCGTATCTGCAAAAGGTATGAATTATGTATCAAAAAAAGTAGAGGATGTCTGTTTTATCCAGCTAACTTACCCTAATAGAGTAATTGTAAAGATACATTGTGGCTGGTTATATCCTAGAAAAATAAGAACAATAGATATTATAGGAAGTAAAAACTCATTAATGTTTGATGACACTAACACAATATCTCCTATCGTATTACAGCATGGTGGAGTTGTTGATGTAGAGCCTAATAATGCATTAGTAAGAGAGTGTTTTGAATTTATTGATGCTATAGAGGATGGTGTTATAGATATATGGGCTCTTGAAAGAGGAATAGATTGTGTAAATGTATTAGGAGCTATTCAATTGTCACTTAAACTAAATGGAACAGAGGTAAATATATAGTGTTGAAAAGAATTTTTGAATTAACAAATAAGGATCTATTAAGAAAATCTAAGGAACCTGTAAGTACTCTTAAGACACAACCTAGAGATAGAGCAAAAAGGTTAAGTGGAACTAAATTAAAAAGATTCCATGAAAGAGAAGGTACATTTGTATTTGAAACTCCTTCTGAATTCTATTCTAAGAACGGAAAGAAATATATTCAACATATAAAATTATTAGACTATCAAAAATATAGAAATGACACTAGCTTAAACTATAATCAAAGAGCAGACGCTATTTTAAAAGGAGATATAAGTGTAGATTGTAATTGTCCAGCAAATTTGTATTGGGGTGGTGCTTATTTATTATCTAAAGAGGGTGCAAAGTGGGGTAGAAAAGAACCAAGGTCACCAAAGATAAGAAATCCTAGAAAGCAGGGAGTAGGTTGTAAGCATCTTATTAGAGCACTTCAAATACTACCTTTTTATAGGAATGAGTTGGCATCAGCAATGTTGCAAGCTGACAAAACAGGTATATCAAGAACATAAAAAGGAATATAGGTAATGCCAAAAGGTGTATATATTAGGACAGCTAAGTGTAACAAAATAAACAGTGAATCTAAGAAAGGATGTACTCCTTGGAATAAGGATAAGAAAGGTGTTCAAGTAGCTTGGAATAAAAATAAAAAAGGAGGTACGTCTTGGAATAAAGGATTAACCGCTAAAACAGATAAAAGAGTAGCTAAGCAGGGATATAGTAGACGAATTTTAATAGAAACAAGAGTATGTGAATGTGGATGTGGAGGAACGTTCATATGTAAAGTAACTTCAGATCAAAGATTTTTATCTCATCATCATACTAAGGATATTAAATGGTCTCAAGAAACAATAGATAAGAGAGCTAAAAGTAATACAATTCCAAGAGAGACCCGAACATGTCTATGTGGTTGTAATAAAACATTTATATGCAAAGTAACATCGGACAAACAGTATATTCATGGACATAATTTAAAAAATATAACTCAAGAAGTAAAAAGTGACAATTCTAAAAAATTGTGGGAGGATCCAGAGTATAGAAATAATCAATTAAAGGCTATGGCGGCTGGTATTACCAAAGAACCAAATGGACCAGAGAAATTATTATTCAATATGGTAGACAAGCTATCTCCAGGTAGTTGGTTATTAAATATAAAAGGAGAATATCTAACATTAGAAAATAAGAAGCCAGATATAGTAAATCTAAAAGACAAAAAGATTATTGAACATCAAGGAGATTATTGGCATGCCAATAAAGAATTTTGTAAACTGAACGGTATAACAGAAATAAATGGAGGAGTGTCGGTAGAAAGCATAAGACAAAAAGATAAACTAAAGTTAGACATATATAAGAAAAATAATTGGGATTGTCTTATAATTTGGGAGCATGAGTTGTCTAATATAGAAGAGTTACAGAATAGAATCGCTAATTTTGTAACAGGGGTATCACACACATGAAAATTTGGAAGAAAAGTTATTACTGTGATTGTGCTTCTGGTAATATTACTATTAGCCATGATTATGAAGATAAGACTTCTACGGATAGTATAGGAACACAATATATAGATGTAGCGTTTTTTAAGTTAGGTTTTGACAGTAGCGGAATACTAGGTTGGAAAGAAAGATTAAGATGGTGCTGGGAAATATTTAGGAGAGGAACAGTCTGGTGTGATATGGTTATTTTAAATCAAAGTACAGCTAGAAAGTTAGGTATTGACTTGTTGAAATTCAGTGAAATAAAGGTTAAAAAATGATAATAGCAGATTTTGCAGAAAATATAGATAAAGATAAAGACCTTTCTATATCTAGTTTTGACAATAAGAAAGATTGTTTTGTAGTTAATAATTCAAAATTAAAAGAATCGTATGAATGTTCATTTAAAGCCGTATGTAAACAGAAGTGGGTTGATTTAGCAAGAGTGTTACATGGTGGAGAAGTTGAGGTTTTAAAAAAGATGTCAAGAATTGTAGGATATTTCAGCCAGATAAAGAATTGGAATAAGGGAAAGATAGGAGAGCTAGCGGATAGACATGGTGGAGATTACGGAATATAATGTTAACTAAAATAATTGAAAGCATGTATGATTATGATAAAGTAGCAGAAGAAGCAGTTAAAGATATACATGTTACAGACGCTGGTACGTGTATGAAAGCTAGTGAAGAAGTAACAAAAGCTTTTTTAGCGAATGATATTTCTGATTTCAAAGTAATAGAAGGATGGGTACGATTATATGATAGAGCTGGAAGACCTACACATACATGGCTAGAATTAGATGATGGAACAGTAATAGACAAAACATTATATCAATTTAAGGAAGATGATGTGTCTGAGGAAGATTTAGAAAATATAGATTATGTTGTTGGTAAAAAGTATACACCAACAGAATATTTAGAATTATGTAAGGAATATCCTAAATGAGTGACGATGTAGCAAGACATGTAAATCAATTTCCTCATGAAATAGTATTAGCTACCAGAAGTACATTAGCTATGCTTGTAGAGCAAGTAGGATTACCTTGTCAATTATATATACCTAAAGATTTAACTGTTGCTGATGCTGATATATACAAAGAATCTCCTGTACTTAGCTATGAAGAACCAATAGAAACAAAAGTATATATAGATTGGACACCTAGCATAAAGAAAGTAGTTAATTTAGGAATATATCTGGAAGATAGTTTGCCTATACTAGCTTATTTTAAGGCAGAAGTTAACGCAGTACGAGGTTCTTGGTTTGATATACGTGTATTATATACAACTCCAAGAGATATTCAAACTACTCAATTTGATATTACAGACCAAAGAGTAATAGGAACTCATGCTGGAGAAGAGGTAATTCAACACTTTGTAATAGCACCTCGTAGAAAAAGCTTAAATTAGCCATTTAGATGAGCATTAAATTAACAGTAGGTACTAAGCTACCTGTTTAGAATCAAAGTCATTCTAATGAATAGATGTGACTCATTAAAACGGATGCAAACAGCATAGTTTAACCAATATAATTAGGAGAGGATAATATGGATTATAGTAAGATTCTAAAGGATCTAACAAAAAATGATATAGAAGATGAAGTTCAATTAAGAGAAGATACTGAATCATCTGATATAGCTCAGATAAAGGGTAGAGTACCATCAGAACCATCTGAGGGAGAACAAGGAGTAAAGAAAAAAAAGAAAAAGAAAGCAATAATAGAACCTACGAAAGAGGGATATAAATTAACAGTTGATGATGTTGTAATTGACTTAGGGGATGATGAAGCTTTTATCAAGGAAGTATTTGGTTCTTTAAAAGGAGTAGTTGAATTATCTGAAAGTGTAGAGAAGAGATTATACAAAGTTCATTATAAAGACTTAGAGATAGACTAGGAGGATAGAACAATTTTAGAAACAGTAGATCGTTTTATTAAACTTAAATTAACTACAAAGATGGCTAATTTAATATCTGCTAGTGATATTTTATATGAGCATCCAGATATAGCATTAAGAGCTAGAGCAGAGCAATGCAAGCAAGGAGGTACTTCTCAGTTTCCATTTCTAGCATATTATAGAATGCTAGATAAAGAAGCACCTGGAAGAGCTAAGACAGTAGTAGGTCAGCAAGGTATTTTAAAAGGTATCCATAGTTCTAAGCATAATTCATATGATGGATTAAAAGCAGCACCAGTGGATTCTACATATGAGGCTCATTTTTATACACATTTAAAAAGAGAAGCTAATGAATTTCAAAGAATATGGTTTCTGTGGAAATATAATGAACCTAATTTAAATTATAAAGAAAGTGATATAGGAATAGATTCAGATTATGAATGGAATTTTCTAGTAAAGTTTGAAAGTTGTGATGATATGTCTCCATTATCAAGACAATATGACATAGGATTATTATACCATTTTAGAATTAGTTTTATGGTAGAGAGTATGGCAGTAGAAAGTATGACAATACCATCAATTAAAAAGGTTATTATTAATGCATATGATTGGGCAGCTAGTGGAGAACAAGACCAATTAAAATATTTTACAATTGAAGAGGGAGAAGACGCTTAATGAATAAAATAGTAGAAATTGAAAATAAATCTAATCATGATATTTCTCTAAATGGATCTAATGTAACAGTTGTTAAAAAAGGTGAGAAGAAAAGATTTAGTAAACCTTTAGAGATAAGTAATATAAATGAGTTAAGAGAAAGTAATATTAGAATTAAAGAAATGTTAAACGAGGATTAAGGAGGAAGTATTATGGGTTTCATGTTATCGCCAGGTGTATTTAGTCAAGAGTTGGATCTTTCTGAGATAGTTCCTTCAGTAGCAACGTCTATTGGAGCAATTATAATAGAGGCTAAAAAGGGAAAAATTGATGAAAGAGTTTTAATTACGTCTAATCAACAATTTATAGAGACATTTTGTTTAAATGAAAAAGTTGAAGAGGGTAATGATAGTCAGTATTGTGCTTTAGGTTATCTTGAAAAAGGTAATAAATTGTATGTAGATAGAGTAGTAAATGGAGCTTTATATGGTGGAGTTCATATAGAGGGAGATGCAGGAACAAATCAAGCATTCTCTGCAGGAGTATCAACTAGAACATTAGGAAGTATATCAGGAGAGACAATTCTATTTGATATATTTGGATATGGTCCAGGGGATTATAATGATAATATTTCTATAAAAATAACCGAAACTGCAGCAATGATTGTTGATGAAACATTTCTTATAACTGTTTATTATTCTGGTACAGAAGTAGAGTCTTGGACAGTTTCTAGAATACAGCAACAAGATGATTTTGGAAAATCAGAATACATAGAAGATATGGTTAATCTAAGATCAAGTTATATTTATGTAGTAGATAATACGGATGTTGCAGATACTACAAGACCAAAAATGCAAGAAACAGCATTAGTTTTAGATGGAGGAGATGACGGAGTTGCAGCTACTTCTGGGATAGTTAACACAGGGTGGGATTTATTTAGTAATCCTGATGAAGTTGACATAAACATAATGATAAATGCAGGATATTCGTCAACAGCAGTACAAAATAAGATGATTGCAGTAGCAGAAGCTAGAAAAGATTGTATAGCCATACTGGATATGCCTTCTGATAAGACATCTGTTACAGACATGGTTACTTACAGAGAAACTGATTTAAATGCTAACACAAATTATGCAGCGTTATATTCACCATTATTAAAGATATATGACCAGTATAATGATAAAGAAGAAACAACAGTTCCAACATCTGGTGCTATTGCAGGAGTACTTGCATATACAGACAGTGTATCAGAGGCGTGGTTTGCACCTGCTGGTATGAATAGAGGTGTATTGAATGTACTAGGTGTATCTAAGGTATTTACTTCAGGTGAGAGAGATACTCTATATGAAGCAGGCATAAATCCAATACAATCATTTACTGGAGAAGGTGTAGTAGTTTGGGGACAAAAGACACTACAATCTAAAGCATCCGCATTAGATAGAGTAGCTGTAAGAAGATTATTAATAGTACTTGAAAAATCTATTACGATAGCTCTTAAGTATTTTGTGTTTGAACCAAATGATGAGCTTACTAGATTCAGAATTACGGATATGGTAGATAATTATTTGAGAGATATAAAATCAAGAAGAGGATTGTATGATTACAGAATAGTATGTGACGCTAGTAACAATACAGCACAGAGAATGGATGGTAATGAGTTATGGGTTGATATTTACTTGAAACCAGTTAAGGCAGCAGAGTTTATCAAGCTTAGAACAATAATTACTAAAACAGGAGCGAGTTTTGAAGAAATAATTTCTAGGAATGCATAAGGCAACGATAAAATGAGTGAAGCGAATATGGTAGACCCTTTAGTGGAATCTTTAATCAATGGCTTGGTTAATAATGAAAAAAAAGAGAGCCAGCATGATACCATTGATGAGGTCATTACAAGTAGTGAGCCAGAAGATAATTTAGAGTCGAGTATACTACGAGGTATATTTGAGTCTGACGATATAGAGTCTACCCATATTCCAATAAAAGAAGGAAAGCAGTTCAATCCAAAAACAGGAAGGATAGAATGATAAATATAACAGAGGTAATATCAAAGATAGATAAAGCAAAACAAGATATACTTGAAAATAACTTTGACATTGGAACTATTGCTAGTATTTTAAACATAGCAGTAGATGGTACTCAGCTTATATTTGAAACATCAAACTATAATGATACTACTTATGTTATAGGTGGTGGTTATTCTACTGTGTTTGAGGGTGTTATTCTATTTCTTTCAGATAAAGTAGCAAAATTAAATGCAAATAAGGACAATTGGACTGTATTTAAAAGAGAGTTAAGAAAGACTTTAAAAGATGAATTAGTGTGTAATGAGAATCGTACATCATATAAACATAAATATGTAGGTATGTCTATTGCAAATAAAGGAATGTTACGAGATAAACCATTCATGAAGTCTTTTGCATTAGAAATAGCAAATGATATAGAAGATAAGGCTATCATATTAGAAAAAGTAAAAAGAGGAGATTCTATAATGTTAGACACTTATCTTGAGAATTTTGATAAGGATAGTAGTGTAGTTAAAAAATTATTAACTTACACATATGTGTATATTAGATTAAACGAGGAGGCAGTATAATGGCACGTGAAATGAGTGTAGAAAGTATAAAAGCTGATTTATCGTCACCAGCAAGAAATTATTTATGGGAGTTTTTTGTTCCTAACTTACCTGGTGGTGGGGATATCGATTCAATAAGAACAAGATGTCAGGTAGCTGAGTTACCTAATGTAGGATCTGAACCAATAGTAATTGATTGGAAGGCAATGAAATTTAAAGTTGCTGGTAAGATGAATTATAGTCAGACTATATCATTGACATTTTTAGAAGCAGAAGATGTAAAGATTATGAAAGCTTTATACAATTGGAGAGCTTTAATAACAGATCCAGAAACAGGTACTGGTGGACAACCTGTAGATTACAAGGCAGATGCTTATTTAGAATTATTAAAAACTGATGGTAGTGTTTATCTTGATATAAGATTAATAGGAGCATATCCAGAAGAAGTACCTACAATAGGATTAGATATGAAGGCTAATGAACTAATAAAACCTACTCTTACTTTATCCTATGATCGCTGGACTCTTAACGATCCAGCCAGTACATAATATAAGGATTTAAGGGTATGGCTGACAAAGTTGACAGTACAGGAAATAAAGTAACATTCTTTCCTAAAACAAGTAAGTTTATAGGTAAAACTGTAGAAGCTTTTGGAATGTTTCAAGGTGTATATGGAAATATAGATGCTTTGCAACTTCAAAGAAACTATATGTGGGATGTTATACTACCTGACTTTGGTGAAATAAGTACGAGAGTATTGGCTATTGATTTTGCAGGAGCAGAGTTTGTAACTGTAGATAGTATGAATATGGGACCTAGATTAAGAAAAGAACCTGGAAAGTATCAGGTACCTAATTTAAGACTTAGCATGCTTGAAGACGAATTTGGATCAGTTTGGAATTATATGATGGAGTGGTGGACCGCTATATTACCAGAAGGTGGTAACAGTTATAATCCACAAAAGATGTATAAAAAATCTTTATCGTTTAATTTGTTAAGTACATATGGAGTAAAAAGAAAAGAGTTTAAAGCTAAGGGATGTTTCCCAATAGCTCAGCCTATTTATAATATGTCTTATGGAGACAATAAAGTAACAGTAGTGGACGTTAGATTAAGTGTAGATGATATTGAATCACCAGGAGATAATAATATAGGTTTAGGAGCATTAAAGAGTTTCTTTAATTACTTTAAATAACAAATAGAGGATAATAATATGCCAGATCCAAAAAAGTTTATAGCAAAAGCTAAGCAGTTTAATATGGTAGAAAAAAGCCAAGAAGATACTTCAGAGTTTCTTGAACTAACGCTACCATCAAAAGGATTACCATATAAAGATAAAGATGGTAATGTACCTACTACAAAAATAAGACCTATGAGAGTTAAAGATGAGAAGTTAATAGCAGAAATGACAGGTATTAATTTTGAATCTAGATTCTTACAATTATTAAGAAATACAGTAAGAGGTATAGATGCGAAAGAGATGACAATAGGAGATAGATTATATTGTATCTTATGGCTTAGAATAAATTCATATTCAAGTAAATATCTTATTGAATTTAATTGTTTATCTTGTAATAAGAAAATCATGAATGAATTCAATTTAGCTAAATTAACTATTTTAGAGTTAGCAGATGACTATCATGAACCAATGACTGCTACATTAGAGGATATAGGTGACACAGTTCAATTAAGACTATTAAGAGTTAAGGATGAAATGGAAATAGCCCAGAAGATGGCGTCTGGTGCTGATGATGAATGGTTATTAAGATATGCTTATTCTATGGTTGGTGCAATGACAGTACCTGAAAAATTGAAGTATTTAAATAATCTAACTAGTAAAGATTTCTCTATAATAAGAGGATATCAAGAAATATTTAATCATGGAGTTGACTTTAAACAAACATACACTTGTCCTGAATGTGAAGCTACTGAAGTATTAGATATTCCATTCAGACCTGGTTTACTTGTTCCAGAGGGTTCAGTAATAGCTTCAAGGAATACATATAAGTAATGAATTTGCAGGACATAAGTAAACAAGTTAGAAATTGTTTTCCAGAGATAAATCTAAAAAACACATTAGATAAGGAATTTGCCTTATGTTATTTTTTACATTTGTCTTATTCAGACATAGAAAATATGGAAGTAACAGAATTTAATTGGTTCTATCAAAGGTTAATTAAACAAAAAGAGCAAGAAAAGACAACGGTTAATGAGGTAACATAAATGGGAATAAATAAAACTGGACAGGCTACTATTAATGCAGCTATGAAAAACATTAATCCTGATAGAGCTTTAGCAGATGGATTAAAAGATGTAAATAAGAAATTATCTGATGCTATACCTCTTTGGGAGAAGTTAAGTAGAGAATCAAATAATAAGCTAATTAATTCTCTACTTAAGGATATTAAAGACATAGTAAAATTATCAAAAGAAGCTACGGATAAGAGTGTAGAATCTCAAAAGAAACCTGCTGTTTTAATGGGCGAAATATTTAAAGCAATAACTAAATCTGGTATAGACCAAAAAAAGTTATCTAAAGATTCTACTAAAGAAGTATCAACTGCATTAGGTAAAATAAATTTAGAACGTGTTATATTTAGCGGAAGATCTATAACAGAGTTAGGTGGAGTATATAAAAAGCAAGCTTCAGGAATTGTTGCATCTAAATATGAAGAAGGACCAGCAAAAGCAGCTCTAGGAGAACCAGTTAAGACTACTGCAACTACAATGGCAGCTCTTATGATTGGAACATTAGAAGATTCAGTAAAAACTGTTGTAAAGGTATTATCTCCAACATTTATAGGAGAAAAGTTAGCTAAGCTTACTGAGCGTACAACAATGGGTGGAGAAAAGGTACAAGAAAAAGAAGGCTTATTTGGAACAAAGACTAAAACAAAATTAGATATATCTCCTGAGAAAAGAGAGTCACAAAAAGAAGGTATAAGTAATTTAGTGATGGGTTTAAGAATATATTTTGGAAGAGAGGCACAAAAACAAGCATTCTGGAAAAAGCTTTCTGGAGACACGTCACTTAAGGGAATGGGTACAGGAGCAGATATACTTTCTAAAGTAGAAGTAGCAGAGAAGAAGGTAAAAGAACCTATTAGTATTAAGGATGTAATCACTGGATTTGTAAAAAAGCTTACAAAATTTGTATTGTTAGGTGCTGCAGCTTTTCTATTGTTTGATGTTATACATACTTGGTTAAAAGAGAAGTTTCCAGAGTATAAAAAATTTACAGAAGAGTTATGGAAGTCTATGCAGGGGTTACCTAAAGCATTATCAACTTTTGTAGGTACTATGCGTTCTATTAATGATGCATTGGATATTTTTCTTCGTAAGTTTGGGATAAAAAAACCTAGTGAACATATTATATGGAATCTTGAAAAAGAGAAAGAAGGTACGTTTTTAAAGGACTTGTGGGAAAAGGCTTCTTCAACAATAAGTTTTGGATTGTCTGAGTTTATAAAGGGAATGAGACCTAAAGTAACATGGAGTACCTCACCATTACGCAATTTTCAACAAGGTACTGATTATGTTCCAGAAACAGGAATATATGGATTACATAAAGGAGAAGCGGTTATTCCAGCTACTTCAATTTCTACATTACAAACACCACGTACTGAGTCTCTAACAAAAGCAGCTGTAGCTCAAGAAGCAGCTTCTAGAACAACAACAAACGAGATAATAAACCTAACTAAGATTATGAAAGAACAAACAAATGCATCTACTACTCAAACAATAAATACAGGTGGTGGATTAGAAGTAACAAGAATACCAGATAAAGTTGATGATGTTTTATTAGTATTAGCTACTTTAGGAGCAATATAATATGCCAAAAATAAGAGATGGCGGATTTAGAGCATTAGGTACTGGATTTGGTGCAGCTCAATCTTTAACTTCCTTACCTTACTTAAATAGTAATAAGGCAGTAGGAAAAGCGAGAGGTCAAATAAGTAAAGTAGCTGGACAGGTAAATGATGCTATTAATACAGCTCATAAAATAAATACGGGAATTAACCAAGCTGCATCTGCTGTTGGAGATGTTCTAGGATTATTTGGTATTACTAGTAAACCTGCAGGTAATACTGAAAATGAGTATGCAAATTATAAAGTTAAGATATTTTCACAAAAAGTAGCACCATCTCCAGTAATGGGGTATTTACAAGGTGATTCGTTGGATATGTCTATGTCATCGAATTGGGAAAACGCTTTTGACCCTATAACTTCTCTATTAAAATCAGCTACTAAATTAGCTACAGCAACTACAGGATCTACAGCATTACCTCGTTTTATGACAAGAAGAGTATGGGCAGGTACTTCTCCTTTAAAATTAACAATACCATTAAAGTTTCAAAGTATAGATGCAGATAATTGGAATGTTATGGCATCTTGCCAAGCCTTACAGATGATGGTATCTCCAGGAGTTAATAAGTCTACTTTTACACTTATCCCACCTGGACCTAATCCTTATTCTATAAATTCTGAACAAGCTACAACAGCAAAGAAAGCGGTTGGTAAAACTTCATTACCAGAAAAGGTAGTTTCTCTTAGTAGTACTGGAGTAGAAAAAGTTGTTAAACCTTTTGTAGAAAAACTTATAGACGCTGGTCTTAAATATACTAATATTAGAGGTGACGGTGATAGCATATTAATAAATATTGGTAATTTTTTAACTTTTACGAATGTAGTAATAACGGATTTAAATATAAAATATGCAACGAAGCTTCGTACTGATGGTAGTCCAGCTAGTGCAGAGGCTATTATAACTTTTGAAACTTATGAAGTGTTAACAAAAGAAGCTGTTAGAAGTATATATAATAATCCAAGAGCTGATATAGCACCAAATCAAAAAGGCGATAAAAAGAAATTATGATAGGGTCAACCCCATTACATATATTATTTGGAGATTCTAATAGATATATTGAAATTGCTACTGGTGATATACTAGAATTATATATGGTAGAGTCTATAAACACAGTATTGCCTAGTTTAAAGATGCACATATTAGATAGAAATAACACACTAATAGAGGCATTATTAGCGTTATCTACTCCTACTTTAAATATACGATTTGGAGAGGATTCTGAAACTTTTAATCAATATGCTTTTACTATATCTAATTTCAAGGCTGTTAAGTATTCAAAAATAGATGGTAAGTCAAGTGTTGTAGAATTGTATGGAGTACTGGCAGTAGATAATATGTTAACTCCTGAATATTGTAGATCTTTTAATTTTGTTTCTACTTCTAGTATAGCAGATACAATTGGAACTGATTGCAATTTAACAAAAGATATAGATGATAGTGTAGATTCTCAAAATTGGTTACAGCCTAGATGGACTAATTTACAAATGCTAAATTATCTAGCTAGTAAAGCAACAGCAAAGGATGCGGATAAGTATGTAGCTTATGTTACTTTTGATAAAAAGCTTCATTATAAAGATATTAACACTTTAATTAGTAACAGCATCGCTTGTACTTACAAAGAAGATGCTCATACAATGTATGGAGGATTAAAAGCTGGAAGAGAGAGAGCAGTATTAGATTGGGATATACAAGTTGTTAATCTACCATTACAGATACAAGGAGCTGCAGGAGAAACAGCTTATTGGTATGATTACATGACTAATGAACAAAGATCATATGGATTAAAGCCATCTACCTTAGAGAGAGCTAGTTTAACAAAAACATACATGGTAAATGCTTTTAAGGAAAATGAGAATAATAGAAGTTTGTATGAAGTAAGAACGTATAATAGTGATAGATATCCTAAGTCAATTATTGACTCAGACATTATAAACAAGTTAGAGAACATGGTAAAAATATCTATTATGGTAATAGGACAAAAAGACATACATTGTGGAGATAAGGTTCATACTATTCTTTTAGATATGGAAGGAGCAGGAGCAATAAATACAAGATATTCTGGAGATTGGTTAGTAGAATCAGTTACACAATATTGGGCTAAGGAATACTTTACTAAGTTAAGATTGACTAGAGCAGGATTAGAGTTACCAAAAGATGTTGGAGAAGTATTAGTAAAAGAAGGTGCATCTAGATGAACGTATTACAAGATATGCATATTAGGAAAAATCACTTCTCTGGACTATATAGAGGAACAGTAGTAAGCATTTCTGATACAGATAATGCTCTTAGATTGAAAGCAAGAATATATCCAATGATGGGAGACGCTGTAAATCTTAAAGATGCAGATTTACCATGGGCTATTCCTTGTTATCCTTTATTAGGTGGAGGAAGTCAAGATCAAGTAGGTTGGTGGGTAGTTCCAGATGTAGGTAGTCAGTTATGGTTTATGTTTGAAGGTGGAGATATTCTTAAACCTATCTATATGGGAGAAGCTGCAAATCCTGTTACTAAGCATAATAGTTTTGAGACAGGAGTAAAAATACTAAGAACAAAAGGTGGAATACAATTTATACTCAATGACACTTTAGGTAATGAGGATATAACCATTCCTAATGATAAAACAGAAGTAATAGGTAATGATAAAACTTCTACTATCGGAAATGATAAGATAGAAGTAATAACTAATGATAAGAATGAAACAATAAATAATGATAAAGTAGAAGTAATAAAAAACGATAAAAAAGTTACTATAAGTGGTAATAAAGAGCTTACTATAGAGGTATCTGAAGTAGGCACTATAACAAAGGATAGTACAAAATCAATAGGTGGAGACTGGTCGGTAACAGTTACTGGAGATGCTACCATTGATGTTACTGGTAAACTTATTATAAAAGGTAGTGAAATAAGCTTAAATCCATAGAGGTAGATGAATGAATGCAAAAGATGTAGCAAGAGTTGGTATAGATTCAGCTGGTGGATTGATACTTGGTGGTGGCCAATCTACTACAAAATGTAATGGTTCATTAGTAGCTGTTATTGGAGATGCAATTGCTCCTCATGGAGTAGGACCACACGCTGTTGCTGTTATGATTGAAGGAAGTTCTACAGTTAAGATAAACGGAAAAGGTGTATGTAGAAAAGGTGATGCTGCTTCCTGTGGACACACTATAGGAACAGGTAGTTTAAATACAAAGGTAGGAGATTAATTATGACAGGTCAATTACAAGGGGAATTAAAACTTCTAAGAAAGTTATTTGGTAATTTACTTATAGCAATAGAGAATAGCAATATACCATCAGATAAAGAAAGATATATAAAAGATAAAATACAAAAGACAGTTATATCTACTGCTAGAGTTAGTGCAGTGGCGCAGAAACTAATTAATTCCACTAAACTGCTTCAAAGAGACTATGATGAGTTAAAAAGGAGTAAGTAAACCATGTCAAGATTTGTAGCTTATTCTGAATTAGATCAACATTTAGGATTAAACAGTAAAAAGAATATAAAGATAGTAAAAGATGCAGAAGCTGTAATGACTAGTATAGATAATATATTAGGAACTAACAAAGGAGAGCGTTGTATGCTTCGCAGTTTTGGAGGAGCTATTCAATCTTTATTATTTGAACCTATGTCAGATGATATGGCACAAAGATTAGATATGGAAATAAAAGATGCAATAAACACTTGGGATGATAGACCTGAGATACTTTCATTAGTAGCAGTTCCTGATTATGATAATGGTGTATATGCATTATCAATAATATTTAGAATCTCTGGGGTTGGTGATTTTCAATACAGTAGGCAGATAGTTCCAGAGAGTTAGTGATTAGAATCGGTTTTAAAGCGTCAAATCAGTCACTCTGTATACTTTAATAAGAAATAGGTAGGTTGGGCTTAACTTAATGATTTAGGAGAAGATATGGGTAGTAGTAATATTTTGAATTACACAAATTATGATTTTGATTCTATGGTAGTTCAACTACAGAATATAATAGCAACAAAAGATACTTGGACTGATTTATATGAATCTGGTACTGGTAAAACATTATTAGAGATGTTTGCGTATGCTATGGAAATGAATCAATATTATTTAGAAAGAAGAGCTGAGGAAAATTATCTACCAACAGCTAAAGTAAGAAGTAGTGTAGAGAATTTAGTTTCTTTACTTAACTATAATGCTACAAGAACAATATCTTCTACTGGAACAGTAACATTTACAATAGCTTCTGCTCACACTCTAGATATTCCAATACCTGCTTATACTAGAATTAAGGGTGCAGATTACGAATATATTACAACAAGTGACGTAACATTAAAAGCTGGAGATACATCAATAGATGCAGGAATAGTTCAAGGAAAAAGAATAGTAGAAACTTGGGTATCTCCTGGAACAATAGACGCAGTATATAAGATAACAAGTTTAAAGGTAGAGAATACAAGTTTAGCAGTATCAGTTGATAGTGTTGCTTGGACTAAAGTGAGTTCATTTGTAAATTATGGAGCGTCAGACACTGTATATACTGAGAACTTTCTATTTGATGGTGGTATAAGAATTACTTTTGGAGATAGTAAGTTTGGAAAAGTCCCAGAAGTAGGAAAAACAATTACATTTAGTTATATAGAATCTGATGGAGAGAATGGAAATGTAACAGCTTCTGCAGTAATAACTGAAATAATATCCAGCCTAGTGGATGCAGATGGGGATGCAGTAACATTAACTGTAACAAATGCTTCTAGTGTATTAGGTGGAGAAAATGAAGAGAGTATAGATGATATAAAATATAATGCTCCTAGAGTATTTGCAACAGGAGATAGAGCGGTAACAAAAGCAGATTACAAAGCCTTATTGTTATTAAGGTCAAAAGTAGAAAGTGCAATAGTGTGGGGAGAACAAGAAGAAGATTCTCCTAACCAAGATATGTATAATGTAGTAAAAATATGTATGATTTTACAAGAATGGGAAATTCCAGATACTGAATATGAATCTGATACTACTATTTATCTTGCTGATTATAAAACAGTTACAGTTAGATTATCTTATGTAGATCCTACAATAGTTAATATAGTTCCTGTAGTTACAATTTATGCAGAAAGAAGTGCAGTATTAAATACAGTAACAGCCTTAGTAAATACACAGTTAGCTACTACTTTTGCTTTAGGAAGAGATACATTAGGAACAGATATAAGACATTCTGATGTAGTAAAAAGTATAGATAGTTTAGCTGGAGTTAGCTATCATTATATAGTATTTGATATAAGAAAAGATTTAACATTACAAAGTGGTTCATATATAGCTACTTTAGATCTAACTACTGTAAAAGTAAGTACAGTAAGAATATATGATAGTAATGATACATTGATGGCAAGTGATGATGGTCTTGGAAATTTAATAGATTCTGGAGGAAGTGGAAGTGGTCAAGTTGTAGGTAGTGTAAATTACTCTACAGGAGCTCTTACTTTTAGTGGAACTGTAGTTAGTGGAGTTACTTCAGGAGCAGTTTACTATTGTAGATATCAACAAGACGAGAATGGTGATTTAGTAACAGATAAAAATGAGGCATTAAAATTATATGAGACAGAAGTATCAACAAGTTATATCAGTTTATAAGGGGTAAAATATGAGAAAGCATGATTGGTTTAAAGCTATTTGGACTCTTGAAGCTAAGGATAAAAATGGTAAGGTTTTATGGACAGAAGAAGGAAGAAATCATTTAGCAGATGAAGGAGAGTATAGTTTTTTACAAACATATTTTCAAGGAGTAGACATACCAAGTACATTCTATTTAAGATTATGTGAAGGAAATCTAACAGAATCAAGTACTTTAGCAACAGTATCAGGAGAGCCTTCAGGAAATGGATATGAATCAAAATCATTAAGTGTAGGAATAACAGACTTCCCAACACTAGCACAAGTGAGTGGAGATTGGACAATATCATCTAAACAAGTTGTTTATACAGCTTCTGGAGGAAGTATTGGTCCATTCGATACAGCTTATTTAGCTACTACCTCAGATGATACAGGTAAGTTAGTTTGCTATTTTTCATTAGCAAGAGAAAGAACACTATCAGATGGAGCTACATTTACATTATCAACTAAAATAACAATGCAATAGGAGATATAAACAATGCCTGTTGGAACAGCAATAACAAATGTAACTGAACTTCAAGCAATGGAGAATGACCTTGCTGGTAGTTATTATCTAGCAAATGATATAGACGCTTCTGCTACAACTGGTTGGAATGCTGGTGCTGGATTTATACCCATTGGAAATCGTATCAATAAATTTTCAGGAATTTTTGACGGAGACGAGCATACAATAACGAGTTTGTTTATAGATAGTAGTAGTGGTGATAGAGTAGGTTTGTTTGGTTATATTGGTGTTGCTGCTGAAGTTAAAAATATTGGCTTAATAAATGCTGATATAACATCTAGTAATGAGGATGGGGGTATATTAGCTGGGCGCTCAGATGGTACAATAACAAACGCCTATACTACTGGTTTTATAACTGCAGTTGGGCAGGCTGGGGGATTATTAGGGTATAATGCTGGTATAATAACAGATGGCTTTTCCACAGGAGCTGTAATTGGTACAGGTACCGCAGGAGGAGCATTTGGAGTTAATGTAGGAATAGCAACAAATATTTATTCTATAGGAACTACGGGTGCTTCCGTTACTGGAGGCTTAGCTGCACAAGGTGGTGGCACATATAATGACTGCTTCTGGGATACAGAAACATCAGGAAGCGCCACAAGTGATGGTGGCACAGGAAAAACCACAGCGCAGATGTATCAAGAAGCGACTTTTACTAATTGGGATTTCACTACAATATGGTCAATAGATGAAGGAGTTAGTTATCCTACTTTTCTTGGTGATGTACCTCCAACACCAATAGTAGTAACAGACTCAGGTGCAGGAAGTGATGATATATCAGTCAATATTGTAGTAGAAATAAAAGATACAGGTTCAGGAAATGATCGTTTAGTTACAGATAAGCCAATAGGATTTCACTATAATGAATGGCAGTATAATAAAATACCTTATAATGGTTATTCTCCAATAATAGAAGAGGTTGGTATTACAGTAGTAAGTTCTATGAGTTCAGCAGTAGAAAGAGCAGATTACATAGACATAGCTACCCAAACTTTTTATGCTACAGCTTCTAAGTATTTAGGTTATATTTCTTTTGTCGATTTAAAATTGCTATTACCTAGAAAGTTTGTAGAGGGAGATGAAAATCAAAGAATAGTAGATTACATAGATACTTGTAGTGAATTATATAATGAGATATATTCAAAGATAGATGATTTTGGATTATTATCTAATATTGATAGTGCTCCAGTAGAATATGTAAGATATTTATCAGAATTTATAGGATTTGAAGGATTAAACTTTCCAAGAGATAATGATGAGGAATTAAGAAAACAATTAAAATGGGCAATAGATTGGTATAAAGAAAAAGGATTATATAAATCTATAAACATAGCATTATACTTAGCAGGAATGTCAGGAACAGTATATGATATGTGGACAAATAATTACAGTACATTTAAGTTAGTAGCTCCAGAAGTTACATCTTATAAGAGTGGCTATTATAAATCTCCTCATCTAACTATTGATGTAAACTTAAATAAGTATAAAGTAGGTAGTGATTATCACCTAATGGAATCTGAAAGATTAAGTGATTTAACAGATATATTAGAGCAAGATAGACCAGCTAATAATGTATTTCATATTTCTTTAATATTAGAAGCTATGACTTATGGAGACCATGTTGTATATACAATTACAGATTCTGGAGTAGCAACTGTAATAGCAGATGATTGGACATTTACTTCAGAGACATCAGATGAGGGAGAGTACAATGTAAATCCATATAATAACATAGAGTATGGTGGATATAATATAGCAGGTTATTCTGATATAAATAAATGGAAGTTAGGAACTGGTCATGTTGGTATACCACCAAGTCAATCTTGGGATGATTTAGAAACAGAGGTATTAAATGGAACAATCACAACTTCTAACATATCAGATCAAGGAACTTATTATCTATACAGCTTTGAGATAGCTAGTGCAATAGCTCAAAATAACATTACAGAGTTAGGCTTATTTAATGGAACAACTCCAATGTTATTTGCTACATTACCTTATTTAGATAAAATAGATGGGACAGTATTAAAGATAAAAGTAAAGGTATACAAGTAATGAATAGACTTGATTTCTATAAAACAGTAGCAATAGATAATGTAGATGAGTGTGATTTTTTAAATAATAATTTAAGTAAATTTGTAATGAAAAGACAACCAAGTTATTATACAGTAATTCAATCAGACTTAAGATGTCCAGATGTAATATCTTGGAAGATGTATGGAACAGAGTATTTTTGGTGGTTACTATGTTTAATAAATGATGTACTAAGTCCTTTAGTAGATATAAAAGCAGGTATGACGCTTGAAGTTCCCAATATTACCGACATCCATGACTTTTATCACATGTACTCACAAGCATAATCAAATTAATAAGGAGAAATAAATATGACTGTTCCAGCAATAAATTATCCAGGAGCTCTAGATTTGGATAGTACATTATTCCTAGCAGCTAACAATATTGGATCTACATTATCCGCAGATATTACAGCTGTACAGACTACAATAGGATTAGTAGATGCAAGTATATTTCCAGCTAGTGGTTTTATAAGTATAAAAGACGTAGAAATAGTTCATTATACAAGTATAGCAACAAACACTCTACAAGGTTGTACAAGAGGAGCAGATGGAACATCAGCAGCTTCTGCTAGTGCAGCAGATGCAGTAGACTTAAATATAACAGCTATTATGCATAATAGATTAAAAGACGTTATTAAGGCAATAGAAGCAGAATTAGGAACAGACCCAGCAGGTAGTGAAGCTACGGTAAAAGCAAGATTAGCAGCAATAGAAGCAGAAGTTGCAACAAGTTATGTAAGAGGAGCAATAGTATTACCTTTCTACTTAACTACTACAGGATCTAGTGTATCTATTATAGCTCATATACCTCATACAATAGCAGCTGGTAAAATAGTAATAGAAAGTGTAGATTTAGTTTTAGATACGTCTATTGGAGTAGGAAAAACAATAACAGTAGATGTAAATAAAGCAGGAGTAACAATATTTACTACTCAAGGACTTAGACCATCTATTACAGGAGCTACCTATCAATCATTAGGAAATGTTCCAGATATAGTTACAGTTACTGCTGACAGTGATTTTACAGCTGATGTGGATATTTTAACTTCTGCATTCAGTGCTACTCAAGGTGTAATTACAATAAATGTTAAACAATATTTAACATAAGGAGTAGATAATGAGTAATGACGGTTCAGTAACAATATCAACTAGTAAAAATATAAATACAGATATATTAGCAGTTGGAAGAAGCCATGCGGATGGGATTACTTATAATGTAACTGCAATTACAGAGGTTGGAGGAGTAACAGTAATAACTACAAGTGGTAGTCCAGATGGTATAGTAGCTGGTGATGAATTTCTAGTTATCTGTACACAAGGAAGAACTGGAAATGTTACAAATGTAGGTAATTATGAGCTATTAACAGTTGATAGTGTTCTAAGTAATGTAATTACGTGTACAGCTTTGAAGACTAAATACTATGGTACAGGTGTATCTGATGATAGTGCTATTGGTGTAAGTCAAAATTTAGGTACTGGTTCTGGTGCTAGTGGCTATCCAGCTTATGGCGATGCGGACGCTGCTAATGATAATAGAGTAGTTATTCAAAGAGTACCAAATTATACTGTTTTAACTATAGAAGCTGCAGGCACATTAACTTGTGCTACTAGAACAGGAGAATTTTATGTGTGTGAGGGTACTACTTCAAAAGCATGTAGAAAAAAGACTTTACCATTAAATGGTGGTATAGTTGCATTTAAAGCTAGAAAACTAGTATTAGATGGTAATATTGATGTTTCAGGAAAAGGTTTTCAAGGAGCATCAGCTAGGTCTTCTCATGGTACAGATTCAAAGGGTTCAGGATTTACAGGAGAATCTATAGACGCTGTTATTTGGAGTACCGAAAGTTGGACAGTACCTAATGCTGCTCATGAAGGAGCTGGTGGTGGTGGTGTTTATACAGATCCAAGTGGTGGTTCTGCAGGATATGGAACTGTTGGTGGAAGTAAATTTCCAGGTCAAGCTTATGGTACTGCTGCATTATTAAAGTTATTTTTTGGAAGTGGTGCAGGTTCTTTAGGTGTAAGAGACAATGCTACTGAATCAAATGTTTTTGGAGGATCTGGTGGTGGTATAATATATATAGATGCAATAGAAATTTCTGGTAATGGTAATATTAAAAGTAATGGTTCTGCAGGTTCAGATTATATATTAACATATTATCCTGGTAGTTGGGGTGGTGTTAATAATGTAGCTTGGATGACAGCACGCTTATCAGGAGGGCAGTTTGGAGGAAGTGGAGGAAGTATATTTATATATCATGGAAGAAATATTCCTTCTACTATATCATTAGAAATAACAGGTGGAGTAGGCTCATATGCCTC
>Ga0222658_1000216_pt1 | contig 34888 bp, 31 predicted proteins | sample AntAcemetagen476_FD_179830 | JGI IMG/M metagenome (GOLD analysis project Ga0222658, IMG submission 179830) | Saline water microbial communities from Ace Lake, Antarctica - #476 | ecosystem: Environmental > Aquatic > Non-marine Saline and Alkaline > Saline | place: Antarctica: Ace Lake... | reverse complement strand
TTTTAAGAGGGGCCGGCGGGATGCAGTTTCGCTCCGCTCCACTGCCTGCCACCAGCCCTCCTCTCATCATCAAAATATAGCTTATTAAAACCTTGTGTTTCACGACATCAATTCACAATCGCGGGGGTGTCCTTGTCTTTTTTAAAATAGTTCATAGCCACAATCAATTCAACATGTTCTCTCTGAACCGTGAATTCAGCTTCGCTGAAGCTGGGGGGGCCGTACTTGATTTTGGGATTGTTGGACACTCCGAACCCTTCTTTGGGTATGCCGATAAAGGTTTTGTCCATTTTCCCGTTGCTGTTTTTATCGTGGAGAACGCTTACAGCGTAAGTTCCATAAGGAATGTTCTCAAACACAAATTCTGGCATAGAGCCGTCAAGCTTCTTGACCGTTGACAGCCATGCCCGGTCCGGCTTGTCGGGGAACCCTTTCTTTGTAGTGTAAAGAGCAACACCCAAAAGCCCCTCTGGCTGCTGTAGTTCAGCTACACGAACCGTTATCTGGCAGGTTTCGCCGATTACTGTCCTGTTGCTCGGCTGCTGGGCATCAGCCATCAGCAATGAAGACGAAAAAAGCAAGGCTAAGGTAATAAGAATTTTATTCATGGCCGTTGTTTTCATGTGTTTTAAGGCTGAGGATAACATTTTCACGGATCATGTCCTCAACATTGGTGGCCGGAATCATAAACCGGTTCATGGGGGTGTTTTCAGTTTTTGCATGAAGAATTCCCCGGGCAGTTCCTGCTGTCATCTGTGCCAAATGACCGGCAAAAGGTTTTGGCAGGGCAAACAGTTTTTTGTCATCATTGATGAACGATTTCCATGACTCCTCATCCATAGCAAAAATGCAGCCGGCCTCAATGGTGATAAAGGGGATTTCATCCTGAAGAAACTCGTTCCTGAAAAGAACCTTGAGGAGTTTTTTACTGCTGTCTATGCCAAAATTCAGTCCGGCATTTATTTTGACTGGCTTTTGTTCATCAGGAGCTGTGCTTAAAATTTCACATCGATCGGTCGTAATGCCGGCAAGAACAAAATTGACCTGCTGTGTAGTAGTGTCGGGCATAATGAGGCATTCTAAAGTTGACAAAGTGTAAAGCTACTGTTAAGGTAGGGATTTTTGCAGATAACACAGCGGGAAAGACGGAACGGCAGGGACCTCAGAGCAGTTATATCTTAAAGAAGATAAATCATATTTATAAATTATGTATCTGGCAATTGATATGAAGAGGGATTTTCTTGCTGCAGTTGAGCACAGGCGCAGTGTGTATTTCATTGAAGGAAATCTTCTCACCGGAAGGGAGAGGGTTGAGGAAATAGTGAAACATGCTGTAACACATGCTCCGTCGACATTCAATTCACAGAGTGCGAGGGCGGTTGTGTTGTTAGAGGATGCGCACAGGAGATTATGGGATATGGTTCTGGAGATTCTTCGTGGGATTATAAAAGCGGATGATTTTGGTCCAACTGCAAAAAAAGTTGATGGATTTCGTCGAGGTGCGGGGACGGTAATGTTTTTTGAGGACAGGGCAGTGGTTGATGATCTCATGACTCGTTATCCTCTCTACGCCGACAAGTTCCCCGAGTTCTCACTTGAGGCTTCGGGAATGCTTCAATTCGTGGTGTGGACTGCGCTGGAGGATGAAGGTTATGGAGCATCGCTTCAGCATTATAATCCTTTGATTGATGATGCTGTGCGTGAAGAATGGAATCTGCCGAAATCGTGGCAGCTTCGTTCGCAGTTGGTTTTCGGTTCCGTTGTTGAGTGGGCAGGGGAGAAGTCGTTCACTCCGATTGAGCAGAGGGTGCTTGTGTTCTGAGGCCGGCAGCAGGTCTCCATCCGGAGGTTTTTGGATGTTTTCCTTCATTTGCGATGCAGTGCCTGATCCGTATTGGTTCGGGTTCGTTGAAGCTCTTCAAATACTGAATACAGGAGGTTGGAGATGACCGTAAAAATTGAAAAGTACCATGTTCTTTTTTATGGGAGCCCGGAAGGATACGGCTCAAGCCGGTCAATGATTGTTCTTTATGACCATGAAGGACGCATGAGGGGGGAATTGCGTTTCTGTGACCCCGGGATGATCTATGACAATGATTCCGAAAAGGATGGGGTTGTTTTCATGCACCTGCCTTCGCATATGTTTTCAGCCGTTGTTGATGTGCTTCGCAACGAGGACCCACTGTATATCTATTTTGCCTTTGGAAGGGGGTTTCTTTCGACCTCAATTGAGCCAGTTGGAGAGGGTGAGTAGCCAGAGTGGTTTAAGGGAAGAGGGTAGCACTTTTTTGTGAAGGGCGGCAGTTTGGTTAAGTTTCGCTTGAGTTCCAATGTTGTAATTATACAGAAAAGACATGCTTCCTGACACTCCTCCCTGCCGTTGTTTTCGTGATTTCTCCATTGCTGAAAAGGCCTATTATGGCATTGGGGGAAAAGTGCGTTTTTTCTGTATGCCATCTTCAGTTGCTGAGCTCGCAATGCTTGTATCCTGGAGTCGTAGCGGGGGACTACCTCTCGCTATGCTGGGTTTGGGGAGCAATATGCTTTTTTCCGACAGCGACTTTCCCGGCGTCGTAGTGTCGATGGAAGGAATGCTGCAGTTCTGGCAAGTTTCGGAGCTCGAGTTTTTCTTTGAAGCGGGAGTTGAGAATACAGCTGTGTCTGAAACAATGCAGCGCAATGGCATTGCTGGGGCTGACTGGCTGTATCGCTTGCCGGGGAGAATCGGCGGAACGGTAAGGATGAATTCGCGCTGTTTCGGCGGGGAGATATCTTCAATTGCTTCAGCGGTGCAGGTGCTGACCCTTGAGGGATCACTGGTGTTGCGGCGTCCTGAAGAAGTGTTTCTGGGTTACAAGCATACATCCCTGATGCATACCGGTGAAATTGTAACGGGAGTCTTGCTTCAGTTTCCGGCTAAAGCTGATCCAGATGCCATCCGGGCGGAAATGCTTGAACATGAGGCTGAACGATTGCGGAAACGCCATTTTGATTTCCCGAGCTGCGGGTCCACATTCAAAAATAACCATGACTGCGGAAAACCGAGTGGAATGATTTTTGAGGAACTTGGGTTCAGCGGTGCCCGTGAGGGCAAGGCTGTCGTAGGGGAACACCACGCCAACTTTATTTTCAATACCGGAGGTGCACAAGCCGACGATGTCCTCAGGATTGCCGGGAAAATGCGTTCTGCCGCCTTTAAAGATGCCGGTGTGGAGCTGGAGCTTGAAGTGGAGTGTACTGGACTCTTTTCGCGCCTTCTTCTGGACGGTTGCGGTGCGCCGTACCGGGTTGACGGGAACGATCCCTCAAAAAGTTGGTCGGGACTTCTTCTGTATCCGGAAGATGCCGGGGGAAAAAATGGAAGTGAGGCACACTTCCCGCGTCTGCTTCTTGAAGGGGGCCTTGCTTCCGGCACAACGGTTGTCGTTCGGCAGTTGCTTCCTCTTCATGAGGCCCGATTGAATCCCCAGAAGCCTTTCCTTTCGTGGACTACTGCAGTCAAGCCTGAGGAAAGTGTTTTTGTTCCTGCTCCTGAAGCTGAACAGGGCGCTTTTCTGGATGGACTGTGGAAGTACGGCGTGAGTGAGCTGTTTATTGGAAACGGAAAGGGTGAGGGGGCATATCTTGAGTTTGAAATGACTCCGGCGGGGCAGTGGGTTGCCCTTGCTTTTGACGGGCCAAGGAAGAGGGCTGCCGGTTATGAAGTGCTCTCAGCGGACCCATGGGTTGATGGGGTTTCGCTGGAGAATCGGGAAGGGAGATTCGGAATGTCGTTTTCTTTTGCACTTCTGGAGAAGTTCCTTGGCGGAATTCTCGACGGTGGCGTGCTTGCATTTCAGTGTGCATCTTCGGTTGAGGGGGGCGTAACAGATCTTTTCCCTTTGTGGCACAACCCACCAGTTCCAGTCGATTTCCACCGCCCGGAAAGGTTCTTCAGCATAAACCTTTCCTGAACTGCTTGCGTAGTGGCTCTACAGATCCGATGCCGGCATTGCTGAAACATCTTCCGCGGTAAAGACCGGCCCTTCCTTGCATACATACACACTGCCTACATTGCACCGGCCGCATTTGCCTACACCGCATTTCATACGGTTTTCAAGTGTCGTGTAGACATTCGCCTCTTCGAAGCCAAGTTTTTTGAGTGACGCAAGGGTGAACTTGATCATGATCGGTGGACCACAGAGTACAGCAACGCAGTTGCCGGGAGCGGGAGCCGCCTCTTCAAGGATGGTTGGAACGAACCCGACATGGTGTTTCCAGTCGGGGGATTCGCCGCCGGGATCAACCGTCAATACCAGTTCCACATCTTCCCGTTCTGCCCACTCATCAATTTCCTGCTTGTAGACGAGGTCGGCAACGGTTCGTGCGCCGTAGACGATTGTTATTTTCCCGAATTTATCGCGCTGATCAAGGCATGACCAGATGACGCTGCGAGTAGGGGGGAGGGCAATGCCGCCGGCTATGAAAAGGAGGTTCTTGCCATGGAACTCTTCAATAGGAAAACGGTTTCCGTATGGACCTCTGAAGGTAATGAGATCGCCTTCCTCCGCAGCTGCAAGAGCTGTGGTGACGCGTCCTGACTGACGGAAAGTGCACTCCACATAGTCATTCCTGGTTTCCGGGCTGGCTACGCAGAAGGTGCTTTCGCCCTCACCATAAATACCGTAAAGACCGAACATTCCGGTTCGATAGGTTTCCGCAAACTTTTCCTGATCGGCAGGGTTCTGAAACTCAAGCCGGAGCGTTTTTACTCCAGGGGCTTCGTCGCGTTTTGCGGCGATTTTCATGACCGCCGGTTTGTAGATGTTCTTCTGCGCTGTACTGTTTGTTTCTGTCACTTCGGTAGGGTTGATATCGCTTGTAAAGTTTCCCTGACCCCCATGTCGACGGGGCACTCTCTTGTGCATCTGCCGCATCCGGTGCAGCTGTGGACGCTGAATTTGTCGGAAAAATAGTTGAATTTGTGCATGATGCGCTGACGCCACCTTGCCGACTGCGTATTTCGGGGGTTATGGCCGGAGGTGTGCATGGTGAAAAGCTGAAAAGAGCAGCTGTCCCAGTTTTTCCGGCGTATTCCTTCGTAGGTGTCGCCTTCATCCTGAATGTCGAAACAGTGGCATGTGGGGCAGAGGTATGTACAGGTTCCGCAGCCGATGCAGCGTTCAGAAATCTCTTTCCAGAAGTGACTTTCAAAGTTTTCTGGGTTGGCAAGCCATGTGGTGCAGGCTTCGAGGTCAAAGAGTACTGGAACCTCTGCCGTCGGAGCAGCTTCTTCAGTGCCCTCTTTCAGAAGGGAGGCAATGGGCAGAAGAGCTTTGCTGCCTTTCGGGGTAAGTTCCTCTACCTGCCATCCCTTACCGGAAGTAAGCGGACGGAGAAGAATATCGGAGCCTTTGGCGCTGTCGGGCGCAAGGCCGAGTGAAGTGCACATGCAGAAATCGTCAGATTCTTTGCAGGCAATGGTCATGATGACCGAACGGTCACGACGGCGGAACCAGTACTCGTCCCGGTAATCCCAGTTGAAGAGTTCATCGTCGATCGCCATACCGGCGGCGTCACAGGGGCGCGCACCAAAAATTATACAGGGATGCTCCGAGGGCAGAAATTCGCTGGTATCAATCTGCTGTTTGCCAATACTGTAGCTCAGCATTGGTTCGGTGCGCGGAAAGAAGAGTTCCTTGAGCGTCCGGTCGGTAAGAACGAGATCAAGGTCAAGCTCCTTTGCGTCCTGCACCTCCCCGAAACCAGAAGTTTTGGCCTGTTGTACGGGACCCAATACCTTTGTCCCTTCCTTTCTCCATGCGGAGAAGCAGGCGGTGAGGTCGTCGGAGTAAAGTATTTTTGTCATGCGTATGAGTACTTAGAGAATGAAGGTCTCAGGGTCGTCTTTTCTGAAACTGGCGAGTACCGGTTCTTGATGTTCGTCGGCCCCAGGGTAATGGTCGAACGCAGTCAGTACCTCCTCGGTCATCCTGCGATTGAGTAGGTGCAACGGTATATTGACAGGGCAGGCTTCGCTGCAGTTGCCACACTCCACGCATCGTCCAGCAAGGTGGAATGCACGGACAAGGTTCCACTCAAGGTTCCCAAGCGTGTGGGATGAGGTGTTGACCCACTGGGGCTGGTTGTTGTCTACAACGCACCGGCGGCACCAGCACATTGGGCATGCGGCACGGCAGGCGTAACATTTAATGCAGCGCGAAAACTCGCCTTCCCAGAATGCGAATCGCTCAGCGGGAGTCATTTGTTCAAGCTTCCGGGTCATCTCGTGTGATGGCTGAGCCTTGCGTTTTTCTTTCCGTTTGGCAATGAGCGGAGAAAAATCTGAAGCTTTCGTTCCTTCAAGGGCTTTAACTGTATCTCCTTGAATTTGAAATCCCAGAACAACGACCTGCGCTGAGGAAAGCTGCGATTCAGATGCAAGAATGTTAATAGTACGGACGCCACTGGGCGAAAGGAAAATGGCTACGCTTTTCTGATCAGCAAGCAGCCCTTCACGCAGAAGATACCCTGCAAGGTTTGTTTTGCAGGCGGCGTCAAGCACCAGCCGGTCCGTATCGTCCGGATTGGTTATGAAAATAGGCCTGCGGCGGGTTGCTGTTGTTCCCTCACCATACCCTATCACCATTTTGACGCTGCCGTCCTGGAGGAGTTCCTTCGCCCTTGATCTGTATTGCTGCTGAATGCTCATGAAAGTGTGTTTAGACTGATGCTACTGACCCTGTTTCCGCAATCAGTTTGTGGTACTGTTCAAACGGTCCGGCCTGGCGGATTTCTTCGGTGATGCTGTCAATAAGTTCGGCGAATTTGATTCCTTCAGCTGCGCTGATCCATGAGAATTTGACCCGTTCTTCGGGTACCCCTGTGAAATGCAGAAGGGCGTTGAACGCTGTCCAGCGTCGACGGGCATGGTAGTTCCCATGATCGAAATGGCAGTCTCCGGGATGGCAGCCACTGACAAGAACACCATCGGCCCCTTTCTGAAAAGCTTTCAGAATGAACATCGGGCTGATTCTGCCGGTGCAGGGGAGCCGGACGATTCGTACATTCGGCGGATATTTCAGGCGGCTTGTGCCGGCAAGGTCTGCTCCGGCATAGGTGCAATAAGTGCAGACAAAGGCGACTATTTTCGGCTCGAAGGGTTCGCTCATAATGGTGAATTGACTGTTGGCGTCAGGTGAAGGGCGCTTATAGCCCCATCACTGCTGCAAAAATCTGTTTTTCTGTAAATCCGGCAAGATCAATACTGTTGGAGCGGCAGAAGGTGACACAGGTTCCGCAACCCTGGCAGAGGCCGGCGTTGACCGATGCTACACGCCGTATAAGGTTCCCGGCACGGTCAGTAAGGTCTTTTTTCTCTATTGCGTTGTAAGGGCAGGCAAGCACACATCCCCAGCATCCGGAACAAGTCGCCTCGTTGTTTGTTGCTATGATGGGTTCGCGTTCAAGTTTTTCACGGCTGAAGAGTGCCAGCACTTTTGAAGCGCAGGCAGAGGCCTGGGCTACAGAATCGGGAATGTCTTTGGGCGACTGGCAGGTTCCAGCAAGGAAAATGCCTGCGGTAGCGGTTTCAACAGGGCGAAGTTTAAGGTGAGCCTCATTGAAGAAGCCATATTCATCATATCCGATGCCGAGGGTTTTGCCGAGCTCTTTTGAGTCAGGCTGTGGAACCATGGCCGTAGCAAGAACAACCATGTCTGCGGCAACTTCAACCGGGCGGCCCAGGAGTGTGTCGGCGCCACGAACCATCAGTTTGCCATTCTCCTCCCAGAGTTTGCTCACTCTCCCACGCACATATCCTGCTCCATCCTCTTCAATTGCCCGGCGGGTGAATTCGTCATAGCCCTTTCCAGCGGCACGAATGTCCATATAGAAGATGCGGGTGTTGCCATCATGGTTTTTATGCGCATAGAGCATGGCGTGCTTTGCCGTGTACATGCAGCAGATTTTTGAGCAGTATGCAATGCCTTTTGATGGGTCGCGCGATCCGGCGCACTGGATAAAAACAACTGTTTCCGGCTCTTTGCCGTCTGAAGGCCGCTGAATCTTTCCTCCGGTCGGGCCGCTGGCTGAAGCAAGGCGTTCAAACTGGAGCCCGGTGAGAACATCAGGGTAACGGCCATAGCCATACTCTCCATAGAGGGCCGTGTTCTGAACCTGAAACCCGGTTGCCACCACAATGGCGCCTATTTCAAGTTCAACCAGTTCATCTTCCATTTCAAAGTTGATCGCCCCTGTCGGGCAAATTCTCTGGCATGCCTTGCACTTTCCGTTTTTAAAGTAAATGCAGTTATCGCTGTCGATGACGGGCTTGTTGGGAACCGCTTGGGCAAACGGGGTATAGATTGCTGTGCGGTTTGCCAGGCCGCAGTCGAATTCACCAGTGATTTTTTTGGCGGGGCATTTAAGAATGCACTCACCACACCCGGTGCAGAGGTTCATGTCTACATATCGGGCTTTTTGGCGGATTGTGACATTGAAGTTGCCAATATAGCCTTCAACCTTCTCAATTTCAGAGTAGGTAAGAAGTTTGATTTTCGGATGACGGGCCGCCTCAACCATCCTTGGAGTCATGATGCACTGCGAGCAGTCGAGGGTAGGGAAGGTTTCGGAAAGCTGGGCCATGTGGCCACCGAGTGAGGCTTCGCGCTCAACCAGAACAACTTCGCCTCCTGCATTGGCAATGTCCAGCGCAGCCTGTATGCCAGCAATCCCACCACCAATCACAAGCGCTCTTTTGGTAACGGGTACCTCAATAGGCTGGAGTTCGTTGTTGCGTTTTACCTTTTCAACAAGGGAGCGGGTTATCTCAATCGCTTTCTGGGTTGCCTGCTCTCCATCATTATGTACCCAAGAGCACTGTTCACGGATATTGGCTATTTCACAGAGATACGGGTTCAGACCAGCCTCAGCGCATGCGGTGCGGAAGGTGGCTTCATGCATTCGGGGAGAGCAGGCAGCAACAATGACTCCCGTCAGGCCGTGCTCGGTTACTGCTTTTTTGATGCTTTCCTGGCCGGGTTCGGAACAGAAATACTTGTATTCATGGGCTATGGCAACTCCCGGGTGCCCCTCCATGGCCGCAACCAGTTTTGTGCAGTCAACTTTGGCGGCAATGTTTTCCCCGCAGTGACAGACGAATACTCCTATTTTTGCCATTGGTTCAGTCAGTTATAATGGTCGTGCTTGAGGCCTGTGCGTCCACGGATTTCTGTACAGTTTCTCCGTTGGTTCTTACGCGTAAACAGTTCGTTGGTTTCCTTCAGGGGACCGAAGGGCGTGAAAGCAGTTCGAGTGCCGGAACAAAGTGCTTGCCGACAGCAACTTCAAGTGGGTCAGCCCCGCAGGCGATGGCGACAAGTTCGGAAATGTAATACACGGGCATTGGCGGAATGTCGCCGTAGCGCTTTCTCATGCTCTCCTGACGCATGTCGAGGTTGGCGTGACAGAGCGGACAGGCAACAACAAAGGCTTCGGCGCCGTTGTTTGCTGCATTTTTGGCAATGCTGTGCGTGAGGTCTTCTACCAGGCCCTGCTGGGCGAGGGTATGGCCAGCTCCGCAGCATTCTATCTTGAATTCCCATTCAACGGTATTGGCACCGAGTGCACGAACAACCGTCTCCATTTTCTGGGGATTTTCCGGATCGTCAAAACGCATGTCGTCCATTGGACGGACAAGAAGGCACCCGTAGTAACAGGCAAGTGTGAGGGCGGAAAGCGGCCGGGTGACCCGAGCCTTTATCGCTTCTTCTCCAAGAGCCTCAAGCAGCTGGGTGACGCCAATGAATTCTGCTTTTCCTGTAGGTTCAATGCCGGTCAGCTCTTTGACTTCACGACGAAGTTCCCCGTCTTCAAGAATGGCTTTTCGGGCTGTTACCTGACGGTTATGGCATGCTGCGCAGGGAGTGAGAACAAATGCCATTGCTGCGTCATCGGCAAGAGCCTGGTTGCGTGCTGGCAGCAGAACGGAAAGCTTGTGATTGGTTGCATGGGCGGAGGTAGCTCCACAGCAGTTCCAGTCGGGAATTTCCTGGAGTGTAACGCCGAGCAGTTCACACATTTTCCTGACGGAAATATCGTACTCTTTAGCGGTTCCGGTGAGGGAGCATCCGGGATAATAACCGATGGTTGAGCCGGGGGTAATAGCAATCGGCTCGTCTGTCTTCATTGAATCGGCTTTCGGCCGTCTTTTTTTGACAGGAAGATGTCTTCCGGTTTTTGAAGCCTTAAAAATGGCTGTTATCTGATCTTTGCCTTTAACATCCTCTTTGCCCAACAAGGAGTGAAGAATATTGATCTTCCCCTGTTTTATCATGGTAATGCCGGCTCCTGCATCCTGCAGAATACTGCGGGTACGGAGTTTGTAGCTGTTTACCAGTGAGAGTTCCTGCAGGCGGCCGTGTTTCTGGACATTGTTCAGAAAAGAGACATGAAAAGCGGTTACAAGCTTTTTTGCCTTGTCGTCTGATACTATGCCACTCTCAAGCGCAATGGAACGCAAGGCGTCCATGGTGCCGGCAATATCCATATTCTGGGGGCAACGGGCAGTACAGGTCTGGCACCCGACACAGTACCAGAGCGCATCGCTTTTAAGGGCCTCTTCAATATAGCCGGCCTGTACCAGCCGCATTATTCGGGTAGGCGGGTTGTCCATGAAATTACCTGCCGGGCACCCGGCGGTACATTTTCCGCACTGATAGCAGCAGTTAAAGTCGTTCCCGGTAGCTTCGGCTATCTGTTTTTTCAGTTTGCCGTTATCAGGAAATAAGGATTCTGACACTGAATAGTATTGAAAAGGTGGCGTTTCAGAGAGCGGAGCTGAAAAAATTGCAAGTGTTTATAGTAACGAAAATATCAGAATATCCCATTGCCCCTCCCTTTGGTTTCTACATTTCGGTGGTTACATTTAAGTATATACAATGATGAGTGTATGGATAAATATGATGTGTTTTTTATGAAAAAAATACGGGAGGAAAACAGTCATGCTTAAACAGTTCAAAGAGTTTGCACTTCGTGGCAATGTGGTCGATATGGCGGTCGGTATTATAATTGGAGGAGCTTTCGGCAAGCTGGTCAACACGCTAGTGACGGATGTCATGATGCCTCCGCTCGGTTTTTTAACAGGGGGCGTCGATTTTGCCGACCTTTATTTCCTTCTCAGCGAAGGCTCCACCCCCGGACCCTACGCAGCGCTCGAACAGGCTCAGGCGGCTGGTGCCGTCACCATCAACTACGGGCTTTTTGTCAATGCGATGATCAGTTTCACCATCATGGCTTTTGCGGTTTATCTCCTTGTAAGGGGAATCAATTCAATGCGAAAAAAAGAGGATGCGACGCCACCTCCTTCAACAAAGCCATGCCCTTTCTGCCTGAGTCCGGTGCCGCTCAAGGCAACCCGTTGCCCGGCATGTACTTCTGAGCTTGAAAAATAATAGAAAGCGGTATTGATTTCATCTGCTTTTTGCTTATGCTTGAATGAGATGCGGTGTTGATAACACAATTATTTTCTTGACAGATACCATGTTTGACGAAATAGAGTTTGATCGGATCAAGCGGCTTCCGAAGTATGTATTTGCTGCTGTCAATGAGCTGAAGATGGCCGAACGGCGTGCAGGGGAGGATGTCATTGATTTTTCTATGGGCAATCCCGACGGACCAACCCCGCAGCACATTGTTGACAAACTTGTTGAGAGCATCAATAAGCCCAGAACGCACGGGTATTCAGTATCCAAGGGTATTTACAAGCTTCGCGGAGCAGTGGGGAACTGGTATCAGAGAAAGTACAATGTTGATCTTGACCTTGACCGTGAAGTGGTGGTGACCATGGGCTCCAAGGAGGGTTATGTACATCTGGTACAGGCTATCACCAACCCTGGAGATCTGGCCATGGTGCCTGATCCCTGTTATCCGATTCATTCTCAGGCTTTCATTCTTGCCGGCGGCAATGTTCACCGCATGCGCCTTGAACTGAACGATGACTTTACGCTTGACGAGGAAGGCTTTTTTCGGAACATTGAAACTGCACTTCGCGAGTCAACCCCGAAGCCAAAGTATCTGGTGGTCAACTTCCCGAACAACCCCACAACGGCTACCGTTGAGCTTTCCTTTTATGAAAGGCTTGTTGCTCTTGCCCGTGAAGAGCGGTTCTACATCATCAGCGACATTGCTTACGCAGAGATAACCTATGATGGCTATGTAACCCCCTCTATCCTTCAGGTTCCGGGTGCCAAGGATGTTGCTGTTGAAAGTTATACCCTTTCAAAAACCTACAATATGGCAGGTTGGCGGATGGGATTCATGGTTGGCAACGCAAAGCTGATTGGCGCGCTTGAGAAAATAAAGAGCTGGCTTGACTATGGTACTTTTACTCCGATACAGGTTGCCTCTACTGTTGCCTTAAATGGCGACCAGGCCTGTGTGAAGGAGATTACGGAAGTCTACCGAAAACGGCGGGATGTGATGGTCAGCAGCTTTGAGAATGCCGGATGGCCTCTTACCACCCCTCGGGCGAGCATGTTTGTGTGGGCTCATATACCCGAACCGTTCCGAAAAATGGGAAGTCTGGAGTTCAGCAAACGGCTTTTGACGGAAGGAAAGGTGGCAGTCAGCCCCGGAATAGGGTTCGGTGCGTACGGTGACGAATATGTCAGGATTGCGATGATAGAAAACGAAGAGCGCATCCGTCAGGCAGCGCGCAACATCCGGAAGTTTCTCCGCGGCCACGGAGCCCCAGGAGAAGAAGAATAAGACATATTGATGATCAGAGTGTCTGTACGGGTGCCCTGTAAACCTTCACGATTCGAAGTCGAAGACCTCTTCAATGGCAGCTGCAATTGAGCCGAGAACCATTGATGCGGAAACGAGGCTTGACACATTTCCTGCGAGGTCGCCAGCCCTGCCATGGAACCATGCTGCAGCAGCTGCGGCATCCACAAGGGCTTCTCCCTTAGCGGAAAAAGCTGCAATCATGCCTGAAAGAACATCGCCTGTGCCGGCTGTTGCAAGGGCTTCAGTTCCGCTGGTGTTGAGGAGAACGGGGGAGGAAGGTGATGCAATGAGGGTGGGAGCCCCTTTAAGCAGTATCGCTGCTCTATAGTTCAGTACGAACTGCCGGGCACTGTTTATGGGATCTGTTGAAGCTTCATTGGCAGATGTTCCTGCAAGTCTTGAGAATTCGCCGAAATGCGGTGTCAGAAGAACCTCAGGAATCTTGGCGAGCATGCTCTGAAGCCCTCTTTGGGCAACGGCATAGAGTGCGTCGGCATCAAGTATCAGCTTTCTGGAGGTTATTCCCGGGCTTTTAAGGAGTTCTTCAACCAGGTCGAGAGACTCCTTTCTGCGGCCGAGGCCCGGCCCTATCAGTATGGTGTCTGCCCATGCAGCCTTCTTTATTATTGTATTCAGATCCTGATTGATGACGACAGCTTCAGGAACTGCAGCATGCACAAAGGACGCGAGGGCAGGAGGAAAGGCAACGGCGACATAACCGGCACCGGCTTTTATGGCAGCTCCAGCAGAGAGGATTGCGGCACCGCCCATAGAGCTTTCTTCGCAGTGGGAGCCTGCAACAATGAGCACCTTTCCATTCTCATGTTTAGCGCTTTTTTCCGGCCGGAGCACAAAATGTTCAGCAGCAAACAGTTCATCTATCAGCATGCAGCCAGGTTCGTCGACCATCCACTCGGGGATGGAGATTTCAGCTACTACCACTTCTCCTGCAGCCCTAGGACCTTCGTTTAAGAGAAGCCCTGTTTTTAAAAACGCCATAGTGACCGTATAGTCGGCTTCAACAACACATTCTGCCCCGAGGCCACTGGTTGCATCAAGCCCTGAGGGAATGTCAACTGCTGCTGTCATTGCTTCCGTGCGTTCATGCAGAGCGTTCAGAAGCTCTATGCCTTCGTTCAGTGGGGGGCGTAGAGCCATTCCTGGCTCTGTTATCCTGAGGCCGGTTCCAGTCATGGCATCGAACATGACGCTGTAGGGGCGTTCAGAAACAAACGGAAGGGCTTCCTGCAGCGACTTGAAGATGCGAAGAGGAAGGTTGTTGCTGAAATATGACTCAAGAATGGCAAGATTGCTTGCCGCGGCTCCCGTAGAAGTACTCTCGGGGTAAAGAAGAACGAGGTCAACGGTGGCGCCGAGGTTGAGCAGATGTCGGGCGATGACAAATCCGTCGCCGCCATTGTTTCCTCTGCCGGCAACAACCAGAAATTCCATATCAGCGGGAGAGGAGAGTTCAAGCTGCTCAAGTGTTACGCGGACACACTCTTTTCCTGCCAGCTCCATCAGGCATGCTTCGCTGATATGGAATCGCTCGGCAGCCGCCCTATCGGCCTGCTGCATTTCAACGGCTGTCAGGATGGGTTTCATGGCTTACAGGAGTTCGTTGAGGTGAAGTTCGTTTTCAAGCGCGTCATAGTATGCGCGGGAGAGCTCGGCTGTACTGAAGCGAAGGGTGTCGTGCCCGTCCACAGCAATGGCTGCTCCCTGTGGAACAACTTTTCCTATAACTCTTACCGGCACATTGCAGGCAACTGCCTCTTCAATAACGGCACGGGCTGACTCGGGGGCTATTGTGGCAACAACACGACCCTGAGCTTCGCTAAAGAGCTGCTGCTGCATACTGTAAGGACCAGATCCGCAGTCTTCTAAGTCAACATCAAACCCGAGCTGGGCAGATTCATTCATAATGGCTTTTTCTGCCAGAGCGACGAAAAGGCCGCCGTCAGACACATCATGGGCGGAGTGCAGCAGTTTTTTGCCGGCAAGCGCAACCAGAAGATTCTGGAGGTTCTTTTCATGCTCAAGGTCAATAGCGGGGGCGTCTGTACCCGGCGTACCGTACTGCATTATCTGATATTCACTTCCGTCAAGACCGAGTGAAGGTTCTCCAAACATGATGATGGCATCGCCCGGTGTTGTGAATGTGGAGCCGACCAGATTGTCAATATCGTCAAGAAGGCCAATCATGCCAATAGTGGGGGTAGGGTAGATGGCTGCCCGGCCCCCACCGTGTGTGGACTCATTGTAAAAGCTTACATTTCCACCTGTTACTGGCGTACTGAATATCCGGCAGGCTTCTCCCATTCCCTGAACGGAAGTTTTGAATTGGAAATATACCTCAGGCTTATAAGGGTTGCCGAAGTTCAGGCAGTTGGTGATGGCAAGCGGACGGGCCCCTGAACATGCGATGTTGCGGGCACATTCAGCAACAGCTATTTTTCCGCCGGCCAGAGGGTTGAGATAGACATACCGTGAATTGCAGTCGGTTTTCATGGCCAGGGCTTTCTTTGTGCCCTTAATGCGAATGACTGCTGCGTCAGTATGGCCAACAGGGGTTACGGTGTTGGTCTGCACCATTGAGTCGTATTGGCGGTAGACCCACCGCTTGCTTGCAATGTTAGGACGGGAAAGCAGGGCAATGGAGAGATCTTTCAGGTTGAGAGAGCTGTCGGAGAGCATTTCAGCCGGGAGCGTATCGGGTTTCTTTTCAACAGCCTCACGGATATACACCGGGGCTCCGCCGCCAAGCACAAGCGACTCAGCAGGAATGTCGGCAACAAGCTCGCCGCGGTAGTGCACCTTGACATGGTTGTCGGATGTTACGCGCCCGACTGTGACTGCCTGCACATCCCATTTCCTGTATACCGCTATAATATCCTCTTCATGGCCTTTCTTGGCGACAATAAGCATCCTTTCCTGTGATTCGGAAAGCATGAGTTCATACGCGCTCATTCCCTCTTCGCGGGCGGGGACGAGGTCAAGGTCTATCATGATGCCGCCGGTGCCGTTTTTCTCAATTCCGCGTGCGCTCATCTCGGAAGTGGAGCTGGTAATGCCGGCCGCTCCCATATCCTGAAGTCCTGCAACATAACCGGTTGCTATTGCCTCAAGGGTTGCTTCAAGCAGAAGTTTTTCGGCGAAAGGGTCTCCAACCTGCACGCTGGGTCGTTTGTCTTCAGATGCTTCGCTCAAATCTTCAGACGCGAAAGTAGCTCCATGAATGCCGTCGCGGCCGGTAGCAGAGCCAACAATAAGAACCGGATTGCCCTCACCCTCTGCCGTTGCGCTGACCGTTTTATGGTGCTCTACAATGCCGACTGACATGGCGTTGACCAGTGGGTTGCCGGTATAGCAGTCCTCAAAATAGATTTCACCACCTACTGTAGGTACGCCGAATGAGTTCCCATAATCGCCAATTCCGCGAACAACACCATCAACCAGATAGCGGACCCGGGGGTCTTTGGGGGAACCGAAGCGGAGTGAATTGAGAGAAGCCACCGGACGGGCCCCCATGGTGAAAATGTCGCGGTGTATGCCGCCTACGCCTGTAGCCGCACCTTGGTAGGGTTCAACAGCGGAGGGGTGGTTGTGCGATTCAATTTTGAATGCCACAGCAAGGTTGTCGCCGATATCAACAAGACCGGCATTTTCCTCACCGGCACCTGTCAGAAGGGCTCCGCCATCACGGGGGAGGGTTTTGAGTACTGCTATGGAATTTTTGTAGCTGCAGTGTTCAGACCACATGACGGAAAAAATTCCCAGTTCTGTAAATGACGGGGTCCTTCCGAGAATGTCAAGAATTTCCCCGTACTCTTCTTCATTCAGACCATGTTCTCTTACCAGGGCCAATGTCACTTCAGGTTCAGTCTGTTTCATAGTTAAGGCTTCTCGCTCTATTAAGTGTTTCCAGGCGGGTTCAGGGCTGCTGGCCATGACAGTTTTTGTATTTTTTTCCGCTTCCGCAGGGGCAAGGGTCGTTTCTGCCGGGTTTTGCATCTGCAGTTACCGGTCGCTGCGGAGGAGCTTCATTGTGAGTCTCCTGTGACGCATTATATACACTGCCGGCTTCTTCGTGTTGGGTCACAAGTTTTTCCTGACGGACTGCGGCCTGTTTCTGGCGTTCTTCAATTTCCCGTGCCTCTTCAGGGTTGATGGGAAAGAGTTTGAAGGCGAGAGAGAGGGTTTCAAGCTCAATTTCAGAAAGCATCTGGATAAAAAGGTTGTATGCTTCCTGCTTGTATTCGAGAAGAGGGTCTTTCTGGCCGTATGCACGAAGGTTGATTCCTTCACGCAGCGTGTCGATTTCACGGAGATGGTCGCGCCACTGCTTGTCTATCACGCTGAGAACGGCATATTTTTCAATCTGGCGCATGATGTCGGCGGGGACTGCTTCCTCTTTTCTGCGGTAGTAGGCGAGGGCTGTGGTGTAGAGTTCATCGGAAACTCCCGCAGAATTTTCCTCAAGCCTGTTTCTGTCGGGCTTGAATTCAATGGAGAGCTCACGAAGCAACTGCTCTTCAATGGCGTTACTGTCCAGACTCTTGGCGTGTTTTTCAATCACCGTGTCGCAATAGTCGCGCAGGAGGTCGAGAATGTCGCTGGTAAGGCGTTCCTTTATGAGGCCGTCACGGCGACGGGTGTAGATGACTTCGCGCTGCTGGTTGAGAACATCGTCATATTCAAGCAGCCGCTTGCGGATTGCGAAGTTTTGCTCCTCAACCTTTTTTTGGGCCCGTTCAATTGATTTAGTGATCATGGAGTGTTCAATCACATCGCCCTCTTCATGGCCGAGCCGGTCCATAACTGAAATAACCCTATCTGAACCGAACAGCCGCATAAGTTCATCTTCAAGAGAGACAAAAAACACCGATTCACCGGGATCTCCCTGACGCCCAGCGCGGCCGCGAAGCTGACGGTCAATACGGCGCGACTCATGGCGTTCTGAACCAAGAATGTAAAGGCCGCCGCTTTCCCTGACCCCCTGACCGAGCTTGATGTCTGTGCCTCGGCCGGCCATGTTTGTGGCAATAGTCACTGCTCCGGAGCGGCCTGCGTCCTCAACAATTTCAGCCTCCCGTTCGTTCTGCTTTGCATTGAGCACATTGTGGGCGATTCGTCGCGCTCTCAACATTCTTGACAGAGTTTCGGAAACCTCAACGCTGGTGGTTCCAACCAGCACAGGCTGTCCTTTTTTCTGGAGCTCCTCTACTTTGAGTGCAATGGCGTTGTATTTTTCCCGCCGGGTTTTGTATACCAGGTCGTCCATGTCTTTTCGGACAATGGGACGGTTACTGGGAATGGCGACAACATCGAGCTTGTAGATTTCATAAAATTCCGATGCTTCCGTTTCCGCTGTACCGGTCATTCCTGCAAGCTTTTTATACAGGCGGAAGAAGTTCTGGATGGTAACGGTTGCCATGGTCTGTGTTTCACCCTCAATCTTCACATTCTCCTTGGCCTCAATTGCCTGATGCAGTCCGTCGCTGTATCGTCTGCCCGGCAGAATCCGGCCGGTGAACTCATCAACAATCATTACCTGTCCGTTCTGGACAACATATTCGTCATCCTTAAGAAACAGGGAGTATGCCTTCAGCAACTGGCTTATGTTGTGCAGGCGCTCGGAGCGCTCGGCAAAGAGACGGTAGACTGCGTCCTTGTGGGTGACTTTGTCGGCAGCGCTGACAGCTTCATCGTCATCAATGGCGGCAACTTCAGTGCCTACATCGGGAAGAAGGAAAAGATCCCTGTCCTGATGGCTCAGTTTACTGAGAAACTCGCGTCCCTTGTCTGTAAGATCAATGGTTCCGCCTTTTTCATCAACAGCAAAGTAGAGTTCATCGTCAACCTCATGCATCCGACTTGAATTATCGCGCAGATACTCATTTTCAGTGACCTGAATGAGTTTGGCCATGCCCTGCTGGGAGAGTACTTTAATGAAGCGGGTGTTTTTGGGTTGTCCCCGTTTGACCCGAAGCAGCGCAAGACCGGCCTCGGGGCTTTGCGGCGAAATTTTAAGGGCTTTTTCAGCCTCGCTGAGATATGATGCGGCAAGCTGCTGCTGGGCGCGGACAATCTGCTCAATCCAGGGTTTGATTTCCTGAAACTGGCTGTTGTCGGAATTAGGGACAGGGCCGGAGATGATCAGCGGCGTGCGTGCCTCATCAATAAGCACACTGTCAACCTCATCAACAATGGCGTAATAGAAATCGCGCTGCACCATGTCCTCAACAGTTCCGGCCATATTGTCACGCAGATAATCAAAACCGAATTCATTGTTGGTGCCGTAGGTGACATCACACTGGTACTGCTGGCGTCGTTCTTCGGGCCTCATGGTATTGAGAATAACACCTACCGATATGCTGTGAAAGGCAAAGATCGGATTCATCCATTCTTTGTCGCGCTGTGCCAGATAGTCGTTAACCGTTACCAGATGAACGCCTCGCCCTGTCAATGCATTGAGAAATGTAGGAAGAGTTGAAACAAGGGTTTTGCCTTCTCCTGTAGCCATTTCGGATATTTTTCCCGAATGCAGGACAATGCCGCCTATGAGCTGCACATCATAGGGGACCATGTCCCATACAACATCCCTTCCCATAACCTGATAGGTTAGCCCCTTAAGGCGACGGCAGGTCTCTTTAACAAGGGCAAAAGTTTCAGGAAGCACCTCTTCAAGAGCCGAAGCGGTGGTTTCTTCATACTCTGTTGCGAGAGCATCAAGAGAGGAGTGGATTGATTCAGCCTCTTCCAGCGAAATTTCGGCGTTGTCAAGCTGACTGTACAGGTCACGCTTTTTATCCTCAATTGGCTGAAGGGAGCCACGAACCTTTGACTTGAGATCTCTGCCTTTTTCCTTCAGTTCCTCATCACTGAGAGATTTCATTCCCTCCTGAATCTCGTTTATGCGAGTGATGACAGGCTGGATTTTCTGTATATCTTTTTCGTGCTTTGAGCCGAAAAGTTTCTCGAAGATTTTCAACATCTCTCAGTGGTGGTTCGCTGTGGCATAAGGCTCTAACAGGCGTTAATGGCTGTATTTTGGTTTCTTAAGGTATTGAATTAGCGGTTGAGAAAAAAGCCTGTGATTAAAAAGCTTTCATGTTCCGCTCCGTTGTTCTCCAGCAGTGAAAAAGGTGATGGCCTGCATATCCTGAAAGGCTTGTTCCAAGGAGATCTACCGCTTTTTCCTGCAGATGAAGATATCTCTTTTGACTGAGCCCTTTCTGATGGGATCCTATCCCGAACCAGGCAGATAAAAATTGCTCTACATGCGTGTCGATAGGAAAGGCGTCAAAACGGCCCATTCCGAAGAGAGCAATGCAGTCAGCTATCTTATATCCAATGCCCTTCAGCGCTGTGAGTTCAGCCTGAAGTTCGCTTAACGGCAAGGAAGGGTCTGAAAGAGCCTGAAGGTCAAGTTTTCCGAGTGCCACAAGACGCGAAGCCTCCCGAATGTTGCCGGCACGCACGGAATTGTTGTTGCAGCATCCTCTGAGCAGTTCAGGGTCTGCACCGGCAAGATCGGACGGGGCGGGAAAGCTGAAAAGGGGAGTGTCAATGCCGTTTACACCTTCTTTTGTCTCTCTCCCGAAACAGCGGCAAAGCATGGAGACCTGTCGTCGGATCATCGCCATACCTATTCCCTGGGCGCACATGAATGTGACAAGGGTTTCATAAGGATCCTGCCTGAGTACTCGCAACCCTTCCAGATAAAGAAGTCGAGCTGTGAGTTCAGGAAAGCGGGTATGGAATTCTTCATCAAAGAGCATTTGGGTTGCTATGTCAAGAGAAAAATACCGTTCAAAGAATCGTCTCAGAGGAATACCATAGAGGTTATTCGCCCCAGTTGTTACAGAAAAAGAGGTGGGATTTATCTGCTGAATCAATACAGAAGAGCCATCTATTACTGATGAATATATTCCAGGCGTATGGTTTGATTTATTCCACACAAAAGACTGCCCACTGAACAGCGTATGCTCTACTTGAACAGTCCCACCTCTGATTATTGTAATTGAATTTGATCGCATTCGCCGAACAGTTATCTGTAGCGGTTATTAGCACTTCGAATACTCATAAAACGATAAAGGCTATAAATTATAAGAAATTATAATGAAACAATTTAGATGATCTTGTGAATAATATTTTTATGGCTCGCAGAGGCAAATAAGATCAAAATAAATTAGCCATTCTTATTTATTTTTGTGCAGTATACTCTATTTTCAGTCAACACTTTTCTCTGTTATATTTCGAGCTGAGAAAAGTATTGAGATAGCGAAACCTGTGGTTCCTCATCCCCCTGTACAAGCTCAAATGTTGTGTTTCGCGCTTGTGGTTCGGTGAGGGAAAGGACGGCAGTTTCGGCGATATCGCCCCTTGAAATTGAGCCAGAAATTATGTCTCCGGTACTGAAAACAAGGGTGTGTTGGAATGGGAAGGTGTCAAGAAGTCCTCCTGGGCGAAGGATTGTGTGTGAGTATTCGGGGGTGCTGAAAAGTGTACGGATCGTATTTTCGCCCTCAAGCTTCATGCTCAGAACTTTGCCATATTTGTTCAGGGGATGGTCTTCTTTTGTGGCACCCAGAGAACTGATGAGGATGAATTGTCTGACTCCGGCCTCTTTTGCAAGAGTTCCGAGCTGCTGTACACCGTCCCTGTCGATTGCAGAAGGGGGAGGGGAATCAGGGTCAGCGGGATTGCTTCCAACTGCACAAATGACGGCATCAATGCCCTTGAGAGACTCTCTTGTTTCTTCTTTGTTCTGTATGGAGCCAACTCGGAGAATGCCAGCTTCATCTACCCCAAAGAGCGTTATAGCCTTTTGGGTAGAGCGTACAAACAGACGAAAGTCAATTCCGTAATGCCTCAGCCTGCGGACAATTTCAACCCCTGTGCGTCCTGTTGCACCGGCAACAAGCACGCGTCCCTTGAATGTCGTCGTCATGGCTGATCAGTTGAAAAGTGAAAATCGCACATTCCAGGCCATGGTAAAGTCAATCATGGCGTGGAGGAGAATGACGGATCGGATGTCGCGATACCAGAAAAAGCTTAACGCCCAGCTTCCGGCAATCATAATCTGAACCGGCATGAAAAAGGGCTTGAACTGGCTTGTCTGATCAACATGTTCAGGAAGGATATTGATCCAAAACATGCCGTGGATAAGGCCGCTGTAGATGACAAAGAGGAGGAATCCAGCGGAAAAGAGTATCCATGGATTGCTTGTGGCCTTGCCTGCAAGTGCTGTTCCAAGGCGAAAAACGGCATAGAACATGAAGGTTTCCGCTATGCCGTTGCCAATGCTGAACACCAGGAGGGTCCAGAGGTCGAGCGGGCGGCCGCTGCTGTAGGTTGAGTTTGAGTAGACCCATGCATTGAGTGCAACAATGATAAGAGAGCCGGCAAGCAGCAGAATGCGGCGCGGACCGAAATCGGTGCTGAATGAGAAAATGTCCTTCCTGAAAAATGCCAGACCGATACCGATTGCGATAATCCAGTAGGTGTATACCATAAAGGGGACGCTGAATTCCATTGTGGTGTTGTCTTTTGGTGTTTAGTATTGCTGTTCGTTTGGTTGTTCGTTAATGCCGGCAAGATAGGAGCTTCTTACAAAGGGGCCCGACTGTACCGAGGAGAACCCAATAGCGAGTGCTTCCTTACGGTAGGCGTCAAATTCTTCGGGAGGAACATACCGCTCAACGGGAAGATGTGAGGCTGTCGGCTGAAGATACTGCCCTATGGTCAGCTTGGAGCAGCCAGCTTCCCTGAGATCTCTCATGGATGAAAGCACTTCATCAAATGTTTCTCCCATACCAACCATCATACCCGACTTGGTGGTGAGACCATGAAGGGTAAGGGCCCTGTCAAGAATTGAGAGCGACCGCTGATAGATGGCATCAGGCCGTACCTTGTGATAGAGTCTTGGAACCGTTTCAATATTGTGGTTCAGTACTTCCGGGCGTTCTTTCATGAGAAGGTCGAGAGCATCATCATTACCCACAAAATCAGGTATGAGGCACTCCAGACCTGCGTCGGGAGAAGATATCCGTACTGCCTTCATGGTTTCAGTCCAATGCTCGGCACCGCCATCCTGCAGATCATCCCGATTCACACTGGTGAGCACCACAAACTTCAGTTTCATGTCATGAACAGCCCCGGCAATTCGTGCCGGCTCTTGGGGATCTGGAGGAAGAGGCTTCTGTTCAGTTCCTATTGCGCAGAACCTGCAGCTCCTTGTACAGACATTGCCGAGAAGCAGAAAAGTGGCAGTTCCACGAGACCAGCACTCCTGAAGATTGGGGCATCTGGCGGAACGGCAGACCGTATTGAGTGATTTTTCAGATAACAGGCGCTGAATGACCCCGAATTCCGGACCAGTCTTCATTCTGAGTTTGAGCCATTCCGGTTTTCGCATGCGCTGATCTGCCATCAAAAATACTTTAGGCTTGAAATGCTGTGTTGTTTCTTAATCTGAATATAAAAAATTACTGACGAAGGACGGTTTTTGCTTTGACTGTTATCCGAATGGTTTAACTTTATGGTTAAATTCAAAAAAAAGAAACGGAGTGATGCGGAAAACAATGAACACAGTACATCAGGAACCTGAAACCCAGCGCCGGATTCTCTGCAGTGCGGAGAAGGTGTTTTACCGTCAGGGCTATGATGGAGCACGAATGCAGGAAATAGCCGATGAAGCGGGTATCAACAAAGCTCTGCTTCATTATTATTTCAGAAGCAAGGAACGGCTTTTTGATGCCGTTTTTTCCGATGCCGTCTTACGCCTTGTTCCACCGGTTTTTGCTGTTATGAACATCAATGCGCCATTGATGGATAAAGTACGGGCATTTGTTGATGCCTATTTCAGCACCGTTGTCAACAATCCATTCCTTCCGGGATTTGTAGTGCATGAAATGCACCGCAACCCTTCAAGGTTTTCGGAGATCATACAAGGCAGTCGGCTTTTTATGCTTCAGGGGCTTCAACGGCAACTTGACGAAGGCGCTGAAAGCGGAAAGCTGGTTCCCATGGAGGCAGAACAGTTTATGCTCAACCTGCTCTCTCTCTGTGCTTTTCCCTTTGTGGCTGCCGGGGCAATGCAGGCCGTTTCGGGAAAAAACGATACAGAGTATCAACAACTCCTTGAAGAACGCAGGCAACTCATTCCCGAATGGATGACGAGGCTTGTAGAACGACATGAGTGATTACAGTAACTCTTATAACTCAATTTATTCTATGGATATGCAACAATTCAGAAGAGGGCTCTTAACCGCAAGTGTTCTTGCGTCACTCGTTCTGTCGGGATGCGGAGGAAACGGTAAAGCTGACGGGTACGGTAATTTTGAGTCAACGGAAATCATTGTCTCTTCTGAAGCATCAGGGAAGCTTCTCAGATTCAGTATTGAAGAGGGTGATAGGTTAGAAAAGGGGGCGATAGAGGCACTTGTTGACACAACCCAGCTTCATTTTACTCTTCAGCAGCTCATGGCGCAGCAGAAAGGGATGGCAACAAAAAAACCATCTCTTCGGGCAGAATCGAGCATTTACCGCCAGCAGCGCGCCAACCTGCAGCAGGATGTTCGCCGTTACCGCCGCCTTGTTGATGAAGGTGCCGCTCCGGCCAGGCAGCTTGAAGATCTGGAGAATCAGGTTAAGGTTGTTGACCGCCAGATTGCCTCCGTTGCCACCCGCAACCCGGAAGTTGATCAGGAGGTGAGTTCCATGGAGGCCCGCATTCTGCAGCTGCGCGACCAGATTGCACGCAGTGCCGTGGTAAACCCAACAAAGGGTGTAGTACTGGCTACCTATGCCGAAGAGGGTGAGTTGACCTCCTATGGCAAACCCCTCTATAGAATTGCCGATCTAGAGTCCATGTACCTGAGAGTCTATTTGAGTGGCTCACAGATTGCTTCAGTTGCACTTGGCGACAGTGTGGCTGTGCTGGTTGACGGGAAAAAACCAGCTGAGCATCAGTTCAGTGGCGTAGTGAGCTGGATATCTTCAAAAGCCGAGTTCACTCCTAAAATCATTCAGACCCGTGAAGACAGGGTTACCATGGTTTATGCCGTCAAGGTACTGGTAAAGAATCCCGATGGGCTGCTCAAAATTGGTATGCCCGGTGAAATTCGGTTCCGTAAGGCGGGGGAAGGATGAAAAGCGCTGTACTGGTGGAGGGCGTCACCAAAAAATTCAAAACCGTAACCGCGCTGTCCAATGTATCACTAAAAATAAGTGAAGGTGAGCTCTTTGGCATAATTGGAGCGGACGGGGCTGGGAAAACAACGCTTTTCAGGATTCTCTGTACTCTAATGCTTGCCGATGAGGGGCGAGCTGAGGTGCTGGGTCTTGATAGCCTTAAAGACTATCGGGGCATCAGGAGCCGAATCGGGTATATGCCCGGACGATTCTCACTCTATACGGATCTCAGTGTTGAGGAAAACCTCAAGTTTTTTGCCACTGTGTTCAATACGACGGTTGAGGAGAACTATGAACTCATAGCCGATATTTACACCCAGCTTGAACCCTTCAAAAAAAGGATGGCCGGGCAGCTTTCAGGCGGAATGAAACAGAAACTCGCGCTTTGCTGTGCGCTTATCCATCGCCCGGACCTTCTTCTTCTTGATGAGCCTACAACCGGTGTTGACGCAGTTTCAAGGCGTGAATTCTGGCAGATGCTTGGCCGACTCAAAGAACAGGAGATCACCATTTTGGTCTCTACCCCCTATATGGATGAAGCATCCCTTTGTGACCGGGTTGCGTTTCTCCAGGATGGGACCATTCTTGCCGTTGACACACCTGCCGGAATAACAGGGCTTTTTACGGCGCCGCTTTTTGCCGTTCGTGCGAACGACAAACACAAGCTGCTTACCCACCTCCGCTCCTATCCCCATGCAGGCTCGGTTTACGCATTCGGAAGCACAGTCCATTATGCCGACAGCCGTTCCTCCATATCTACCGAAGAGATAGAGGCCTATCTTTTGGACTCGGAACTTCAGGACATAAAAATAGAGAAGATTGAGCCAGGTATTGAAGATACTTTCATGGCACTGATGAAAACTGATAAAGAGAACCTTCATGAGTGAGCCAGTCATTCATACCGAAGAGCTTACCCGTACATTCGGAGAGTTCAGGGCTGTAGACGGCATCTCATTTTCAGTAGGCGCTGGAGAGGTTTTCGGCTTTCTCGGTGCAAACGGGGCAGGAAAGACCACGGCCATGAAAATGCTTACAGGTCTTTTACTCCCCACAAGCGGTAAGGCTACTGTTGCCGGGTTTGATGTGTTCAGTGAAACAGAATCCATAAAGAGGAACATAGGCTATATGAGCCAGCGGTTTTCTCTCTACGATGACTTGACAGCGCGAGAGAACATCCGGTTTTTTGGCGGCATTTATGGCCTTTCATCCTCAATCATTAAAGAGAAAAGCGAAGCACTGCTTTCGTCGCTTGACCTTATAGCAGTGGCTGATTCAAGAATTTCCGACCTGCCGCTTGGCTGGAAACAGAAACTCGCTTTTTCCGTTGCCCTTCTGCATGAACCTAAAATCGTTTTTCTTGACGAACCCACAGGAGGGGTTGATCCATTGACGAGAAGGAGATTCTGGGATATGATTTACGAGGCAGCAGACAAAGGGGTAACAGTTTTTGTTACAACTCATTACATGGACGAGGCTGAATACTGCGACCGAGTATCCATTATGGTAAATGGTCGAATAGCCGCCCTTGACACTCCTATGGCCATGAAAAGTTCTTTTGGCGTCACAACAATGGACGAGCTCTTTATACGCCTTGTACGGCCAACAGCGGGGGACGGAATATGAAAGAGTGGAGCAGTTTTGTGGGGTTTGTTGTCAAGGAGTTCTACCACATATTCCGCGACCGGCGCACGGCGGCCATTCTCTTTGGTATGCCGGTCATACAGCTTCTCCTGTTTGGATATGCCATCCGAAATGAAATACAGGAAGTCAAAATAGGAATTGCCGACCTCTCCCGGGATGCTGTGAGTCAGGCGATTACAGACAAACTCCTCTCTTCGGGGACCTTTGTGCTGATCAAAAACCTCCAGAGCCCGGCAGAAATAGAGGGGGCGTTCCGCTCGGGAGCCATGAGCGAAGCGATTGTTTTTGAACCAGCTTCAGGCAAAGAGATTCAGCGGGAAGGCAGCATGGACATACAGGTGATAACGGACGGCTCTGACCCCAATGTGTCGCGCATTGTTACCGGTTATACGGCCTCGGTGGTTCGTGACTATCTGTCGGAAGCGGCCACAACGATTGGAGCCCCGAAGGGTGTTGTGCCGGTGCCGCTTATGATGTTCAACCCCGGCCTGAAAAGCGTCTATCTGTTTGTCCCCGGGCTTATGGCGCTTATTCTCATGCTTGTGTCGGCACTGATGACATCTATCAGTATTACCCGGGAAAAGGAGAGCGGAACCATGGAAGTGCTTCTGGTCTCATCACTACGGCCAATTCAGATTATTGTGGGCAAGGTTGTCCCGTATTTCCTGCTCTCGTTCATCAATGTTGTTTCTATTCTCGTCATCGCCTCCCTCGTTTTCGGCGTACCCTGCAGAGGGAGTGTTGTCCTTCTTATGGCAGAGTCGCTTCTTTTCATCATAACGGCGCTCTCTCTGGGCATGTTTATTTCCACCATTACCGGTTCTCAGCAGGTTGCCATGATGATTTCTCTTGGAGGGCTGCTGCTGCCTACAATCCTTCTTTCAGGGTTTATTTTCCCCGTTGCAAGCATGCCCCTGCCTCTGCAGGTTATCAGCAATGTGATTCCAGCAAAGTGGTATCTCATTATTGTAAGGGCAATTATGCTCAAAGGGGCCAGTTTCGCAGTTCTCTGGCAGGAGACGCTTGTTTTGGCTGTAATGACCGTGGTGCTTATTGGCGCCAGCCTGAGAAACTTCAGTGAACGGCTGCAATAAAGAGTATCAGAAATCGTTAAAATACAGTACAAATGAGGGTTATAGGATTTCTGCTGCAGAAGGAGTTTCTGCAGATATTCCGCAATAAGGGGATGCTTCCCATCATCTTCATTATGCCGTTAATTCAGTTGGTCATTCTTTCGAATGCGGCCACCTTTGATGTGAGGAATGTTCCATTCAACCTTCAGGATCTTGACAGGACTTCGCTTTCCGAAAACCTCAGTGAGCAGTTTACCGGATCGGGCTATTTTCAGCTGACAGGGGAGTCGTCTACCTCAAGTCAGGCACTTGATGTACTGGTGGGCCGCAATGCTGATTTGGTTCTTGTTATACCAGAGGGGTTTGAAAAAGAGCTGATGCGTGGAGGCAGCGCAAAAGTGCAGCTCATCATCAATGCAGAAGACGGTTTTTCAGCAGGCGTCATTCAGGGGTATACCAATGACATAATCACGGCATTCAATCGCGACCTCATCCCTCAGTTACCCGGAAGCGCTGTTGCCGCCCCACAGCCTGATATTATCGTAAGGTCATCGGCCTGGTACAACCCGGAACTGGTTTATGTTGATTACATGGTTCCCGGTATTCTGGTGATACTGGTGACCCTGGTTGGTCTTTTTCTTTCAGGCATGAATGTGGTGCGCGAGAAAGAGATTGGAACCATCGACCAGATCAATGTGACGCCTATGCGGCGATACCAGTTCATAACCGGAAAACTGCTCCCGTTCTGGATTATCGGCCTTGGAGAGCTTACCTTGGGACTCATCATTGCCCGAGTTGCCTTTCATGTGCCGATGCTTGGTAGCTACTGGCTCATCTATCTTGTTGCCGGTATTTATATGCTTGTGGTTCTCGGTATGGGGCTCCTGATTTCAACACTCACAGACTCACAGCAGCAGGCAATGTTCATTGCCTGGTTCTTCATGGTCATTTTCACCCTTATGAGCGGTCTGTTCACGGCAATCGAGAGCATGCCGCACTGGGCACAGAACATGACATTGGCCAATCCCGTCCGCCATTTTGTTGACATAATGCGCCGCGTAATGCTCAAAGGATCGGGCATCCGGGAAATAGCCGTTCCTTTAGCCATCCTGACGGCTGATGCTGCCCTCCTGATCACGCTCGCCGTCAACCGTTACAGAAAAGTTTCTGATTGAAGGATTGAGGATTGACTTGTTTGGGTATTTTCAACCCTTTAACAGGCGGGTAATGTAGCATCTCATCCTCCAGAACAACACGGTTACCATGCTTCCTGGCAGATACGGGATTGCGCTGAGCTTCATGAGCACGCCAAGCGACATCAAGGATATGATGTGGCTGTTCTCTTGCGAAAACGGAGAGCGGCCGTCTGTATTTATAAGCGCTGTCAGCTGTCATAATAATCATTCTTCATATTGCTGGCTTTACATAATTTATATTATACAACATTTGAATAAGAAGCATCACGCGGATACTGGCGGATCAATGAATCGCCTTCTTCTCCCTGCTTTGCTTCGCACTGAAGCAGAATGGAACCCTTCGGCGACAGAATGCATCGCCTGTTTCGACGATGTTTTATATGAACAACTGAATGACCTGCATTGATAAGGGAATTGCGTATTATATATAATAAGTATGCTCGTAAAGGTGTACTCTCGGGCTTGAAAAGCGTTTCCCGAGTAGAACATCACCCTTCATACCACGGTTAAACAGTCAAAATACGATGTCGAACCATTTTTTTTCTTCAAACAAAAAGTCTCTGGAAAAACCCTCTTCCAGCAATGAATCGGGACTGACGAACGACTTTAGAGACGACTTGGACTTTGATATTCCATCTGTGGAAGATCTGCAGAGAGGAGATTTAGTTTCGGATGTTCCTCACAACTACAATATTCCATCAATGAATACCCTTGCGCAAGATGCCGTAGTCACCGGTAACATTAATGTTGACGGTGAACTGAAGATCTATGGAAAAGTAATTGGTGACATTACTTCCTCATCGAATGTCATTATTGGCGAATCGGGGGTTGTAGAAGGCAATGTCAAGGCCACCGGCATGGAAGTAGCAGGAAGATTCAATGGGAATGCAGAGATTTCTGGAGAGTTTCTCGCTTCATCGACCGGAACCATCTACGGCGATCTTGTTATTGAAACCCTCAATGTCAACGCCGGGGCAAAGATGAGGGGCTCAATTCTGATGAATGTGAGCGAGGCTGAGTTCACCGCTGCGGTTGCCATACCGAAACTGAATGGGCGGGCAGTTCAAGATTGATTCCATAAGGCCCCGGTAGTTACGATTTTGCTCCCCGGCCTGCTGGTTTCTCCTATGGATATGGACTGGAATGATACAGATTGAGCCGGAACGGCCTGCACTGTCTTGAATTGATTCATTAAAATTCCATCCCACCACAACGGCAAAGATAACTCAATACTCCACTTGTTAAGGCAACTCTATTTATTGTCGTAAGCGCTTTTAGTACGAGGCGGACGGAGCGCAGAAACCAGAGTGTACAAATGGTACATGAGGATTTCGAGCACCGACCAACGAAGTAATCGCAGTGCGCAATAAATCAATAGAGGTGCCCGTTACACCTGCATCCATTATGCAAAGAAATTATTTATGCAAAGTAAAATTTGTATCTATAATGTAATCAGTGATATACAAATAAATTACTTTGCAACCCAATAATCTTCTCTCTTTTTATTTATCAGGTTTTTATTCCCCCGGTACTTATTGGAAGTTTTTTGTTTAAACTGGTTTCTACCTGTGCTACCAAATCATTCATGTTTAAATGCGGTTGGAAACCACGCTACCCGAAGAACTCACCCTAACGGTAATTTACAATTGCTTGCACACAGCGCATGGCGGTTTGACCATCCCAAAGTTCAGGACGTTGTGGCACCCTTCCAGCTTTTAATGCAATATGATATTCTTCCCGAATACGTTTAATATTATTTCCCACCAAAACACTGGCACCGCCGTGCTCTTTTAAGGTTACCGGGCGTTCGGTATTCCAGCGCAAGGTTAAACAGGGTGTGCCAAGAACGCAACATTCTTCCTGCAAACCACCGCTATCGGTTAGCATAATGGTCGAATTCATATTTAGTTTTAACATTTCATGGTAACCAATGGGATGGAGTAATACCAACTGCGGGCATGCTACTACTTTATTCCAGATGTTAAACTGTTGCAACATTTTTTGTGTTCGTGGGTGGATAGGCCATATCATAGGCATATCCCCGGCAACCTCGGTAGTTAGAAAATCAATAATGGGTTCCAAAATATCTTTTTCATCCACATTCGACGGACGGTGAAGCGTTAACACCGCATAACCATTTTCTGTGTTAATTGATTTTGAAGCTTCTCCTTCCAGACAATTTGATTTTAAAATATCAGCAATACTTAAATTGCTTGCTTTAACTCTATTTGACTCCAGGGTATCAATCATGATGTTGCCAACAAAACAGATTCTGGAATCAGGGACTCCTTCAGCTTTTAAATTAGCATTTGAAAGAGTATCAGGAGTAAGCAATAAATCGCTAAGGCGATCAGTAACCAAACGGTTAATTTCTTCGGGCATACGCTCATCGCCACTGCGCAAACCTGCCTCAATGTGGCAAACTTTTACATGCAGCTTTTTTGCAGTTACCGAACAGGCTAAGGTGGCATTTACATCGCCAACTACCACTACCCAATCCGGTTTTTCATCCATCAGGACTTTTTCAATGGCAATCATGGTATTCCCCACTTGACCGGCGTGTGTGCCCGAACCAATACCCAGATTAATGTCTGCTTTTGGTATACCTAGCGACTCAAAAAAAGCCTTGCTCATACGGTCGTCGTAATGCTGGCCAGTGTGAACCAGAAGGTGTTGAATTTGGGATGCTCCCGCCTCCTCTTCGCTCATTTCCCCATTGGCGGACAATTCGCCGACACTATCGACAGTGACTAATAAAGAATCGTTGTGGGCTTCGATGGCTTTTATAAACGGCGCAATTTTCATGAAGTTGGGTCTTGCTCCTACGACTGATATTATTTTCATTTTTTTATGAGATTATGAGATTCTAGTATTGAGTAGTTTATTAAGGCTCTGAATGGACGAAGCAATAATTGCCCCAAGCAAACGAAATATTTTTTTATCTTATAATTGATCCCGAATATATGGGAGAAATAAATACACCAATTATTACTCTATTTTTTGCTATACGATATCTTGAATTATTGAGTACATTTTTTTAGCCAATTTTTTGCGATCAAAATCAACAGCCAATTCTTTACACCCGATTTTAAACTTTTCCAGATTATCCTGATCTGTTATTTCTTTTAATTTCGAAAAAAACGCTTCTTTGTTTTCCGGTTCAAAAAACAATCCAGCCTTATACTTTTCGATAATCTGTCGGGCCTCACCATCAACTCCAATGAGAATCGGAATCTCCATTGCTGCATTTTCAAAAATTTTGGATGGAATGACTGTTTTAAACAGATCATTTTTCTTTAAATTAATTAAAGAGATATCCACCAAAGACAGATAACGCGAAACCTGATCTTTTGCAATGGAATCGAGCATAGTTACATTCGTAATATTTTCTTTTTCTTTTTTTTCCAAAAGTGTTTTTTTCATTGCCCCGTCACCAACAAACAGGAAATGATAGTTTGAGTTTTGTATTTCCTTTGCACAGTCCAGAATAAAATCCAGTTTGTGTGCCATACCATGTGTACCGATAAAACCGATAATCGTTTTGCCATTAAAATTTAAGTCCTTTAACAATTCCGGGTCTTTGGGTATCGGTTTGTAAAGTTCGAAGTTTGCGCCATTTTTTACTACGCCAATTTTATTCGGAGAGATACCTTTTTCAATAATTGTTTTTTTAAACGAATCTGTAACGGTAATAATTCGATCGGCACTTTTGTAGTTCCATATTTCCTCTTTTTCAAAATATCGGATAAACATATTATCGTTCATTGCACCCACTGTTTTTATCGATTCGGGCCATAGATCACGAATTTCCAACACCCACGGCTTACGTTTCCAGAATGAGAGTGTTCGTCCGGCTAGTGCAGTAAAAAATTGAGGTGAAGTTGCCACAATAACATCTGTCTTTTCGAATAATCCAGCAAAAAAAGCAGTAAATGAAAAGGAAATGTAATCCAAAGTTCGGCGTAAGAAACCTTCATTTGCAGAGATATAAGTCCAGACCCGTATTACATTAATCCCATCCATATTTTCTCTTCTCTTCCATTTGTTTTTAAACCCATCATATACCTTCCCCTTTGGGAAATTCGGGAAACAAGTAATCACGGTAACTTCTGCTCCCAGTTTTACCCATTCTTTACAATGTTCGTAGGTCCGGGTCGCCGGAGCGTTTACTTCAGGAGGAAAATTATCGGTAAGAAATAGGATTTTCATAGTTGTATAGATACAAGCGCTAAGATACAAGAATCAAGAAAAAGACACTGGTGTTCAATTAGCATATTTTAATAGTTGTTGTTAATTGTTCGTTGAATAAAACCTCAATTTTATAGTTTTCCTGGTGTTGGTTGTAGCCATTTGGAATTGAAGTTTTTATAAGTTTTATGTTATTCTTTTGTGAAAAGTGAATTTGTGTATCTTCAATGTGAATCCTATTATTTTCGATAAAAGGGTTCACGCCGGAAGCAAAATGAAAATGAGCTAAGCCGACTCTATTTTTTCCGATTAGACTATCTGAAATTGATAATACTTTGGAGTCAAAATTCCATTCGCGTTGATGTAAGGTTTCATTTTTTTTGTACCCGTTGTGTTTCGCTGTTATAACATTTTCAGTATCGTTTATTACTTCAACATATGCCCGTTGAGCTACCCGAAACGAAGACCAAATTTTTGATGAATTAGCCCCTGACACAGTAACGGTATTATGAGCAGCCGTTCCGCGTTCTGAAAGTCTTATTTTGTTCGCTTCATAGGTAGAAATCCCAGAATCAACAAAAATGGGTTTATTATTTATATTCAAAACAAAAGCAAAGGTATCGGCATGGGCATGGCCTGGTTGATAGCTAGGCCCAATGTGACCAATATCAAGGATACATTCGTAGTTTGTGCCGTTGAAACGGCGGTAGCCGGAAGAACCAAGTTCAGCGTTCAGTGTTTCCAATTCAAAGTTTAAAGAAGTGGCATAGGCATTTAGTTGTTTGGGTGTTGAAGCGATACCGGGAGCTGAGTCGTTTAACAATGGACTTTCTCCATTGGAGAAGGTGATGTTATTAAGCCAACGTAGCATATTTTTTGCCTTGGCGCGCATAAATTGCAAGTGTTTATCCTGATCAACAAATCGTTGGTTGTTTTGAACCAGGTTAATACAATCCAATAAGCGGTCGAGAATAATCTGATGATACATGGGACTGAGTTCGAAGTGTGCTCCATCACCTAGGATCTGTTCCCCCAGTTCAACTGTTATAATTTCTTTGGCTTTTTTATAAAGTGTATTGTCTTTAAAATAAAAGGCTCCGAATAAAAGGCTAAAACCGTCTTCTAAAAGATGATTGCCGAGGAGGTGGTATTCCAGGTTATCTAGCAGGATTTGGTATTGGGCGAATAATGAGGAAGCGATGGAGTTGAGAGCATAAGGTTGCCGCGTCACTCCCTTTGGTCGTTCCTCGCAATGCCTGTGCCGTGAAATGAACTTTATCCAGTTGATGCTGCGGAGAGCGATGGGATAGGGTTCTAATCCTTCTGAATATTGATTTAAATTTTGGATATAATAGCCGATTAACGCCATCCCTGTTTCCTTGTCCATATCAGCTTGGAGCAAGTAATCCATGTAATTGAGGTTGTAAGTCCATAACTTGCCATGTTGCGGTTCGTTCCAATGTATTTTAGATACTTCAAAACTCTTTGAAAGGTTTAAAAAGGTAAACTTGTTTTCGTTTAGCGATTTATTTTTATCTATCCAAGATGTAAATTGGAGCGGATACCCTTCTTTTCGAATGGAAATCGGGTATTTAAAACCTGAAATCTTTCTCCACATTTTACGCACCCGATACCAAAGCTGATAACGGATTTGGATGGGCCGTAGGTGGATGATGGTGTGTAGGATTAGTAGAAGTTTGGACATCATGATTTGTATCGTCGGTAGTATGCTAGCAGTTTGCTTCGGTCAGCAGAGCTGACCTCGCAATGACAGCCACTTGGAATTGTCATTGCGAAGAGGAACGATGAAGCAATCTGTTA
>Ga0222658_1000213_pt1 | contig 35241 bp, 63 predicted proteins | sample AntAcemetagen476_FD_179830 | JGI IMG/M metagenome (GOLD analysis project Ga0222658, IMG submission 179830) | Saline water microbial communities from Ace Lake, Antarctica - #476 | ecosystem: Environmental > Aquatic > Non-marine Saline and Alkaline > Saline | place: Antarctica: Ace Lake... | reverse complement strand
AATATTATCTATATATGTCATGTGTTCCCCTTTCGTATTGTTTATAATATAGTATCACATATTTTAAGTCAGGTCAAACAAAAAGATTTTATGTGATATCAACAATTTAATAATTCTTCATCTGTATATAAATCCCTAAAATATGTTCCATATAATTCATCTATGAGATTTCTACCTTGTAAAGATTTTTTAAAGTCTTTAATATATTGTAAATCTCTATTTTGTAATTTTCTTTTAATTATTTTATTTCCATCTATTATTGACATTTTTATCCCCTGTTTGATTGTTTATAATATAGTATCACATATTTTAAATCAGGTCAAACAAAAAATAATTTTAAATCAAACAAAATATTATTGACTTAAATAAAATCATGTGTTAGGGTATATTCAACAATGATTTGAAAGGATATAATATGAAACGAGATGATTTTATTGAATGGGCAAAGAAAAAAGGTTTTAAAGATACAGGATATGGTGTTAAAAATATTAGACTTATTAGAGATGATATGTCTTTCAAGGTTTCAAAACTCGCCATTAGATATGAAAAAAAGATTGAAGGAAAATGGTATAAATTAATGAATAACTATTTAAAAAATATATCTATTGATGAAAATGATATGCTTCAAGGTCTTAAAAAATAAGGAGAATCATGGAAAATATATTTTTAAATTTAATACAATGTATATCAGATGGTAGATTCTGGCTTGGACCATTATTACTTGGTTGTGTTATGACAATTCTTATTAAAACAATAAAAGATACTATTAAACAATAAAGGAGAATATTATGGGAACAAATTTTTATAGTGATGGTAAACATATAGGTAAACGATCCGCGGCAGGTGCATATTGTTGGGATTGTGATATAACATTATGTAAAGGTGATAATGAAGAAATTCATTCTAGCAATTCTGAATGGTATACAGAATGTCCTATATGTGGTAATAAACCTATAACAGAAAATTTAAATGAATCATCTATTGGTCGTGAACTTGGATTTAATAAAACAAAACCATTAAAAAAAACAGGTGTTAAGTCATGTTCTTCCTTTACATGGGCATGTGATAATAATGAAAAACTTAAAAAAATTAAAGATGAATATGGTACTATATACAGTCTTTCAAAATTCAAAAAAATGTTAAAAGAATGTCCTGTAATGTACTATAATATGATAGGTGAAGATTTTTGTTAATATATCTTGACCTGACCTTAAATCTATGATACCTTATATTAAACAATCAAACACGAAAGGATATAAAATGATATTAAAATGTACTTGTAAACATAAATTTCAGGATAAAAAATACGGCAAAGGTATGAGAGTATTTAACGCTCTTGTAAAAGATAATGAATATAAATGTACTGTTTGCGGTAACACTAAAACATCTATGAAAAGACCTTCAAAATATTAATCTTGACCTAACCTTAAATATATGATAGATTGTATTTAAACAATCACAAAGGAGTATAAAATGTTTGATTTTATGGATATGGCAAGTAATCATGAAGATCGTGTTGTTGATAATTTTAAAAAAGATAAAATTATTGTAGATACTTGTATGGTTACTGATTCAGATCAACCCTTTGAAACAGGGGTATCACATCCAGCATGGAATAATAGTGCATGGGTAATTGTTGAAATGTATCTCACAAAAACAGAAGCTCAAGCAGGGCATAATAAATGGGTTAAAATTATTACTGCTGATGTTTTGCCTAAAAAACTTGTGGATGTTAGTACCAGTACAATAAAAAAAATATATGATTTTATTTAATTAAGAAAGGATATAAAATGACTAATCCATTTTTTGGCATAAGAAAAGAGGGTCTATATACTGAATCGGGTATATCACTTGATAATAAAGTAGCTCTAATTAATGAAGATACAAATGAAGTACTTGGTACTGTATCAACAGGATATGAGGTTGTACCAAATCAAGTAATATCAGATCTATTTGATAGTGCTTTTACATCTTATAACAAATCAATTGTAAAAGACCATCTTGATTCTACTGGTAAAAGATGGAAACGACAGATTATATTTGATACAGATGAGCTAAATTTTGATATTAACAATAAAGGTGATATGGTAGGTCTGATGGTTGAAATTGTCAATGGTTATGATGGTTCAACATCATATGGTTTTGATATCTCAGGTTACAGATATTTTTGTGAAAATGGTATGGTTGTAGGTAAAAAAAATCTTTTATCAGAAAGATTTTATCATTTTAATAATAATTCCGAACAGTTACTCTTATCTTTTGAATCCAAATTTACTAACTTTAAAGATAATATAGAGACTTGGAAACGATGGAATGAAATACCTTTTACAAAAAATCAGTTCAACAAATTTGTAGAAGGAAGAAAATATCTTTCTGATAAAATGCAGGGTACTATTCAGGGATATTACGATGGTATAATGAATGAATATAATGAAAATGAAACTATGTGGGGTGCATATAATGTCCTTACAGCAATATCAACCCATAAGACCAAAGCCAGAAATGGTAGTAACATATTTTCTAATGGATACAAGACTATCAATAAATTGGAAAATGATTTCTACGGTCTTGAAAACAATACTTTAGCACTTCCATAGTCAAGTATGTTATTATTAACAAAGCGTCTTAAAAGATCTCTCAGACTTACTGAGAGATCTTTTACCCCTGTAATACAAAGGATATAATATGAAAATATATCATAAACAAGGGTTATTGCATAGAACAAATGGACCAGCAATAGAATGGGCAGATGGTATTAAAGAATGGTATAATATGGGTATGCGACATCGTACAAATGGCCCAGCAGTAGAATACGCTGATGGTTCTATGTTATGGTTTATAAAAGGTAAACAATATACAGAACATGAATTTAATGATTATAGAATTAAATTTAATAAACAAAGAATAAATTCAATAATACCTAACAAAATGTGGGAGATATAATGAAAATAATAAAAGGTAAGATTGTGTACAGATGTAAATCAAAGTGGTTTATGGCTACTATAAGCAACATGAAAATTAAAAATCCTGTGAGAATTAAAAAGAAGTCAGATGTTGATAATATTAAATGTTATATAACTTTAAACGCTTTTTTAAAATCTAAAAGTATTAAAAATAAGGAAAATGATATTCTTATAAAACTTAAAGTTGATAAATTATATATTCTTGGTGCTGCTAATAGAAAAAAGGCATCTACAAAAAAATGTAAATGGAAAAATGTTAATAAAAAATGTGCTGTTTGTATAAATGATTGTAAACAAGGTGATCATGTAAAAATTATAGTATGTAGACAATTTGAAAGAATTTAATTTTACAATACCCATAATCAATAGTATATTATATTAATGGAATTTATAGAAAAATTAATAATAAAATCAATATTACAAGATAAGAAATTCTTAACTATCATAACATCTGTATTTAATAAAGATTATTTTGATGATAGCACAGCATCTGATATATTTGAATATACATCAAAATATTTTGTAAAATATAATAAAATACCACCAAAAGATGTTGTAATATCAAGTGTTAAGAATACCGATATCAAAGAATATTATGATGAAATAGAGGCTATCTCTTTTGATATAGCAAAGAATTATGATTATCTTTTTGATGAAACAAATAAATTCCTTAAAGATAAGGCTCTTAAAAAAGCTATATTAGAATCTGTTAATATCATTGAAAAAAAAGAAGAAACATCTAAAATTGAGAATATTATTAAGGAAGCATTATGTAAAGACCTTAAAATAGATTTAGGTCTTGATTATTTTAAGTCTTATAGAGAACGACTTAAAAGGATTTTTACTGCATCTGATATTAGAGTACCCACATATTTTCCAGTATTTGATGAATATATTAACGGTGGATTCCCTCCTTTTACATTATCTGTTGTAGTCGCCAGAATACATGATGGTAAATCACAATTAATGTGTAATTTTGCAGCAAGACAGGTTCTTCATGGTAAAAATGTTGTATTGCTTACATTAGAAATGTCTGAAGATGCGTTTGCTCAAAGATTTGATAGTGTTTTGACAAGTCTTGATATCAATAAAATTTATACTGTTCAAAAATATAAGAAGTTGTTAATTAATAAACTTAATAAATACAGTAAGTTAAAAAATACAGGAAATCTTTTTATTAAACAGTACCCTACAGGTCAAGCATCTGTTATGGACTTCAAAAGATATATTAGGGAATTGATAATGCGTGATACAAAACCCGATATCATATATGTGGATTATATAAATCTAATGAAATCTTCATATAAGAATCGTGGTGATTTATATGTGGATGTTAAGATGATATCAGAAGAATTGAGAGCCATGTCATTTGAATTTGAATGTCCTGTTGTATCAGTAACTCAGTTAAATAGAGAAGGGTCAATAACAGTATTTAATGAGATTGATTTTAATCATGTTGCAGAATCAATGGGTGTAATAGCTACAGCAGATGCCATGGTTATTATAGGTCGTAACGAAGATGATATGGTATATGAGAGTGAAAAGTATTATAAATTTGTTAAGAATAGATTAGGCGGTAGAGTAGGAGATATTGATAAATTTTATTTTGATACAAGATCACTTAAAATGTATGATAGCGTTGAATTGGATTTATGGTTAGAAGATTGTAAGATATCAGGAGATGAAAGAAATATGAAAGAAATTCATGATAATCAACCATCGGGATATAAAAAGAAAAGGTAATGTTTAAAAAATATATTACAAAATATATAAAAGATAAATGTATTAATAAGATAAGGGATATGTAATAATGGAATGTATTAAAAAGAATGATTGTAATGAAGAAATGGATGAATTGTATGAAGAAGTATATAATGAGTTGTCATATATGGAACAGCTTGAAACAGCTTTATTATTTCATATGAATTCATTAGTTGATGCTAATAAAGTTAATGATAGAACTGTACATGAAGATTGTATAAGCGAAATATTGAATAATGTACCTAAAAATATTTTTGAAAATGATGAAATAAAAAATGAATTGAAGAAAATATTTTTATCAGTACAATTAATAGATGATTTTAATAAAGGAGAACAATGATGGAATTTAAAGTACAACGAATGAATGAAAATGCTTATATACCAACAAAGGCTACTAATGGATCTATAGGATATGATCTTTATACACCCCATGATTTTATAATTAATTCGGATGAAATTCTGTTAATACCTTTGGATATTCGTATAGAATTGTTATATGGGTATGAAGCACAAATAAGACCAAGATCAGGTCTTGCTATAAAATATGGTATAACAGTATTGAATTCACCTGGAACTATTGATATGGATTATTTAGGAAATGTTGGTGTCATATTAATTAATCATGGTAAAAAAAGTTTGACTTTTGATAAAGGTGATAGAATAGCACAGATGGTTATTGCTAAAGTTCCTGATGTAGTGTTAATAGAGAGTAATATTGATATTGAAGGTGATAGAGGAGAAAGCGGTTTTGGAAGTACTGGTAAGTGATTATAAAAATATTATTATAATATCTGAAAATAATAATGAAGAAAAATATTTAAGTTATTGTAATGATGATATAGAGTTAAAAGAATTATTTATGTATCATACTTTAGATAATTTTACAATGACTATATTTAAACAGATGTTGGTATCAAGATATAATATATGGTGTAAAAGATTGATACCACAGGATTTGTTTGTCATATGACAAACATGTGAGATAGTTGTAAATAATTTACAACTATCTCACCATATGGTCAATTTTATTTATTTTTGATATTCCTTTTACCACCAGTTTGTTTGCCTGCTCCCTTGCTTGCTGTATTTCTTCCTCTACCACCACCTTGGCCAGTTCTTGGTCCTTGTGAATTATTAGGTGGTCCTTTTTGATCTCCTCTTGGCATATGTTACCTCCTTTTAATATTTTTATTAATTATAATAATACATTTTATATAAAATGTAAATTAAAATATATTTTATTCAGATAATTTATTTAATTCGGTATTTAAAGAGGCATAACCATAAGCTAATTTTTTTGATCTTTCATTCAATGATTTTATGATAGTACAATCATCTATATTATCTATAGATCTAATTTCATTAGCTAAATCAATAGCTTTATTCATTAAGTATTCAGATTCACGTATGATAGCATTCATTTATTTTTTATACCTTTCAAGCTGTTCTATTTTAGTCTTTATTGCTATAAATTGATCAAATCTATCATTCCATACTTTTTCTCTTTGTTCTGCAATTCGTTCCATTTTTTCAAAACCATTAGAAATTAATATTTTTAGTTCATCTCTAATTTCATGACACCCATCTATGCTTTGCAAAATCGGCCTCCCCTTATCATCCCATAATGAATGATTTAAATTTTTAATATATTTACAATGATCTTTTTGTCTTCTAATTAATCCACCATATAAAACAAACATTCCACAAACAGCTATTAATAAAGGGACGCCAACACTAACTATAATTTTAAGCATAAAATATCCATCCAATTGTATAATATATCATTAAAAGCTCTTTATAACGTCTGAATTTTAGTACATTTATATTTATATTTTTTATTGTGTTTTACAAAAATAATATTGTTTGTTATAATAATTAATATAAAAACTTGATAGGAGCATATATTATGAAAATAGTGGAAAAATCATTAACAGAAGAAGCACTTGAACAAAGAAATTATTCTAATATATTAGAAATTTATATTGATGGTAAATGTTCTTTTAGTGTATCAGATGGTGAACCAGAAGATGCAAATTTAGCAAGAGATTTTAATGACTGTTGGTCTGTATCTAATTTAATGCGTAAAGCATATGATGCTGGTAAAAATGGTGAATCTTTTGAAATAGAATATGAAAAATTATCTGAAGATGAAATATGATAATATGAAAAATTTAATAGAAGAAAATTTTAAAAAAATGTCTATGATGCCTGTTGAAGAATATACACTTTATCGTAAATGGGAAGAAATTAATTTAAAGAAATGGTCTAATAAAGATTTAAATAAAATATGGGAAATAAAAAATTCTTTATGGATTCCAGAAAATTATGATGATTATCTTAAATTAGAACCAGAGGTTATACAAGCATCTACACCAATAACTAATAAGATATGGACAATATTAAGAATATTTTCATCTACCTTGTATTGGAATGCAAGTCCTGGAAGACTTCTTAGATTTTATATTCAAGATAAAATAACTAAAAAATATTTAGGTGTTATATCTGTAGGTTCTGATTTTATTTCTTTAGGTGGCAGAGATAATTATATTGGTTGGACTATAAAGCAAAGACTTGAAGAAAAAATGTTAAAGCATACTGCAATGGGTTCATCTATAGTACCAACACAACCATTAGGATATAATTATGTCGGTGGTAAATTAATAGCATTATTAACAGCATCTAATGTTGTTGAAAATGCATGGGATAAACGATATGGTGATAAACTTGTAAGTATAAGTACAACAAGTATTTACGGTGGTCTATCTCAATATAACAGATTAAAATATTGGAGAAAATGCAAATCAACAGAAGGTAAAATTCCATTAGAACCATCAGATAATGTATATAAAGAAATTAGAAAATGGATAAACAAAAATTATTTAAAACAAGTTAAAGAATTACAAACTAAAAGTCATCCTAAAACAAGATTATTACAATTTGTTTATAAGCAATTGAAAGTTAAACCACCTATTAATAATTTTTCAAGAGGGGTTTATTTTTGTGGATTATTTAATGATACTAATAAATTTTTAAGTAAAAAAGTTGATAATCCGGGTGAAAGAAAATTTGATAACTCTGTTGAATCATTAACAGAATTGTGGAAAGAACGATATGCTAAAAAAAGAATAGAAAATGTTATTAAAACTAATAGACAGAACAAAGATATTTTGTTTTATGATGATATGATTGGCATATCATGGGATAAAGCAAAGGAAATATATTTAAAAGATGTTGGTAGATAATTGGTGAGAGGTATTATGTTAAATAAATCGAAGAAAAGAGTTAAGATATTAAATGATATTATACATGTTTTGAAACATCCCGATATTTATGGTACAATAGACTATATAAAACAAGACGAATCAAGGATTAAACAATTTATTTATCCACATTTGCTTAGAAAAATAGAAAACATGTTTATAGAATTTGATGGTATTAAAGAAAGTACAGCAAAAAATAAAGCACAAAAGTCTTTAATATGGGAAGGTGATAAAAAATCAACAGTACATAACTTATTGTTTTTTAATGTATTTCATAGACCAGATATGATAGTAGAATTTAAAGATCTTAATATTGCTATAGAAATAAAAAAAGGTGATAATGGATCATCAATAAGAGAAGGTATAGGCCAATGTATGATATATAGTAAATCTTTTGACTTTACAATCTTCTTAATGATTGATACTAATAAGGATAAGAGAATTGTTAATTCACTTCAATCAGATAAAGAAAAAACATTTATAAAAGATTTATGGGAATCTAATAATATTATGTTTAATGTGGTATAGGTGGTATAATGAATATAGAAATGTTTAATAAAAATCAAGAAATAATGAATATAGAAATGTCTAATAAAAATCAACCTCAAGATTTAATTTATTTAAAAAGCATTCTTCAAGATTTATATGCTCATTTTTTTGAAAAAATAGATATTGTTGATAAACCTATATTTAAAGATGGTGATACAATATATAAAATTATATCAATAAAATCTACCAAAACAACTGATATTATAGAATATATTATGAAAGAAAATTATAGTAAAATTTATTTATATACTATTAGTGAAAATCGTATTTGTGATGAAATTTTTTATATAGTTAGATATTGTGGAATAAAATAAATGTGGTATAGATGATATAATGAAATTTGAATTCACAGCAGATGAAATAATAAAAATTGATAAATGGATAATAGATGTTAATGAAAAAAGAGATAAATATTATTTTGGTGCTATAGGTGGTGCTATAAAATATTCGTTTACACCTACATCATTAGGTGTTATAAAGGAAGTAGAATTTCTTAATGAGATATTAGATTTGTCATGTTCTGAGAATTGGTAAAGGATAAATATGTTTAAGAATGTTTATTATTCAATAAATACTAATACAATACATTTGTGGGAACAATTAAAAGGTGAAAATCTTTATACTAACATACCATATGTACCGTATGCTTTTAAAAGAAAAAAAGATGGTGACTTTAAAACAACAGATGGATTTAATGCTAAGAAAATAGAATTTAAATCATATTCTGATTACTATAGTGCATGTAAAGATCAAAAAGATTTATATGAAGATAGAGTACGTCCTGAGATACAATTTTTAGCTGAAAGGTATTATGGTATAGACGATGAATTGATGGATGTGCCAAAACTTAAAAATTATGTTATTGATATTGAAACTCATAGTGATAGTGGTAAATTTCCAGATATAAATAATGCTGATGACCCTATAACACTTATATCTGTCCATAATAATATAACGGGTATAACCACCACATTTGGTACTAAACCATATAACGGTAAATATAAAAATGTTGATTTTATTAATTATATAGAATGTAAAAATGATAAAATGTTGTTAATGTCATTTTTTAATTTTATGTCAAAAAGTCCATGTGATACTATAAGTGGCTGGTATATAAATGGATTTGATATACCATATATTATCAATAGGTCAAAAAACTTATTTGGTAATGATACTGCAATATATAAAAAATTATCACCTATAAGTATTGTAAAAACATGGATGTCAAAAGATGGTAAAGACATGAATGTTGATATAGCTGGTGTATCTATACTTGATTATATTGATTTATATAAATGGTATTCACCTAATAGACTTGAAAGATATAGTCTTGATTTTGTTTCAAATTTTGAACTCGGTGTTGGTAAACTTGATTACTCTGAATATGAAGATTTAAGAGGTCTTTATAATAACAATTGGGAAAAATATGTTGATTATAATATTATAGATGCTTATAGAGTACATCAAATAGATGATAAATTAAAGTATATTAATCTTGTTCAGACCCTATCTTTATTATGTAAATCACCTATGAAGAATTATAGAACATTAACACAGTTAATAGAAGGGTTAATGCTCACATATTATAGAAGGAGAGGGTTATGTGCTCCTCATTTTACTGGCGGTGTTCAAGAAGGATTTGAGGCGGCATATGTTAAAGAACCACAGAAGGGTAAACATATGTGGGTTGTTGATCTTGATATAGCATCGTCTTATCCTACAGCTATAATAACATTAAATATGTCACCTGAAACATATTATGGTAGGGTGTTAGGATTTACAGAAAATGAAATTATGACTTTTACTAAAACAAAATGTTACCCATCTTTTAACTTAATGAAAGGCTCTAAAATAATAGACTTTAAAAATAAAAGTCTTGAAATATTCAATAAAGCTATTAAAAACCGTTTGTTATCAGTTGCCCCATGTGGATCTGTTTTTTCAAATAGTAAAATGGGAGTAGTAGCTGATGTTGAAAAAACAGTATTTAAGAAAAGAATTAAAGTTAAAAAGAAAATGATTAAAATGAAAAAATCATTACCAGTTTTAAGAGATAATGATTTAAAAAATACTAAGGATAAAATTAAGCAATATCATTCATTACAATTAGCTTTAAAATTAGTATTAAATGGATTTTTTGGTATAATGTCAGTACCTTATAGTAGATATTTTAACATAAATATTGCAGAAGCCATTACATCATGTGGTCGTCAGACCATTAAAAATGGTGAACGATTTGTAAATGAATTGCTTAATGAACCAAGTCAAGAACTAATTGATATAATTAATAAAATTAAAGGAGAGTTATAATTTGAAAAATAAACAATTAATAAATGATGTTTGGTATTTTTTTGAAATGCATATACAGGAGGTATTTAAAGAAAGTGTTAAAAGAGAATTGATTAGTATTTTTGAGAAACATGATATAATATATAAAGATAAAGAATAACTGATATCGAAACTTTAACAGATATAGAATGGTTAAAAACTATTAAAAAAGAATTTAAATTATAAAAGGATAAATAATATGACAAGAGGTAATAAGAGTGTAGAGGATGTACAGGATTACATCCTCTACATTTGACGGAGTTGACACTGATTCACTTTTTATTAATCTCGGATCGTTTCTTGATAAGCATATAGGAGACAAATGGAGATCTTTAGATGAAGAAAAAATTATTGATTATATTAGAAAAATATCTTCTGTAATAGAAGATAATGTTGATTCAAGATCTTATAGAGAAATACAAAGAAAATGCTATAACTCTAATGTAACTGATTTTAGAATTACATTTAAGCAAGAAATTGTAGCTAAGTCAACATTATTTGTTAAAAAGAAGAAATATTCATTTTGGTGTGTTGATGAAGAAGGGGCGCCGGTAGATAAACTCAAAACAACAGGACTTGAAATTATTAGATCAGAGACACCAGAAGCAGTAAGACCAAGACTTAAAAATATAATGAATCTTATTTTAAAAGATACATCTGATGATGAATTAATAAATATTATAGAAAGATATAAGAAAGAATTAAAAGAGGTATATCCAGAAGAAATATCTGTCAATACAAGTGTTAATAATATCAATAAATATATATCACCTACTGGTCCTAGAAAGGGTACACCTTGGCATGTTAAAGGTGTTTATAATTACAGAGAAATGCTTAAGCATCTGGATATAGTTGATAAATATGAGGATATACATAATAAGAGTAAAGCTAAAATAATTTATGTAAAGAAAAATGCATTTGGTTTTGAAAGTGTTTCTTTTTTAAGATGGCCAAAAGAATTTAATGAAATTGTTCAGATAGATTATGATAAGATGATTAAAAAATATTTCACAGCCAAGATTGAGATATTATTAGATCCTATGAATAAAAAAGACTTGTTGAATTCTGTCAACAAGTCTAATTTGAATTTATTTTTTTGATTAAATATTATGCTTTTTTCATTTCATGTCTATATAATTCAACTTCTTCACCTTTTTTACGTCCTTTTGGTAATACAAGATGATATTCACCATCTATTTTAGTAATAACACCTTTATGATTAGATTTTAAACCATGTATTTTAGATGTAATAAATATATTATCACCAACTTTATATCTTTCAACATTTAAATATTTATCAATTCTTTTATTAATTTTCATAATATCTCCTAATTTTGATTCATATATGAGTCATAACATATCTTTATGTTTTATATATGAATCATTTTTATATTATAATTTTATGTTCTATTTTTTTATCTTTTGATTCCTGTAAAGCATATTTATTAGCTATATCATCTATTGTTAAATTTCGGCTATATTGACCATTCATAGTCATTATTTTAACATCCATATATTTATCAACTTCTTTAACACCTTTTATACCTTTTAGTATTTTTTTTGACCAGTCGGATATAACATCTCTTACTTTTTTAGTCATTCTATCTGCATTAATAATCCAGTATTTGTTAGGTCGTCTTCTTAAATGAATCCAACCTTTTTTTATTAGGTCAAGTATGATTTCTTCTCTAGCTTTACCCTCTTGACCCATTTTTTCATTATATTTAAAAAATATTTTTTTTATTTTTTCATCAGTATATCCAAATTTTTTAGGATCATCTATTATTATGTTAATATGTTTTTTAGCACCAGCTCCTATTAACTCACCCTTTGGACTAATAAAAAAAGCACCTGTTATCATTTGTTCAATCATATATTTTTCAAATCTCATTATTTTTCCTTTTATTATATAACAATATTAGTAATAAGTAAATTTTTATATTTTTTCAGAATTTTTAAAATCCATATATACTAGTATCTACATCATCATAATCATCTATTTTTTCACTTTGTGCTTCAAGCCATTCATTATCACCATATGCACTAACTGGTTTGGATAAAGATATTTCTGAAGCAGTATCACTTTGTTCTGAAAATCTGTAAGGTTTTAGTACCATCAACCATATAAATCTTTTTAATTGAAATACTTTATCATCATCATCCACATTAGCTATCTCAAAATTTCTATTATTCCATTTAATATTAATAATATCACCGGGTCTAGGCTCTACAGTTTTGCTTACATCTCTATAATATATAGATTTAGGCATTTGTATTGTTATAGTATCTTCGCCATAAATACCAAAAGCAGTCATTATACTAGGCTCTTGATCAATATCATATAATATTTTTGTTTCTTTATAACTATCAAATTCTATAGAATCATCTTCACCATACAAAGGATCATATGAAGCATCAGCAGATCTTATATAATATTTAACTTCAATACCTGAAACATCTGTATATTCTGATATTAATGATTCCATTAATCCATGTTCTGGATTACCTTGTAAATCATGTAAAGACCATCCAGGTTTATTAAGTCCACCAAAAGGTTGTCTTGTCATTTATATGCCTCTTTCTTTTTTAAAAATTTTTATCCAATTATCTACTATAATATATTTATTGACCCACTTCCAATTATAACTAAATAATTCCTTAATTTCATCATCCGATCTATCTTCTTTTATACTATCAGATCGTATCATATACCATTTATTACCTATTTTTTCAGCTTCACCTGATAACATTTCAGGACCATCATATCCTCTTTTAGTTTTAGCATTTTTTTTAACACATCCATACCACATCCACGAATGAATTGTATTACCATTTGCTATCCAAATTTTTTTAGATTCTATATCAGCCATAAATCTCACACTTTTTACTTTAGGTTTTTCTTCTAAAGCCATTTTAAAATCTAAAGGAGTCGGATTTTCATAAACAGAATATTTATTACTACTTCCATCTATTCCTGTATATTTTTCTTGTAAGTATTTGATAAATCTCATAATATTATCCGATTAAAATTTCGCCTCCTTCAAAAGTTTCTTCAAGTCTCAATTCTTCTTCTAATTTTTCTATAGCTGTATCAGCTTCTGACATTAAGCTATCACCATCAAGTGCTATACCTGTATTACCAATGCTTGTGAAATTAGCAAATTTTCTTCTTATCATACCTAAAGTTTTTTTACATAAAGCTGTAACATAATCCTGTACCCATAAATTTTCATATAAATCAGCATTTTCACCAACAGTCTTATATGATCTAATAAGAATAAAACCTGGTGAATCATATGTTACACCACTTACTGTAAGTGAACTACCTGTAGGAGGTACAGGATTTATTGTTAATATATTAGTAAATTGATTATATCTAAAATTATAAGCATCAACAGTATATCTTTTTACAGTATCTAAGAAATCTCTAGCAATATGATATGATACTAAATTATATCCAGAATCACCGTTAATTACGCTATTAAACATACCAGCATTATAAAGATAATTCTCCATAGTAAACAGAGTGTTTATACCACCAGTAGATGATATATCATAACCAATTATACTTGTAGTACCACTAGGCATATCATAATCTTCTTGACCACCTATTAACATTTGTGTAAAGTAATATTCTTGTGTTGCTTGGCCAACCGCCCATTTTATAAATTTAGTCCTTGCATAATCAATATGGTCAGTTATTTGCATATCATCAAGCTCAATTTTTACTATAGGATATCCTAATCTTCGTTTTATTTTTTCTATTAGATCACTTTTCTTCATATTAATCCTCTATCTTATTTATTATGATAATTTAATTTCTAGAATAATTTATACATTTTTCTGCTTTTAGATGGTAATTCAATCATGTTTTTTAAATTACCGTATTTTATAATCATAGTAATAAAATCTAATGACATTATATCATCTGAATCTTCTATTTTTAAATATTCAGGAACTTGTATAAAATGTTCTTTTACCTTTAAGGTTTTGATATAATTTATAAATTGTTTCATTTTTGATTTTCCTTTCATAAAATGTTGATACACATTTAATCCTAAAACAATATCGAATTTTTTTTCTTTCATGCTAAATAATGACTGATCAATAATATTAAATGTATTTTGATTTATATTTTTTAATTTATTTATCATATAAGCAAAAGTACTATTATTTTCAACAGCAGTACAATTAAATCCAGATTCTTCAAATCTATTACAGAAATACCCATAACATGATCCAATATCTAAAAGAGTTCCTTTTTTTAATGTTAAATTTTTCTTTATAACATCATATCTATAATGATCATAAGCTGATTTAAATTCAGAAAATTCCGGATGTGTTATAGGTTGATATAGTATAGATCGTTTTAAATTATGTATGTTTTTTATTATATCATCTTTTATTGGTATCCAGTTTTTATGTCGTAAAACAATTATCACAGGTATTCTTTCAATATTATATTTTATTGCAACTCGTAATCTATGTATACCATCAACATGTAAAAGTTCACCATTTCTACCAATAGCTATAACTACTTCACTATTACTTTTACTTTTACCCAATTCTTTTTGTGATTTATATCCTATTTCTTTTATACTTTTTTCTAAAGCTATTACTTCCTTATTTTTATAACTGATTGATGGTATATTAATAATATCTTTTATATCCCAATCACCATCAAGTATATTATTTTTAAGTATCATGTTATAATAAAAATTAACTCTACATTTAGATGTTTTTCCACCAAAATTATTAGCTGTTAAAATACTTTTAGTTATTTTTTTAGGATTAACATATCCTATATTAGTATTATCATTAAAGAAAGCATTATTATATAATAATCCATTATCATGTTTATATAATATTTTTAATTCGTTACAAGTCATATCTTCAATGTTAATTTTTTCATCAAGGGATAAATCATGTGCTAAAGTATTAGTAATCCCTGTTAGTTCTTTCCATTCTTTTTTAATCATCTTATTTCCTTTATTTATCCAACCATTGAAGACCCATCAGTAACCCATGACCAATCTTCTTTAGTATCAACATCAGATAGTATTCCCCACCCATCATCTTCTTTTTTTGTTTTTCTTAATTCAAAACCATCTTCTAAGATATTCATCTCAAAAAAATAGCATGCCCAATAAAGACCAGATACTAAATCATCAGGATATCCTTGACCAAAATACTTTTTATTTTTTTCAATAAAAGCTCCTAATTGATTTATAGTTTCTATATCAAATATATCAATAGAACCATCTTCTATAAGCCTTTTCATTAATAATACAGCTTTTGGTTTAGAAGCTCTTGATGCTCGTATACCAAGATCTTTTCGTTTACTTCCAGAATTGACTAGATTACTATTTTCAAAATCCCACCATAATCTATTCACTACAGCAGCACCTTCTGCATTATTTTCACACATGATATAAGCATTATTATAATAATAAGATGTCCTATTAATAATATCTGAAAATCCATAAACATCTATTTTATTACTATCAAATACAGCAACTTGTTTACATTTAACTGGTTTAACACTCTGTACTTTTAATATTTGCATTGTAGATGAATGTTCACCAGTACCTTTTGCTACATCACATCCAATAATATATGTTGCACTAAGTTCTGGTTTTTCAAGTATCTTAAATGCACCATCAAGATCAGTTAGAAGTGGTTCAAAAGTCATATTATATAATGATTCTAATATGTTAGTATCTATAACAGTTCTAACACTACCCAAAAATTCAACTTCTTGCTCTTGTTTAAATTTAGTTTCACCTAAATTTCTTAATTGCTCATCAGCCCATTTTTTATCTCTACCTGGTACATCTCTCCATGTAAATTTCAGTGGTATAAATGTGTTTTCTTTTCTATCAGCACCAGAATAAAGTTTATGAAATAAATTGAACATACCATTCGGTGTACTAATAATAATAATTTTTGCTTCAGTAGATGTTGATATAGTAGGATAATTGGCAGCCCAAAAATCTTCTGCAATACCCTTTCTAACAAATGCTAATTCATCAGCAATTAAAAGGTTAAGTGTTCTACCTCTAAAAGCATCAGCACTTGTTGCTGATACAGTTATTTTAGTACCATTATCAAACGCTATAAATGTTTTACTATATTCTTTTACACCAGGTTTTATCCATACAGGAAGTTCTTCATACATTCTTTTAATACGGGATAAAATATCAATAGCAGATGTTTGTTTGTTAGATACGATACCAACATACTTATCAGCGTTAAAAATAGCATAATGTAATGCATAAACTGACATTACCACAGTTTTACCGGCTTGGCGAGAGCATAATATAGCAGTAAATCTATTAAGATCAACAGTTTTGAGGATTTTTTTCTGAAAATTATAGGGATTAAAGGTTATAAGACCTTTATCTGGATGGACTATCTTAACATATTTGTAAAAAATTTTTATATTATCAGAGCATGAACTAAGCTCTAATAATTCATTTTTAGAATATTGATATTCTTCTAATGGCTTTTTAACAAATTCATTATATTTAATTGACATAATTTATCCTCTACTATATTTATATAATAAGAGGATAAATTTTAAGTTTTGTTATATTTTTAAAAATTATAGAGGAAGCAGGTTCTATCCTGCATAAGCTTTCCGGTCTCATATTAAACGGATTTAAATTACCGGCCCCGCAATCCGTAATTTTGTGCTTATTAAGGGGCATATTGTGATCTAATTACCACTTTCCTCTATATTTTTAAAAACACATCTTTTGTACCGTCTGAATTTTTTGTTCTTAAATGTATATCACTACCCCAAATATTTTTAATATGCTTCATTGTTTCTTTAGCATATATTTTATTAAGTGGTAAGGTACTGAAACTATGATTCATTAATAAAGTACCGTTTTTATTATAATTACTATCAATAATAGATATTTTTGGAATTGATTTATTAGCAAAACTTGATATAATCATTTCCCGTACTTCTTCTATTGTATAACCCGTCCTAACATATTCAACTGAATGATTTTTCTGAATTATTTCATATACATATAAATCTGATTTATCAATAATATCTGGTGTTAAAAATTCATTCATAAAGAACCAATCCATATATGATCGCATTACTTCATCTACTTTTTTAGCACCATTCATTTCTTTGGTGTCCCATAATTCCCTTTCTTTTACATTATCACATTCATTCCAATCACTGCCATACCGACCTTTATCCCATCTATCCTTTATATCATACCACATTACAGAACCAATAAGATAAGGATTTATGGTTTCTCTATTAAAAGCTTTTACAAGTGAATTACTATAATTATATTGACCATGTTCAGATGCTGTTAAATGACCTTCTCTAAATAATTGGTCCATAATCTGTTCATGTGTATATACAGCATATCCTTCATTCATATATTTTGTTTTTATATTAGGCCAATAGTATTGACCCTCTATTCTTAATACTTCAAGAATATCTTTTTGCCAATCATCTAATATCTTTGAATTATCTATAACAAATCTTAAAATATCTTCTGTAGGTTCAACAGGTGATATAGCTTTAAGACTTTTCCATAACTTGTTATTATATGCTTCTATGTTATATTTATTATGTTTATCATCTATAATGATATCACTAAATTCAGAGCTGATAGGTCTATCCATTTTTTTTTGATGATTATAAATTCTAAGTCTTTTTTCATCTTCTGTTTCATCATTATCAAAAATATTAGTGTGTAATTGTAAGGCATGACCAGCATCTATAATTTTTTCAATATCATCAGTACCATAAAGTTTTTCATATTCTATAAATCTTTTATTGGCTGAACTTAATATATTAATAATATCACGCCTTGAATTTTTAAATAGATTATTTTCAGTAAAAAAATTAACATGCCCATAAACATGTGATATTACAAGAGCTTGAACTGCTAAAGTATTGTTATTCATCAAATATGCTCTGTGTGGATCTGAATTAATTACAACCTCATATGGTAAACTATGTGATGATACGTTATCATAAATAGTTTTAAGTCTTTCATAATTTCTGCCAAATTTCCAGTTACTTATATTAGATGGTGAATTATACGCCATTATTTCAATCATCTTTTTTGGCGGTACAATATCAAATTCAACTTCATCAAATTTTAAGCCTTTTTGTACCATAATTTCTTTAATACGGTCTTCTATTTTTATAAGTCTATGTAAATCTGATTTATTCATTATTGATCCTTTGTAAATAAAATATGTTTTAAACAAGGATATATATCCTCTTTCTTATCAATCCTACATGCCAAAAAATGTTTTTTATCATTTTTATAATAATTATTACCATTTTCAGTTCTTATTTTGAAATTAAAACGATTTCTAAAACTATCTAATAAAGTTCTATATGATGGATATCCACCTATATCATCAGGATTGGTTTCACAATAAGCTAACATATTTATTTTTCTGTTAAGAAGTTTATTAACAGAATTTATTGTTTTTTCAGATTCCCAATCTTCACCATCACCTACATATACGCAATAGACATTCCATTCATTAACAGGAAATTCAGTTTCTATAAGATGGTCAGCTAAATCAAATGCTGTATGACAGTTAGTCCCACCCGATTCACCTTTTTTAAAAAATACTTCTTCATCAACTACCTTAGCATCAGTTGTATGTGTAATGAATTTAATATTAACATGTTTATAAGTCTTTTTAAGAAATTCGGTAAGCCAAAACAACATAGATCGAGCAAGATATTTTTTATTAATGTCCATAGACCCTGATGTATCAATCATCGCGATAACAACTGCATTACTATGATATTCAACATCTTCTTCTATCTGTTTATATCTTAAATCATCATCTTCAATAAAAATCATATCTTGTATATCATCACACACTTCATTATTATTAACAATATTAATAGCTTTATCTAAATCACCTTTAGATTGTATAAGAGCTTTATTAGCAATATCTTCAGTACATCCAGTTTCACTAATAATTTCTTTAACATACATCAAAGTTCTTTTAATTGATTCTTTTAATGTTTTATGTTTATGTATTCTTGATTTAATACCAGTTTTAGTTATAGAATTAAATTTCCAACCTTTTGGAATTACTTGCTCAATTTTAGTTCTTTCTTCAATATATGGTAATCCTAAATCCTCAAACATTAAATCTATTATATAATTAATATCAATTTCTGTTTCAATATAATCAGAGCCATCTATATTACCAGGCCCATTATTAACAGGATATTTTTTAAATACATCACCTTCTTTACCTTTGCCTTGACCTATACCACCTAATTTTTTATTATCAAAACCATATATAAACTTATAATCTTCAAGACCTCTTATTGGAATTTTTATTTTTTTACCATGTCTTTTAGTGATTATAGTTTCTTCACCTATAACATTCTTAATATTTTTACGAATGACATTATCAATTTTTTGTTGATGTCTTTCAATATCCTTTTTTCCTTTATTTGATAAATCCCAATTTTCATGATGAACTATTGTCATATTATACCTACTCTTTATTATATGTTATTCTATTGTTAGATAATTTTTCATATACTTCTCTAATATCAAGCCATCTATCACTTTCATATAAACTAAATACATTAGTACCATTCAAACGGTATGCCTCATCTTCCCATGAGGCATACCACATTTTAGATTGAATTTTAAATAAATCATTTGTATTAACAATTCTGAATTTTTTTTTGAAAAAATTGTTAATATTATCAATAAGTTTCAAATTTATAACCTTTAAACTATTCTGTTAATTTTTTTACAATTTGGACAATACCATTTAATATTTTTTGAAGTCATATCTGTTACAAGTAATGGTATATATTGATTTAATGTTAATTTATTTTTATTTATATACCATGTTGATTTCCAACCACATTTACATTTCCATGTTGGTTTTAAATTTAATTCTTTTACAGTTTAGTTTAGTTAAAATTAATTTTAACTTATCTATATTTTCCTTTGAAAATGCTATTCTATAAAGTTGTCCTTTATTAATAGCATCCTCAAAGTTAAGTGGTTTACATAATTGTTTAAAATTATCCCTCACGTCTAATTGTTTCACCGACAAATGATAAAAGAACACTTGCACATTCATCACAATATCCCATCTTTTTAAGTCTGTTAATAGCACTCTTTCGTCTTGCTTTAACTTTTTTACTATCATTTGATTTATCAGCTATAGTCAATGATACTATATTTTTAAGGTCTGATATTAATTTCTTTTCAATAGCTTCTTTTAATGGTTCATAATCATTAAATGTAAATGGTTCATTTTTTTCAAGTTTAGATGCTTTATATACAAAGATACCATTTCTAAACGTATTTTTAGAATTTACAGGAACTCCTATATATTCTTCAATTTGTCGCATAAGTTTTTCATCAGGATTACTATATTCACCTGTTATTGAATCAATAAGTTTATCTTTTTTACAAAACGCTTCTGCATTTAAGATATAATTGTCAAATAAAGACTGAGCTTGTTCTTCATATGCTTCCAAAAATGCTTTATTAACTTCTTTTTTGGCAATGTCTTTATATTCAGAACTTACAGAATCTTTACCACTTGTAATCATTCCAATATATCTATCTTTATCTTCTGTACTGATACCTATATGATGATTAAAATTTGACATTAATGCTCTTATAATATCAATAGGATTTATACATTTTTTGTCCTCTTTCATACCAAGAGCTATATTTAAAGCGTTTATAATAAATCTTGGTGAAATACCTGACATTCCTTCATCTTGAGCCTTACCCTCTGATCTAAGAGATTTAACATCAACATCTTCTTTTCTCATAGATTCAGTAATTTCACCATTATAGATTTTCATCTTTTCAATAAGTGATGATACTTTTGTTGATGGTGTAAGTCTTGTTAATATTGCAAATTCTGCAGCTATCTTCAATGTATGTGGTGCTATATGAATATTTCTGAAATCACTCTCTGCAATCATTTTTTCATAGATTTTAACTTCATCATCTATTTTAAGATTCCATGGCACTTTTATTGGATACATTCTATCATGTAATGCCTCATTTTTCTTATCAGATTTAAATGTATCATATTCAGTTTGATTTGTATGTGCTAAAATGAGTGTATCAATATACATCTGTGGAAATCCCGGTGCCTTAATAACTTGTTCCTGGGCAGCTGTAATTAAAACATAATGAAATTTAATATCAGCTTTAAGGATTTCAATGTATTCAATAAGACCACCATTAGCTACTTGTAGTTCACCATTAAACTGATATGCCCTAGGATCAGTTTCACCATAACGTGTCATTTTACTCATATCAATTCTGCCAATAAGTTCTGAAACATCCTGAGACTTTGGATCACTTGGCTGAAATGTACCAATACCAGTTCTTTGTTGTTCTGAGAATTTAATTTGCTCAACTTCAACATCTTCCCATCGAACATTTTTTAATCTCATTTGACATACAGGACATAAAGTACCTTCAATTTTAATATTGAGTTGATCTTCCCACCAAGGTCTATCCTTTTCAGGAATAAGATGTAAAGGTTCTTCATGTATAGGACAACCTTTGATAGTATATTTAGGAACAGTATCGTTTTCTAATCCCTTTTTAATTAGATTAGCTATTGTACTCTTTCCAGAACCAACAGGACCAACAAGTATTAATATTCTTTTACCTGTTTCTGTTCTACGAGCAGAAGCTTTAAGAAATCTCATAATATCATGGATAGGTTCATAAGTACCAAAAATCTTATTATCAAAGAAATCATATTTTACCAAATCTTCATATCCAGTAATTTTTAATGTATCATCAAGATCTGATGACCCCTGTGATGCTAAAATATTATATATTCTTGCTGCTGATAATTGTGATATTTCAGGATTCTTTTTTACCTTATAAAGATAATCAATACAATTTCCTTGCCATAATTCTTTAATATCATTTTTTCTTTGATCCAAAATAACTTGTCTAAAGTCGTTATTCATCATTATCTAAACTCCTTTCATTTGTGCAATCTATTAATTTTTTGACCTTTTTATTTTCCAACATTTTTAAAATCGTTTCTCTATCTGTTACTATAATTTTTTCATTAGGTTCTTTATTATCTCTATTTTTAATTAATTTTCTTAGTTCTAATTCCCTTTCTTTTAAATGTATCATACTTTTTTTAATTTGTAAAGTTTCTATATTAAACCCTTTCATATAGATTTTTTCTGTCGCTGTCGTAACAGCATTAACAAGTTGACCAGCAACTTCAGCTAATCTTGCTGAAAAATTACCACTATTTAATTCAGTTATAATTTTATCTAATACAGTATTAGCATTATCTATATTGTTCATTATAATACTATCTGGATTATTTGTTTGTGGTGTTACATGTTCTATGATATCTTCATCAATGATATTAGTTACATTAAATTCTTCTGATAATTTATTTGTCATAATATATCTCCATAGTCTTAAATATATTTCATTATAATCTTATTGTAAACAGATTTATTTATAAATAAAAATGTTGACAATCATATATATATTATATATAGTATAAAAATAAGCCGGTATCTTATAATGGTAATAAAAATGTTTTGTAAGCATTTAATGAGGGTTCGATTCCACTCTGCTGGCTCCAAAAATAAAAATATTTATGTTGACATTATATAATATAAAGTATAAAGTATAAATAAAATAAAATAAAAAAGGAAAAATAAAATGGATTCACATGATAGATTTTGGACTTATACAATATTTTATATAATATTTGGCATATGCGTTTTAACTTTTATGGTTTCAAATGTTACTTTAAAAATTAATAAAGCAGCATTTGAGAATGGATATGAAAAACAGATACTTATAGGATATAGTGTTCCACAATGGACAAAAGTTAGAAAATAAAATTTGGGAGTGTAGACAGTTATGAAGATTGGCGAGATTGTAAATCTCGTATCCTTAGCGATCAAGAAGGTTTGATTCCTTCCATTCCCACCACATGGATTGTTAGTACAATGGTAGTATATCTGACTCCAATCCAGATGATCAGGGTTCAATTCCTTGGCAATCCGCCATTTAAAATTAAAAGGAGAATAAGATGTTTAAAAAAATTATATTATTTGTAGTATGCTTAATGTTTGTGTGTACATTCTTATCTATTACAGGATGTGGTGATACCAAAGTAATTAATGGTATAGAATATGATACTTACGGCTTAATTAATAAATCAGATAAAAAGAACTCTGATATTCAATATGAATTAATTACAGGTAATATAGTATTAAGTATTATATTTAGTGAGTCTATTGTTGCACCTGTTTATTTTTTAGGATTTTCAATATATGAGCCTGTTGGTCTTAAAGGTGATAGTGTTATAGGTCAAATAAAATAATATGGTAGGGTGCCAGAATGGTATCGGAGCTGATTGCTAATCAGTCGGGTGTAATAGCCCTATGGGTTCAAATCCCATCCCTACCTCCATAAAGGATAAAAATGTATAAAATAATAATTTCTTTACTATTAACATCAATATTAATAAACTGTATATTATGTGATCTTTCATTATTGAACATATTATATATATCAGGATGTGCTGTTATAATATCTATTATAGGATATATAGATGGTAAAAAAACAACTTATATGATTACAACAAAAGCAATAGATGCACTTAAAGATATTTTTAATCAAAGTATTAAGCCCCTGTAGCCGAATGGATTGGCATCGTTCTTCTAAAGCGAGATTTAATGTGGGTTCGAGTCCCATCAGGGGTTCCAAAAAATATTTATTGACATAATATAAATTTTATAGTATATTAAAGAAAGGAGATAATATGTTATTTTTATTTTTTTTATTAGTATTTTTATGGTTTGCATCTGGATATCAAAGTTTTGTTTATTGGTGGACAAAAGAGTTTGATTTTACATCAAAAAATAGAATATTAGCTATTATTATATCTTGTATTGGTCCATTTGCTTTTCTTTTAGGATGGGTTATATATGGTGATAAAAATAAGGTGATAAAAAAGAAAAAAAGTTAATTATGGCATGGGGTCTGGGCACCATTTTCGGTTCATATCTGAGGAATGCAGGGCTCGATACCCTGACATGCCACCATGCTGGGTTAGTACAATGGTAGTATATGTGGTTGCCAATCACATGATATGAGTTCAATTCTCATACTCAGCTCCAAAATCTTATTTTTATCTTGACATGATATAATTTTTATGATACCTTATAAACAATGAGGGTGGTCATACAAAGGAATATTGCATTAGAACAAAAAGAATTTAAAACGTAAACCTATATCGCCTGCTGCACCGCAACCAAAAAGGATAAATAAAAAAATGTCTAAAGTAATTGGTATTGTTGGATCAAGAAAAAGAGATGATAGTATATCATTTGAAAGTGTTAAAAATGCTTTTCTAAAAGTTTATCAAAAAGGTGATACTATATGTTCTGGATTATGTTCTAAAGGTGCTGATAGATTTGCTGTGATATTATCAGAACAATATAACACCAAAACTATATGGTATCCTGCTCTGTGGACTAAAAATGGAATATCAGCAGGGTATAAAAGAAATACTGATATAGCAAAAATGTCAGATATATTAATAGCATGCGTTTCACCAGATAGAACAGGCGGTACTGAAGATACAATAAAAAAATATTATAGATATAAATATGGATCGGATAATTTAATAATTGTATAAAGGAGAATAATGGAAATAAAAGAATTGTGTTCAGTAGATAATGGTAAATGTGAAGGTATTTGCAGAGAAACTCATGGTGGTGAATATGTTAAATGTTATGAATATTATACTATTGTGCAAAAAGAAAAAAAGAAAAAAAGAAAAAAATTTTATAATAAAAAGGTTAAAGATTAAAATGAATAAATTATCTTATAAAGTAATGAAAATGGATGAATACCATGATACTATATTTTATAGAATAGCGTGTGCATGTGGTGATCAAGATCATGATTTTACGTTATGGTTAGAATATGATAGAGAAATAAATGATATTACTATGATGATTGAAAAGAAATTATATTGGAACAATTATTATAATGCAAGTTCTTGGTATAAAAGAATTTGGGAACGATTAAGAGATGGTATTGTATTAATATTTGGCGGTTATCTTGAAATGCAGGCTGATATATTATTTAATGATAAAGAGCATATAACAGGATTTATTCAAGCATTAGAAGAAGCTAAAAATAAATTTAACATAATAGAGGATAAAAATGAACAGTAATTTTATTAGACCTCCTATTTCATGGGTACAGGATATTAATGGAGATAAAATATATAATAATCCTGTTAATATTAATTTATGTGTTTCTATTAGTAAAGAAAGATATAAATGGTTGCCTTCTAATGAAGATAAACCAACAATACAATTTAAAGGTTGTGATGAAGAATGGACATTTGATGATAATAAATTAAGAAATAAAACATTTGACAAAATATCTAATAACGATTATATTATAATTAATAAAAATATAAAATGTCCTAAATACGATATAGTAAATGATCCAGAATTAGCTTAAATGAGGGGATATAGTTCAATGGTAGAACACAGTGCCGATAACGCTGTAATAAAGATTCGATTTCTTTTATCCCTACCATAAATTATTAAAAGGATATTATGACCGATAAAGAAATAGAAACAATAAACAATATGACTCAAATGCAAATGGCTTCTTTATGGAGATTTGCTCCATCAGGTCATCCATATTTTGATAAAACAAAACCGTTTTATAGAGTATTTGAAAAAAGATTTAATGAGCTTGGTGGATTTACACCAGAGATTTCAAAAGCTATTGGATGGTGATAATGCGGAGAGTTTTGGAAAACCATTTGGTTTCATAAGCCATAATACGGCGGTCCGATTCCGCCCTCCGCATCCATTAACAACAAAAGAAAGAATAAAAAAGAATAAAGATTTGCTTATTAAATATCAGTATATGCTTAAAAAAGCAAATGAATGGCAACCACCAACATCAGACCATATAAAATTAAAAGATTTTATGATTCAGCAAATATCTGATTCAATAAAACATGATTGTTATTATGATGATAAATATATTCAAAATAACATGCCTAAACAATTAACAGGTAATGAATGGATACAGAAACATGTTAATATGAAATTAATTAATATTGAAGATATTATTTTAAAAACAAATGATAAAATATAAATAGATTGAGAGAATAAAAAAATGATGAAAATATTAAAACCGAATAATAATATATTTAAACACAAGGTACTTATACCACAAGGAGCAACTGTATTCTAATCATTTAATATAAAATATACTAATATTAAAAGGTGAAGAATACATATAAAGTATCTTCACCTTTTTTGTTTTGTGGGTTCATAGTTCAATAGCAGAACAACTGGCTTTTAACCAGTAGATGAAGGAGCGTTACCTTCTGGACCCACCACTAGGGATCATAATTCAATGGTAGAATAGTCGGTTCTTACCCGATCTACGAAGGATCGTTACCTTCTGGTCCCACCATAAAAAATATAGGGGATAATGGCAAGATGTCGACTGCGATTTGGATTCGTGGTGTGGCCAGTTTGATTCTGGCATCCCCCCCTACCATAATTATTTAATATTATTACAAATATTTTGTTCTTGACATAGTACAAAATATATGATACTTTATAAAAACAATAAGAAATATTCTGGTGTAGCTTAATTGGCTAAGCATACATTATAAATTAGTCTTGACATAATATTTTATATATGATACTTTATAAGAACAATAAGAAATATTCCAGTGTACCCGAGCGGCAGCAGGGAACGGGCTGTTAACCCGTCAGACTTTAATGTCTCACCGTTGGTTCGAATCCAACCGCTGGAGCCAAAAATATAATTTTACGAACTTTTATATAAATAATTATAAAGAAAGTTAATTATTTATATGGAGGATCGAAAATGAATAAATCGGAAAATGTAAAAAAATGGCGTAAAATTACAAAAGAAAGAATGGTTAAATCATTTAATAATGAATGTTGTATATGTAAAAAAGAATATCCATCAGAAGTTTTTGATTTTCATCATTTAAATCCAAAAGAAAAATTATTTTCTATGGGTGCTATTAGAGCAAATTGTATATCATGGAAAAGAATAGTTAAAGAATTAAGAAAATGTATAATGGTATGTTCTAATTGTCATAGATTAATTCATTATAATAATGCTGAAATCCCAGAAAATCCAACATTATTTAATGAAGATTTTGTAGACTATAAAATAAAAAAAATAATGATTGATAAATGCCCTATATGTGGTAAAGATAAATTAATAACTAATAAAACATGTTCTTTAAGTTGTGGCGCTAAAATTAGATATAATGTTGATTGGGATAAAATAGATATAATGAAAATATATAAAAAACATGGTACATATGTTGGAACTGCTAAAGAATTAAATGTTAGTGATCATTGTGTAAGAACAAGAATATTAAAATTAAAAAAAGAATTAATGCTTTAGTAAATAAAGAAGAAACAATTGATATATAATACAAACTCAAAGAATATCATTATAAGCGTTTTTAAAAAAAATATCTGTTAAACCGAAGAATGCAGGTTCGAGTCCTGCCACCAGAGCTCTTAATATTAAAAGGATAAAAATGAATATAATTATCTGGGATACAGCGAGGTGCGGACTGCGCCCTGGAAGTGCGGTCAGGTTGGTTCGACGCCAACATCCCAGACCAGAACTTTTAAATATAAAATAGGATAAAAATGAATATTATTATATATGGTGATACAGGTGAGGGAAAAACAATTGATGAAATAAAAGCAATGTCTGAATTAAATGGATATAATTGGGATGAATAATGAATCTACATATATTAAATGACTTACATACTGAATTTGGTGATATGAAAGTACCATATATTGATTCTGATATAGTTATCTTAGCAGGTGATATAAGTGTTGGTATTTCTTCATATAAGTGGATTGAAAATAAATTCAAAAATAAAAAAGTTATTTTTGTACCAGGCAATCATGAGTATTATTATAATAACATGACAGATTTATTAAAAGAATTTAAAGAAAGATCAATAAAATCTAATAATATTACAGTCTTAGATAATGATAGACTTGATATTGATGATACTGTATTTTTAGGTTGTACCATGTGGACCGATTTTATGTTATATGATAATCAAGAAACAGCAATGCATTATTCTGAAATTGCCATGAATGATTATAATTACATTAAAATTATGACAGAAGATAGACATAAAGAAAAATTGATTAATGCAAATGATTTATTAACTTTAAATAAAAAATCAACAGATTTTTTAAAGCGAGAGTTAAAAAATACAGGTAATAAAAAAGTTGTTGTTATAACACATACAGCACCAAGTCTTAAATCTTCATTGCCAATATATAAAAATGATATATTGACAGCATCATTTGTTATTGATTTAGAAGATATGATAAAAGAAAATAATATTGATCTATGGTGTCATGGACATCTTCATAATTCATGCGATTATATAATACATGATACAAGGGTTGTATGTAATCCAAGAGGGTATAAAAACCATTCAGAAAATCCGGAATTTAAAAAAGATATGATTATAACTATTTAAGAAAGGACTAATATGAAGCTTACAGCAAAAAATGTAGATACGATATTTATGGATTGTTTGTTTAAAAATGATGAAGATACTTCTGATTCTGTTATAGCTGATGGTATTACATGTCATTTTAGTTTTCATAGACAGAGATTAGAGTCACATAAAAAAGATATTTCTTCTATGCTTTCACAATTACCTAAAGAATTTCAATCTGATAGTGGTGGTGGAATGTCTTTTTTAAAAGCTTGTGATGATATGAATGGTAATCAATGGACAGGGCTTCATTCTGTAATGGATCAACTTTTTTCACTCGGTACAGCATGTGATAAAGTTAAATGCCCCTTTTCACGTTATATGTGGCCACATTTGCCGGGCGGTATGCCTTATTATGTTGTTGTATAATATATCTTGACATGATATAAAATATATAGTACTTTATAAGAACAGGTCATATTAAGAAAGGAAAAAATGAATAAGACTATAGATAGATATAAAAATCCAGTAGATTATAATATAAATTTTTGGAAAGAAAAAACTAAACGTATTGTTAAAATTTCTAAAAAATACGGATATAAAGATTTTGATTATGAATTTTGGTACAGACAACCAGCAGGTGTTCTTTCATTAATAGAAGATTTAAATTCTAAAATATGTGGACCGGCAACAGAGAAATAAAAGGAGAATATTATGAATAAAGTAATATCAACAGAAAAAATACCAATAAAATTATGGTTGGATGACATTGAAGATGGTGCTTTAGACCAAGCAAAAAATCTTGCCAATCTTCCTTTTGCATTTAAACATATCGCTATAATGCCAGATTCGCATCAAGGATACGGTATGCCTATAGGCGGTGTTATGGCAACTAAAGATGTTGTTGTGCCAAATGCAGTAGGGGTTAATTAATCGGCCCCTGTAAAACTCGCTCAATTGCTGGAACTCTAAGTCAGAAATGATAAGACAATCAGCAGCCAGAGTTCATGGAAACATGTTCAAATGGTTCAGAGACTTGTATCATATTAATAGGTAAGGATACAGATTATTTAAAAATAATAATACGGCGAGCCTTGAATAGATGCTATTACATCAATGATTCAAGTGATGGTATAGTCCATTCCATATAGAAATATATGAATTAATGTGATATTGGATGCGGCATGTGTGCTTTAAGAACATCATTGACTTATATAAATCATGAAGATATTTTAAAAATTATGGGTGGTATGAGAATATCTGTTCCTGTAGGATTTAATCATCAAAATAAAGAACAAGATGAATGGTTAAATGATGTTGATAATGAAAAACTTTCGGGTTGGTCAGTTATTGAAAATGAATATAATTCATCTTTAAAACAAATTGGAACATTAGGTGGAGGTAATCATTTTATTGAAATACAAAAAGGTGATGATGGTAGAGTATGGATTATGATACACTCTGGTAGTCGTAACATAGGATATAAGGTTGCTGATCATTACAATAAATTAGCTATTAAATTAAATAGTGTATGGTGTTCTTCTGTACCTAAAGAGCATCAATTAGCTTTTCTTCCAATTAATTCAGAAGAAGGTCAAAATTATTTAACTGAAATGCGTTGTTGTGTTGATTTTGCATTAGCTAATAGAAAATTTATGATGAATAGAGTTAAAGAAGCATTTGTTAATATTATAGATGATATAAAATTTGACAACTTTATAAATATAGCACATAATTATGCTGTTATGGAAAATCATTTTAATACTAATGTAATGATTCACCGTAAAGGAGCTACAAGTGCTCGTTTGGGTGAACAAGGTATTATACCAGGCTCACAAGGCACATCAAGTTATATTGTTAGTGGTAAAGGTAATAAAGAAAGTTTTATGTCATGTTCTCATGGAGCTGGTCGTATGATGGGTCGTAAACAAGCTCGAAAAATGTTAAATCTTGAAGATGAACAACGTATGTTAGATGATATAGGTGTTATTCATTCTATTAGAAATAAAAAAGATTTAGATGAAGCTCCAAGTGCATATAAAGATATTTCAGTTGTTATGAAAAATCAAGAAGATCTTGTTGATATAGTGGTTGAACTTAAACCTTTAGCTGTAATAAAAGGATAATATGATATATATTGACTATGAAAGCGTCTTAAATGACCTCTCAGTAAATCTGAGAGGGTAAATTTATTCTACACAAAGGATATAATATGATAGAATATAGAAATGATAAAGGTCAGTTACATCGTATAGATGGTCCAGCAGTAAAACAGTTTTATGCACCTTATGATGGTTTTGAAGAATGGTGGTATAATGGTTTAAGACATCGTATAGATGGTCCAGCAATAGAGTCTGATAATAGTAAACATAAAGAATGGTGGTGGATGGGAAAACAACATCGTACAAATGGTCCAGCTGTAGAATATAATAATGGTGCTGTAGAATGGTGGATTGATGGTGAACTTTTAACAAAAAAAGAATATCTTGACATAACAATAAATCTATGATACTTTGTTATAAATAATAAGAAAGGATATAATATGATTTTAAAAATGGAAATGGATATTCAACCATTTAGTATACCACAATATGTTTTTGCTAAATCAAAACCGGGATTAAAACAAGATGGATTTCAAGAAAATCCAAAATAGGCTTTAAAAGAGCTTATATCTGATATATTAGATAAATTATGTATTAAATTTTGTAAAGATGTTTTTAAACAGGCTGAGATATGTGATCCACATGAAATGTAAAATGGTTATAAAAAACAAAAAGCAGAATGGTATAGTGGTAAATGGTTAAAACGATATTTTTTATTACATACTTGTCGTAAACCTGTTGAAAAATATTCTAATAATATAAATAATAAATATGGGGGTGAAATGGATTCGATGTGGATAGGGAAATATTAATAACATACCGAGAAATTCTTGATACTCGTAAAACAAGAAAACTAAAGTAATTGCTGACGATTATAATTACGCTTTAGCGGCATAGCTAACGTCTTGTTAGATTTTTTCCTGTGAATCTAATAAAGGCGACGACTAACAGGATAGTTAATATTGGTAGTCTGTTCTGATGTTAATGAAACTTTAACAGAATAATCCTTTAGATATTAAGTCTGATAATATTTAAATAGATGAAAAACAATATTCAGAATATGTATGTAAAAATTATTAATATGGAATATTTACAGACCGGGGTTCGATACCCCGCACTTCCACCATACAAGGGGTTGTAGCTCAGTCAGGTAGAGCGAAAGAGTGAAATTCTTTGACAGCGGCGGTTCAATTCCGTCTGACCCCACCATACTCCTATAGCTCAATGGTAGAGCCATCAACCTATAATTGATAGACGAGAAGTCCGATTCTTCCTAGGAGTACCAAAAATTAGTCAAGTATTTACCATCATATACTTGACAAAAAGAATTTCTTGACATAATAAAAAATCTATGATACTATATTTTTAACAATATGTAATAAATATAATAGTGGGTCAGACCAAAGAAGAGCGGGGAACGATATGTATAAAGATATAACCGGGAATATGATTTATACTTGGTGGTAGCCAATAACGGAGTTGCAACTCTACATGGATTGCTCAGACATTATTCTCTGACCCATTATTATATTTATTACAAGAAAGGATATTATGAATATACAACGACTTAGAAATTTAACAACTGATATGCTTCATACAAAAATGAATGATATATATGAAGATTTGGAATATATTACAGGCCAAAAGGGATTAATGACTCATATGATACCAAGAGTATCAGAAGCAGTAAGACCATGGCTTAAAGAACATATTACGGATAAGCGTTTTTGGGATGGTAAATTTGATATAACGCATACAGGTGATATTGATTTACCTATACCAACAACAATAGATAGAGATATTATGCTTAAAAATTATTTAAGAATAACAAAATAACAATTAAATATGAGAGGTGTAATATGAATAGATTAAGATGTACATATTGTAATTATGAATTTGATGGTATAACAGGTATACGTTGTCCTATATGTGGTAGTATTCCTATTATTATAAATAAAAGTAACAGGTCATTAGATGATGCTGTAGATAAACTTAAATCAATACTTAATAAATTGAAAATTAAAAAAGTTAAATAATACTTGTGGTGGCTGGATGCATACTGATACGCAGCGGAGTTGTGGCCTCCGTGCAAAGGGATTTGAGATCCCTCAGCCACACCATAGCCCTTTAATAGATTGGTATAATATCTCTCTTACAAAGAGAAAAAGCTGGTTCAATTCCAACAAGGGCTACCATTGAGCATGTTACCGAATTGGTTAGGTTGCGGTCTGCAAAACCGTATCATAAGGGTTCGAGTCCCTTCATGCTCTCCATAATAATTTAGAGAAAGGAGAATATATGTGGCCTCAAATAATTTTAATATCTTTATGGTCAATTAGTATAGGTATAAATATATCACGTCATGGTAAACAAGAAATAACAAATGCATGGCATGCTATTTTATCCATAATTATTTTAAGTACTATTCTTTATTTTGGTGGATTTTGGAAATCATTGTTTTAAAAGGATATGATATGAAAAATTATCCAAATTATTGGGGAGTTATTAGAATTGATTTTTTAAAAGTGGGGAATTTTACAACTACAAAAAGAGATATTGCCCGGGAATGGTGTAAACATAATTGTATTGGTAAATTTATTAGTTCTGATTTATATCCTTGGGCATTTTTGAAAGAAGAAGATGCTAAAAAATTCGCGCTCACTTGTAATGGAATAGTTGTTTATAAGGGGATGTAGCTTAATTGGGCAAGCATTTGTGTTGCAAGCAAATTCATAGGAGTTCGAGTCTCCTCATCTCCACCACAAATAAATGGTGGTAGTAATTATGAGTAAATTGAAATATGCTCCAAAGGCAGAAAAGAAAAAGATATAAGAAAATGTCTTTTGGAGATTAAATGGTGTACCATTAGAGGACAATGGGTGTTAATCATTAATAAAGAAAAATAGATGGAAAAAATTTGTATTAAAGGTGAGTATAAACATATAGCGGTATATGCTAATGGTAAGCAATGTGACTTTGAATCACATGAAGATGGGTCCGATTCCCTCTGCCGCTGCCAAAAAGAAGAATAATGAATAAAGAATTGTATTATAAAGATGATGTATTAAAATATAATGAACATGGCTTATTACATTGTATAGATGGACCAGCCATAATATATGCTGATGGTTCTAAATTCTGGTATCAACATGGTATGTTACATCGTACAGATGGACCTGCGGTAGAAAGAGCTAATGGTACTATGTTATGGTATAAAGAAGGTGCACGACATCGTATAGACGGTCCTGCGGTAGAGTGGATTGCCGGTGATAAAGAATGGTGGGTTATGGGTAAAAGATATATTACAGAAAATATTTATGTTGACACAACTTATTTTTTATGATACTATATATTAAACAATGAAATGGGGGTACAAAATGTCTGAATGTATAGATGATTTAATTTGTGAATGTTGTAAAACTGAAATGAATTTTGACTTTTCTGATAATGTATGGTGTCCTAATCAAGATTGTTTATTATATAATAAATGTTATTCATATAATTATTATAAAGGAAGATCTGATGATATTAAGTTAAATATGCATCCTCAGAAAAAAGAAAGAATGAGGCAAGGCTGGGTTAATGAATTTGGTTAAAATTAAAGGAAAGGATATAAAATGTTTGATTTTACAAGTACAAAAGATTTACAATATGAAATAGATAAGCGTAAATTAGAAATAGATAAGCGTAAAAAAATTGCAGCTA